>OFFM01000357.1_pt1 | contig 39750 bp, 20 predicted proteins | sample 1521401 | NCBI WGS metagenome assembly OFFM01 (sample SAMEA3504118, study PRJEB24116) | mouse gut metagenome | biome: mouse gut; feature: mouse-associated habitat; material: faeces | place: Denmark | collected 2011
ACTGCTCTTTAGAGAATGAAAATCTCTCGTCCTAACCGATAGACGAATGGGCCACGATAAAAACAACTGCGTCCTTTATAAAACCATTAATAACAATATTGGACGCATTTTGCGACTGCAAAGGTAATAATTCTTTTTGATTCAGCCAAAAAATCACAAAATATTTTATTAATTTTGCATGAAGGCGTTGTTTTTTCACCCCTCTTTCCCTAAATAGTTATGAATACAATCAAAATTTTCTGTGTCAACACCGCCGCCGATATGGAAGTGGCAGGGGGTACTTCGTTGCTGGAAATTGCAAGAATGGCGAATCTTGAGCCAGGTTTCACACCGGTGTGCGCTCTGGTAAACAATAAGGCGGAGTCGTTGGGATACCCTGTTTTCTCTCCCAAACAGGTGGAGTTCCTTGATGCGGGTTCGCAATTAGGCAGGGATGTATATATCAGGTCCTTGTGCATGCTCCTATATAAGGCTGTATCGGACTTATATCCGGGTTTGACACTCCGCATTGAGCTTTCGATATCCCGTGGATATTATTGTCGTCTCCTGAACCGAGATGGTAGGGCTGTGCATGTCAGCGAGGAGGAGGTTGAGGCCATAAGAAGCCGAATGTGTGAAACGGTTGCTCTCGACCTGCCGTTCAAGCGCAAGGAAAAACCGACATCGGAGGTGATTGATATCTTTAAAGGGGAGAATCTTGGCGATAAGGTGCAACTGCTTGAAACCCTCAATCATCTCTATACGCCTTATTATACTCTCGGGGATACGGTGGATTCATATTATATGCCTTTGGCTCCCTCTTCGGGCAGTGTGGGGGTGTTTGATCTTCGCCCATATAAAAGCGGATTCCTTTTGCTTGGACCAGATGGGGAAAATCCGCAGTCTCCCTCGTTGCCTATCATGCAGGAGAAAATGTATCATGCCTTTACGGAGCATCTTAAGTTCAATAAGGTTATAAAGGTGTCGAATGTGGGGGAACTTAACAGGGCAGTTGAGAATTGCCAGACATCTGATCTGATAAACGTGGCTGAGGCAATGCACGATAAACTGTTAGGCAGGATCAGTGATGATATTGCGGCAAGACGTGCGCAAGGCGACGCCGGTATTGTGCTTATTGCCGGTCCGTCATCATCAGGAAAGACCACATCCTGTAAGCGGCTGGCAATTCAGCTTATGACGAACCTGATAGTGCCTAAGATGATCTCGCTCGATGATTATTTTGTGGATCGGGACAAAACGCCACGTGATCATACCGGAGATTACGATTTCGAGAGTCTGTACGCTCTTGATCTCGAGCGGTTCAATTCTGATCTCGAGAGACTGCTCGCCGGAGAGGAGATCAATCTTCCCACGTATAGCTTTGAACTCGGACGAAGAATCGAGACAAAGCGTCCATTGCGTCTTGAAGCCAATGATGTGCTGATAATCGAGGGTATACACGGTCTTAATCCCGAATTGACCGGAACAATTGATCCCAGACATATTTACAAGATATATGTTTCAGCGCTCACCACGCTGCGTATTGATGACCACAACTGGATATCTACATCCGATAACCGTCTGCTCCGTAGAATTGTACGTGACCATAAGTACAGACATATTTCCGCAGACGAGACTATCAGGCGTTGGCCAAGTGTCAGACGCGGAGAGGAGAAATGGATTTTCCCGTTTGCGGAGAATGCGGATGCCACGTTCAATTCTTCCTTGATTTTCGAACTCGGGGTGATGAAGGATTATGCGGAACCTTTGCTGCGTAATGTGCCCCACGGGCAGAAGCAATATGCGGTTGCCAGCCGTCTGCTTAAATTTCTTGATCTCTTCAAGACGATTCCGGCGGATCAGGTGCCGTCTACTTCGCTTTTGCGCGAATTCCTCGGAGGATCATCGTTCCACTATTGATTAGTTAGGAATTAGGAATTAGGAGTTAGGAGTTAGGAGTAGGGGATGTCAACTGGAAGGTAAGATATAATATAAATTAAAAAGGGAGGAGAGAATGGAGAGGGAGAGAAGTATTGTTAAATATAAATCGAAAAAATTTGCACTTAGGATAATTGCTTTATATAAAGTATTATCTGAATGCAGACGGGAAAATATCATGTCAAAGCAGATTCTGAGATCGGGCACAAGTGTGGGGGCAAACATAACCGAAGCTCTGAATGGCTCAAGCAGAAAAGATTTCTTAAATAAAATGTATATAGCGTTTAAGGAATGTAATGAAACATATTACTGGCTTGAACTTTTTCATGAAAGTGGTTACATATCTGAAGATGAATTTAAATCTATGAGTAAAGATTGTTTGGAATTGATAAAAATGTTAAGCAGTATAACAAAAACAACCAGAAGTTTCGACATATCGGAAGTCAAAAGAAACTCCGGAACTAACATTGGTAAGGGTAATCACCCTGCGTCAGATAGTCCGCAATCATTAACTCCTAACTTCTAACTCCTAACTTCTAACTTCTAACTGAATAAAGTGAAAGATTTAACTGAAAAAGATATAGAAATCATCGAAGAGATGATTGAGAATGGAGATGAGGTGGGGACGCGCAGGGCGTTTTCCGAGCTTCATCCCGCCGATATCGCGGAGCTTTTCCAGAGTCTTAGTCTGAAAGAGGCTGAATGGGCTTTCAATCTGATAGACGATAAGGAGAAGAAAGCTGATGTGCTCATGGAGCTTGACGAGGAGGATCGTAAGAAACTCCTTGAAGGTATGGATCCGGAGCAGATCGGCCATTTCATTGATCTGCTTGACACCGATGACGCTGTAGACCTTATCCAGGAGCTGGATGAGGAGGAACGCGAGGAGGTTATCCAGAATATAGAGGATATGGAGCAGGCGGGAGACATTGTCGACCTTCTGCAATATGACGAGGATACAGCGGGCGGTATGATGGGCACGGAGCTCATCAAGGTAAACGAAAATCTGTCGATGCCCGACTGCCTTAAGGAGATGAGACATCAGGCGGAAGACCTCGATGACATTTATAATGTATACGTAGTTGATGACGATGACAGGCTCAAAGGTGTGCTTCCCCTTAAGAAGATGATAACCCATCCCTCTGTCTCAAAGATCAAGCATGTGATGGAGACGGAGCCGGTGTCTGTAAAGGCGGATATGCCTATCGAGGATGTGGCGATAGACTTTGAGAAATATGACCTTGTGGCCATGCCGGTTGTGGACAGTATCGGCAGACTTGTAGGACAGATCACCGTCGACGACGTGATGGATGAGGTGCGTGAGCAAAGCGAGCGCGACTTCCAGCTCGCTTCCGGTATCTCCTCGGATATTGATGCGGATGACTCGGTAATGGCTCAGACCAAAGCGCGTCTGCCGTGGTTGCTGATTGGTATTGCCGGTGGTATATTGAGTTCTCTGATCCTATCCGGATTCGAGGCTCAGCTCGCGGCTTTGACAGCCCTCGCTTATTTCATACCCCTGATTGGTGGCACCGGTGGTAATGTGGGTGTGCAGGCGTCGGCTATAGTTGTGCAGGGTCTTGCCAACGGTCGTCTGGAACTTAAGGAGTTCTGGCAGCAGATGTGGAAAGAGTTGCGGATATCATTGTTTACTGCGGTTGTTATTTCCGGAGCGGTGTGTATATATACGATATTCTCTCAGCCCGGTGATTACGCGCTGACATTAACGGTGACAGTATCACTCTTCATGATTGTTATTTTCTCAACTGTGTTCGGTGCGCTTGTGCCGCTGACTCTTGAGAAATTGAAAATCAATCCGGCGCTCGCCACCGGTCCTTTTATCCAGATTACCAACGATGTAGTTGGCCTCCTGATATATGTGATGACAGCCATGTGGATGATGAGAATTTTCTCCTAACCCAAACTATCAACCCCTAACCCAAACTACTAACTCCTAACCCCTAACTCCAAACTGATAAAAATGGGAAAAATTGCAGAGACTCCGCTCATGAGCCAGTATGTCGAGATGAAAAAGAAGCATCCCGATGCTGTGCTGCTTTTCAGAGTGGGAGACTTTTACGAGACATTTTCTGATGATGCCATAACGGCAAGCGAGATATTAGGTATTACCCTGACACGTCGGGCAAACGGCAAAGCCGCTTATGTGGAGCTTGCCGGATTCCCTCATCATGCCCTTGATTCTTATCTGCCTAAACTTGTCAGGGCAGGTAAGCGCGTGGCGATATGCGAACAGCTGGAGGACCCCAAGTTGACAAAGAAACTTGTGAAAAGGGGGATAACGGAACTTGTCACTCCCGGCGTTAATCTTAACGACAATACGTTGCGTCCGAGGGAAAATAACTTTCTTGCCGGAATCCATGTGAACAAGACATCGGTAGGTGTGGCTTTCCTGGATCTTTCCACAGGTGAGTTTCTATGCGCGCAGGGCGATAAGGATTATATCGACAAACTGATTGCAAACATTGCCCCCAAGGAGTTGCTGCGTATGCACGGCACACGGCAATTCTGCGAGGAAAACATCTCACACCGTTGCAGCGTGTTCGAGCTTGACGATTGGGTATATACTTCTGACGCAGCGACAGAGCGGCTAGTAAAGCATTTCGGCACATCCTCCCTGAAGGGTTTCGGAGTGGAAGGGATGAAGGAGGCTGTGGTGGCGGCAGGAAGTCTGCTGTATTATCTTGACCTTACGCAGCATACCAATATATCCCATATCACGTCTCTCGGTCGTATAGACGGAGACAGATATGTGCGTCTTGACAAATTCACCATACGGAATCTCGAACTTCTCTCACCATTGGCGGAGGAGGGACTTTCGTTATTGAAAGTAATAGATAAGACGGTGACACCGATGGGCGGGCGTAAGCTTCGCTCGTGGCTATCATTCCCTCTTCTGGATATCGAGGAGATAACCCGTCGACAGGATGCGGTGGAGTATTTTTTCAGGGATGTGGCTTGTCGGGAACGCAGTGAGGAGGTGCTCCGGGGAATCGGAGACCTTGAGCGGTTGATGGCGAAACTTGCCTCAAATAGGATCGGACCGCGTGATATGGTATCGTTGCGCGATTCCCTGCGTGCCGCCGATAATCTCCGGATTCTTCTTTCGGAAACAGATTCGGAGGTTTTTCGTAAGATGGCGGGGCAGATGAGCGACACATCGCAGCTGTCGGAGACAATAGCCCGCGTGCTTGTGGATGATGCCCCTACGCTTTTGGGACGCGGAGCGGCTATCGACCGCGGTGTGGATGCCGAACTTGATGAATTGCGGGATCTGCATGCGAATTCCAGGAGAGCCCTGGAAGAGATCCGGCTTAGGGAAAGCGAGATTACCGGAATACCGTCGCTCAAGATAGCATTCAACAATGTTTTCGGATACTATATAGAAGTGCGTAACACACATAAAGACAAGGTTCCGGAGACATGGATACGAAAGCAGACTCTTGTGAATGCGGAGCGATATATAACGCCCGAACTCAAGGAATATGAGGAGAAAATCATGGGAGCGGAGGATAAGATATCCGCAATCGAAAGCAGGTTGTTTGCGGAGCTTGTTCAGGGTGCGATGACTTTTATCCCCAAGATACAGAAAAATGCCATAGCTGCCGCCACTGTCGATTGTCTCTTCTCCATGGCAAAAGCAGCGGAGGAATATAGATATGTACGTCCTGTGGTAGACGATTCGTTCAAGATTTCAATCACTGAGGGGCGACACCCTGTGATAGAAAGACGTCTTCCGCCGGGTGAGCCATATATAAGCAATAGTGTTGAGCTTGATTCTGACGGTCATCAGATATTGATGATCACGGGTCCGAACATGAGCGGTAAGTCAGCGTTGCTTCGCCAGACAGCGTTGATAGCGCTTATGGCGCAGACGGGTTCTTTTGTACCTGCTGAAGCAGCCCATATAGGTCTGGTTGATAAGATCTTTACCCGTGTTGGAGCAAGCGACAACATCTCTTCCGGTGAATCCACATTCATGGTCGAGATGAATGAGGCAGCTGCGATTCTTAACAATATGAGCAAGCGGTCGCTGATTCTTTTCGATGAGTTGGGAAGAGGCACATCCACCTATGACGGCATATCCATAGCATGGGCAATCGTGGAGCATATACACGAAAACGGGCATTGCAGGCCCAAGACATTATTTGCCACACATTATCACGAACTTAATGAAATGGAGAAGACTTTCAACAGAATAGTCAACTATAACGTTTCAGTTAAAGAGATAAATGGTAAAGTGGTGTTCATGCGAAAGCTTGAGCGAGGTGGTTCCGCACATAGTTTCGGTATACATGTGGCGAAGCTTGCCGGTATGCCCCCCTCGATTGTGAAGCGCGCCGACCAGGTGCTTGCCCGTCTTGAAGACGGTTCAAAATCTGAAGAGTCATCCGGAAAGGAAAAAATCAAGGGTAAAGGGGGTATGAAAGATATCGGCAAGGCCAGAGACGGCTACCAGCTGTCGTTCTTCCAGCTTGATGACCCGTTGCTCAGTCAGATACGCGACAGGCTGCTTGGCATAAGCATCGACAATCTCACCCCTCTGCAGGCATTGCAGACATTACACGATCTGCAGGCACTGCTGACCGGCAAACAATAACAAACAATAAGAAGTTGTTTAAAAACAGGATCATAATGGGAAAAGATCAGACAGTATTATTCCATTCAACTATATTCGGCCCGATAAGAAGCCGTAGGCTCGGAGTGTCATTGGGTATCAATCTAATGCCTGATGATGGTAAGGTATGCTCTTTCGATTGTTTATATTGTGAGGCGGGCTTCAATTCGCAAGGGAAGGGCACATCAGGACTTCCATCCACTGCGAAAGTAAGGACGGATCTTGAGAGTAAGCTTGCTTCAATGAAAGAAAACGGGGAAGATCTGGATGTGATTACATTCTCGGGTAACGGGGAGCCGACGTTGCATCCTGATTTTCCGGAGATAATAGATATTACACTTGAATTGCGTGATAAATATTATCCGGAAGCAAAAGTATCGGTGCTTACCAACTCAACACGTATCTTTGATCCTCAGGTTGCCGAGGCATTGAAAAAGGTTGATAACAATATTTTGAAACTTGACTCCGCTGTGGACAAGACGATGAGACTCATAGATCGTCCGGCATCGAAGGAATTTACAGTAGAGCGGGTTATTGAGGCTTTGAGTCAGTTTGCCGGAACCGGTATCATCCAGACCATGATCCTCAGAGGTGAGCACGGAGGTGAGAAAGTAGACAATACCACGCCCGAAGAGATAGAGGCGTTGATTGACGCTTATAAGAGAATCTCTCCAAAGGAAGTGATGCTATATAGTCTTGACCGCACCACACCGGAGGAGAAACTTGTAAAAGTGGAGAAAGAGGAGCTCGACCGCATAGCCGCCCGCATCAGCGATGCCGGCATAAAGGTGATGGATTATTGATACATATTAAAAAAGGAGTTCTCTGTCTCAGGAACTCCTTTCTATGGGTTAATCTATTTACCTTAATCTTCAACCTACAGGCTTTATTGAGATTGCGTAACCACCACCTGGTGCTGCTTTCAATTTGAGCTTTGTTTTCGATGTAACACGTTTCTTTGTGATTTTATAAGCTTGGGGATTGGTCTTATAATGTGCATCCTCAGCATCGGCATAAATAATCGCCTCATATTTCTTGTCTTTGTCGAGGAAATCAAGTGCCAATTCAGACGCATGCCCGTCTTCGCTTGCGGTGCATCCTACAAACCAATCGTCAGTTCCCTTTGCTTTACGGGCTGCCACTATATATCTGCCCGGTTCGGCTTCAATATATTTACTTTGGTCCCAATCAACTGCAACATCTTTGATAAATTGGAAAGCATCCATGAATCGCTCATAGTGTTCAGGGTAATCAGCCGCCATCTGGAGGGGACTATACATCGTGACATAAAGAGCAAGTTGGCGGACGAGAGTGCTGTTTACATGCCCTTTGCTATCAGGATTAAACTTGGTTATATCCATTTCAAATATACCGGGGGTGTAATCCATCGGGCCACCTTGAAGACGTGTGAATGGCAATACTGTGGTATGCGACGGTTTGTTTCCGGCAAAAGACTCATATTCAGTGCCACGTGCACTTTCGCTGCAAATCAGATTGGGATAAGTGCGGCATAGTCCTGTGGGACGGACAGCCTCGTGTGCATTGACCATGATATGATGTTTTGCAGCCTCAGTAACAGCATAGAGATAATGGTTGTTGAGCCACTGACCGTAATGATGCTCTCCGCGAGGTATCATATTGCCCACGTAACCGCTCTTTACAGAATTATACCCATACTTGTTCATCAACCCATAAGCCTTTTCCATGTGACGTTCATAGTTGCGAATTGAACCGGAAGTTTCGTGGTGCATCATGAGTCTCACACCTTTTGAGTGTGCATATTCATTGAGCTTATCAATGTCGAAATCTGGATATGGCGTCTGGAAGTCAAACACATAATCCTTAGAGTGTCCAAACCAATCCTCCCAACCTATGTTCCAGCCTTCAACAAGGACTTGATCAAAACCGTGTTCAGCCGCAAAATCAATGTACTTCTTTACATTTTCATTGTTTGCCGGATGTTTTCCATGCGGTTTGGTGTTGGTGTAGTCGAGCGAATCGAGTTTGATTGACGGAAGATCATAGGTATAAGACCAATGTTTGCCACCTGCGATCATTTCCCACCATACACCTACATACTTGACAGGTTTTATCCAAGATGTATCCTCATATTTGCAAGGGTCATTCAGGTTGAGAATAAGATTGGACGATAACATGTCGCGTGCATCGTCACTCACCATTATAGTGCGCCATGGAGAATGACATGGAGTTTGCAGATGACCTTTATTGCCTTGAGCATCCGGTGTGAGCCAAGACTCGAAAATAAAATTTTTATCATCAAGATTAAGGTGCATACATGAATAGTCGACCAAAGCAGCCTCATGAATATTGATGTATAGACCATCATCAGTTTTCATCTGCAACGAAGTCTGAACGCCAGTCGGCGAAAACTGTGTCTGAGAAGCGTTGCTGCAAATGGAGGCTGCCATTTTATCGCGGATTTCAGAAAGATGGCTTTCGGTATAGTCATATTCCTGTGTGTCATAATCTCCGGCAATCCACCATGCGATATGGTCACCATCCATAGCAAACTGGGTATGTTCGTCCTTGATTACGAAATAAGAGAGAGCACCGTCCTGAGGAAACTCATAACGTAAACCAACACCATCATCGTAAACGCGAAAACGGATATCCATTTTGCGATAATTCGTAGGCTGGTCGAGTTTTAGCAGAAGTTCATTGTAATGATTGCGTATTTCCCTGTTCTCACCCCAGACTGGCTCCCATGTTTCATCAAAAGATGAGATTTTTGAAGAAACAAGCTTAAACCCATCCATCATATCGGGACAATCGGATAATTCAATACCGAGTTTTGAGGGTTTGATTACAACTTTGTCCTTGTAGGTAACGCTATACATAGGGACTCCATCAATAACATCGGCATTTAGCACTATGTCGCCTGAAGGAGAACAGATGTGCTCGGCACGGGCTTCTGTGAAATTGAATCCCATGCCTGCCATGACAAGAGCCATGGCAGACAGACTTATATATTTCATAGATCTGTTTTCGGATGCTTTAAATTAATATTTAAATTAATAATTGGATTATATTTAGTTGGCGGAAAGCCAAAGTTTTGGGATTGTTACACGCGCTTTTTCTGCCAGTGCTGCATCCGGAAGTTTTTCGGTCAGCGGCATGAGAATGACAGAGAATGGCATTTTGCTGGTTGTAAGTTCATATTTCGCCATTACATAGGGACCGCAACTTGCATTCCCTAATGCACGCATTCCGGCATCAAGGCTAATTATTGTCTTTCCTGATTCCACTGTCTGATAGGGATGTTTAGCCCGGTTGTTGCGATCTTTATACTGATCTTCCGGGCGACGCGTCTCCGCTGTAGCAGACATCCGGTCGGCGGCTATATAAAGCATACCTATGCCGGAGTCATCTGTAAGACTCATCCATCTCACATCTTCTTTGTTGGCATTCTCCTGAGGAAGAATATAATCATCAAGTTGGTCTGTTACCTTACCGCTATACAAGCCCCCAAGACATGCTTCTTTGCGGTCTCTGTAACTTGACCATGGACCGCGGCCGAACCATCTCATGTTAGAATAATCGCCGGGCATTTCTGTGCGGAAACCTATTTTAGGCATGATGACGCTCTCCATAGACGGGTTGACCAATGCGTTGACTGCCACAGTGCCGGCTCCGTCTATTGAAAAGGTATATTCCACATTGAATACACAATTGTCTTTTCCGCTATAAGTGTTCGTTGTTTTCACAGCGATTATCCCGTCTTTTTTATCCACCTTGAAATCACTGGGAATAACCGTCAGATTGCGTAGGTTCATATTATCCCATGTCTCGACATTCGGATGGTCATTATCGATCGGCAACCTGAAAACATTGAATCTCAGAGGTCGGTCGATTACGGTTTTTCCATTCACCACGTATGATGAGAGTGTGCCGACGGCATGTTGGAAAGTCACTGAGAAATTGGAGCCTGACACAACAGTGCACCCATTGAGTTCGGAAACAGTCAGATTGTCGGACTTTACGGGAGAATATGCAGGCTTAGTTCCTCGTGAAAGGGAAAATTGTTCCCATGCAACCTCATATCCGGCAGGTGCCCATTCGGTGGCATTCTTCGTGAAGGCTTTGAAACGTATGTCATAATCTGCTTCATTATCGAAATTTGAAGGTATTATGCCGAAAAGCGGGATGTCGGCTGACTGCCCGGGCGCAATCGTACCGGTTTCCAATAGTCCTGATGCGATCTCTATTCCATCTCTGAGCACATAATATTTTACAGAATAGTCTTCCGAATTCTTGAACGCAAGTTTGTTACTCACTTTTACAGTTCCGTTGCCGTTGTCGGTGAAGTCGAGAGGCTGATACACTTTTTTAGTATTATATGATTTTGATGACCATGAAAGATCCGGAAAAACGACACCGTTGATGCAGAAATTATTATCATTGGGGAAATCTCCAAAGTCTCCACCATAGGCCCAATAGTATTCATCCTGTTTGCCCGGCACCGGCATCTTGATTCCTTGGTCTTTATAGTCCCATATAAACTCTCCTGTCAGTGCCGGATATTTTTCATATAGATTCCAGAGATCGCGTACTGCCCCCATCGCGTTTCCCATGGCATGGCTGCTCTCGCACTGGATATGTGGACGCACTTTTTCTCCTCGGGCGGCCTGTTCAGCACGCTCTTTCCCTATGCGTTCAATGCCCTCCGTACCCTGATACATCGAGCTTGTCACATCGGCCCATAGGCTGTTACCCTCATAATGCGTGAGACGTGTCGTATCTAATTCTTTTATTGCTTTCTCAACGGCTTCAAAATTGTCGCCGTCTCCCGACTCATTTCCGTAGCTCCACATAAATATGGAGGGATGATTTCTGTAGCGAAGCACATGGTTGCGTGAACGCTCCACCATTGCATCCTTCATCTTTAGATTGTGGGAGAGAGTCCTATCGCTGTGACATTCCACATTGGACTCTGCAAGCACATAGAATCCAATCTCATCGCACAAGTCATAAAAATAAGGACTGTTGGGATAATGAGAAGTGCGGATAGCATTGATATTCAAACGTTTCATGTTCAACAGATCCGCTTTTACCTCATCATATGAAATTGTTCTTCCCGTTTCCTCGCTGAAATCATGACGGTTAATGCCGTGAAACAAAATGCGTTGTCCGTTGATAGTCAATGCACCGTCCTTTCGGATACCCACTTCCCGAAATCCAACTTTCACTGCACGGCGATCGATAGTTTTGTTCCCTTTTTCAAGAGAGATTACAAGATCATATAGATTGGGTGTCTCGGCTGTCCACTTCTTGGGATTCTTGCATTTGAAGCAGAAATCCATTTCAGAAGCCGAGGTAAATGGTTTTTCGGCAAAAGCGATCTGGCGTCCGTTGTCAAGCAGTTTAACCCTCACTGTGGCTCCTTTGATTTTATTTCCTGATGGAAATACCTTCACTGATGCATCAGCATCTTTATAGTCTGTGTCGAATTTAGAGGTAAAGAAGAAATCTCTGATTTGAGTTTTAGGAGCTGCCCACAGCAGCACATCGCGCATGATACCTGTAAATCGCCAGTAGTCCTGACACTCCAGCAAGGAGCCGCTTGTGAAGCGGTATACTTGCAGGGAGACTGAATTTTCCCCCTTCCAGACAGCGTCGGTGATGTTGAATTCCGCAGGAAGATAGGAATCCTCGCTGTATCCGATATATTTCCCGTTTATCCAAATGTAGAAACCGTGACCGACTCCGTTGAAACGCATAAATATGTCGCGGTCGTTCCAGTCGTCAGGCAAATTGAAATTCAAGCGGTAGCATCCTACGGGATTTTTCATCCGGCTGTTGTAAGTCCATTCCGTGGGGCGCTCAGCCATCACGCTGAGTGATACGGAGTCGACTTTGAAAGGATATGTGATGTTGCAGTAAAGCGGTTTGTCCCAACTTTTGCTGTTGCGTACGCCATAGAGTTGCCATGGGTACGGCACGGTGATATCATCCCAATCAGAGACATCGTAATGTGGAGCCTGAAAGCCTGCGGGCGATGATTCAGGATCTTTTGACCATTTGAATTTCCATGTGCCGTTGAGTGAGCGCACGAATCTGGAATCTTCAGGCTTTTCAAGAGCATTCTTCTGGAAGGGGAGAGCTGTCTGAACCGCACATTCCCTGTTTACATGGGTAATTCCTATATCGTCCCATTCTTTCATGGTCTGAGCCTGTAGAAGCGCCACGAAGCAGCAGGCAGCAACCGAAACCGGCATTTTAATGTTTATTTCCATTCACATCTGTTTTTAGGGCATGCGCTGAGTCACTTGTTCGGAGTGGGATACCTCTTGGTTTCGGAACATGTCACAAGGATAGTCTTGTCACCTACCGTAAGGTTGAAATCTCCGGCTTCAAGTAACCAATTGCCATGATAGTCGGCAAACGCCAGATCTGATGCCGGCAGCAGGAATCTCACGGTCTTCATTTCGCCTGGATTCAATTCAATTTTTTCAAATGCACGCAGACGTCTATTGTCTGGCACCTGTGATGCCACAAGATCCGAAGAAAAGAGCATGACAGTCTCTTTACCTTTCATTTTGCCGCTGTTGGTCACGTCAACTTCCACAGTTATGATGTCCTCTGGTCCGAAAGACTTATTGTCTACCCGCAGATTGGAATAATCGTAAGAGGTGTAGCTTAGTCCATGGCCGAACGGATAAAGCCATGCCACCTGTGCATTATAGTCATATGCTCCTTCCATGGTGCCTACCTGCTCTGACACTTTATAGTCATAGGTAATGAGCGAATTGATCTCCTTGGGATATGTGATAGGGAGTTTCCCGGAAAAATTGGTGTCGCCGGCCATTAGATTGGCAAGTGCATCACCTCCGAAATTACCCGGCAACATGATATCTATCACTCCTTTGGCAAGTGGCTCTATTTCTGTTATCAGACGCGGGCGTCCTTCATTGAGCACGAGAATCACCGGTTTCCTTGTGGTGGCCATAGCCTTGACCAGATCAAGTTGGTTGCGGGATAGTGTGAGATCTGTGAGGTTGCCGGGTGTCTCGCAATAGGAATTTTCTCCTACGCAAGCCACAATCACATCGGCATCTGCCGCCGCTTTGACAGCACTTTGTATATCCGGTTCATTTTCTTCCCAATATTCACCCGTCTCGTTGTAGGCCACGCCCGGAACAAAAGTCACGCTCTTTTTTCCAAATTTTTTCTGTAATGCCTCATAGATGGTATTGAACTCTTCTGCCATCTCGTCCGCAAGGTTTCCTTGCCATGAGTATGACCATCCTCCGTTTAGTGAACGCATGGAATTGCCGTTTGGTCCTGTTACGAGTATTCTGACACCCTTCTTGAGAGGAAGAATATTATCTGCGTTCTTTAGGAGAACAATGCTTTCTTCAGCGGCAGTCAAAGCCATCCGGCGATGTTGTTTGCTGTCAAACTCAGGATAATCCTTCACATATGTGTTGGGAGTATTGAAAAGTCCCAATCTGTATTTGAGGCGGAGCACCCGGGCCACAGCGTCATCGATACGCGACATCGGAACGGTTCCCTCTTCAACGAGTTCCTTGAGTATGGTGCAGAATGAGGTGTCATAGGGATCCATCGACATGTCGATACCGGCGTTTATTGCCAGTGCGATTGCCTCTTTCTTGTCTTTGGCTACTTTCTCACGCATATACAGGTTGTTTATATCAGCCCAGTCTGTCACGATCATTCCATCCCAGTTCAGATCATCTTTGAGCCATTTGGTGAGAAGCTCAGCATTGGCATGAACCGGCAAACCGTTGATGGAGGAGGAATTTACCATGACCGACAAAGCTCCGGCTCGTATTGCGGCGAGATAAGGCGCGAAATATTTTTCGCGGAGATCCTGTGGAGAAATATACGCCGGAGTTCTGTCTTTGCCCGAAAAAGGCGCGCTGTAACCAAGGTAGTGCTTGACGCATGCCGCGATATTGTTGACACCTATATGATTGGGATCATCACCTTGGAATCCTTTCACCTGAGCCTCTCCCATCAGGGCATTGACCAAAGGATCTTCACCGAAGTTTTCCCATTGACGGCTCCAGCGAGGATCCCTGCCCATATCGAGAGTAGGTGAATAGGTCCAGGGACAATTTCCGGCACGTGTCTCATAGGCTGTGATTTCAGCAGCCTTGCGGGCAAGGTCTGTATTGAATGTGGCGGCAACGTTGATATTCTGAGGGAAAAGGATTCCGCCGCGTGTGTAGGTTGTGCCGTGGTTCTGGTCAAGACCATAGATGCATGGAATCCCAATGTATTTCATTGATTTCTCCTGAATCGTGCCAATAATATTTTCCCATTCTTTCGGTGTTACAGCGTATTGTGGGGAATTGAGTATCGAACCGACCTTGTATGTCTTCAGCACGGTGTCGAGGCTTTCCTTTATTTGGAATTTCCCGTCAGCGCCTTTCTGCACAAAAGTCTCCAAGGTAAGTTCTGTCATCTGGCCTATTTTCTCATCCAGTGTCATTTTTCCGAGAAGAACCTTTATGTCAGCCTCGATTTGAGGATCGGCGGGAATTGCCGGTGAGGGAGTCTGCGCCAATGCGCAGACTCCTGTGGAAGCATATATTAGGAATTGAAATAACTTGTTCATGATAGGATTATTTTATCTGTATGTTACCATTTCCGGTTTTAACGACATTATATCTGTTGAATATATCGCAATTGTGGGTCACGTTAATGAATCTGAGATCGGTAATTGAATGAGCGGCATTTTCTGAATTGATAGTCACCTTATTGGTAAATCCGAATTTGTCATCAAAATGGATGTCCTGGAATGTTATGTCGTTCATCAGGCAACCTTCTTTATTTGACGAAGACTGGAACAGATATATGGGGTAGCTGTCGCTGCCTATATTTATGTTGTCCGCCGTTATGTTGTTGAATGTGATACCTTCGATAGGCATGGCGGTTCCATTTGATACCAAAGGTTCCTGTCCGATTGCCAACCCGGTGCCTCGTGATTCAAGTAAGATGGAGTTTCTGATGCCGCAGTTTTTGATTGAATATTTCAATTGCTCCTGGTCGCCGGCTTCAGGACCAACCATGACACATCGTGCGAGATCGCACCATAAGATGCAATTTTCGATATTCACATTCTCCGTATTGCCCGTGAATCCTCCATGGAAGGGAGTGACCTTTAATGATAAACAGTCATCGTAGGTGCGTATAAAGCAATTCATTACAATCGTATTTTGACAACTTGTCAGGTCAATCCCGTCGCCATTCAATATCCAGCTGATGATATTGACGTTGTCAATCAGAGCGCCCTTAGTGCCGGAAAGCGACAATGTCCAGTTGGGTGAATCTATGAGCGTTATATCCTTTATTGTAAAATTTTTGATTATTTTTGAATCATTCTTTACCGATATAAGTTTCGGACCTTCAGCGTAAACATTCCCTTTGTGTTCAAGCTTCTCTCCGGATATTATGCCGTTTCCAGCTATCGTTACATTATCGCCGTTGACTTCTACGCAGGTATAGAGCACTGCACCCTCTTCCACATAAAGTATCTGGTTGTCGGTCAACACAAGTTTTTCTTCCGTGTGTTCTCCCGGTCCGTAATAGATTACATTTCCGCCTGAAGGTTTATCGCTATCAGGATTTCCTCCGAACAGGAAGAGATTGTGCTGTCGGTCTCCGTCGAATTCAACCGAGACTTTACGGGATTTGTCATCAGGCAGTGTGAATTCCACTATATTGTCGGAAATCTTATCCACTGCAATCTTATATGAAGAAGGGCGTACCTCCACACTGCTGAACCCTTTCCCCCGCTTTTCAACACGGACTTTAACCGATTTCCGGAAACTGTTGATGATACGGGCGAAACACATGGTGTCGCGCAATTTCTTGGAATTGGACCAGTCATTCCAGATCTGGTCATGGTATACTTTGTCAGAACACAGCGCATTGTGTACATTCAACGGATGCCACAATCCGTTTTCCTCCACATACACATTATAATACGGATTCGCATTTATGAATTCCGTGCCCTCTTCCGTCGTTTTTGTGATTGTCTGGGAGAATGCTATATTTTCAGAGCTGCCGTAATGTCTCGATTCGTAAGTCAACACTGAGCGTGCGAGGTCAAGACTCAAACCCAATGTATCTCCGCTCCGTATAAATTCCGAGATAAGGAGACTGCCCTCGCAGATGCCGCCATCGGAGTATGCGATCGAATAATACAATCCCCAGCTCCCTTTACCCAAGATAGGGAGCAGGGCATATGACCCGGATTTGCATCCTTTGGACATCACTATCACTTTATCGCGCACCGATTCAACGCATTCTGTCTTTATAGATGCAGGGTAGAACGCATCGGTCATGTTGGGGATGCGGATAGTCAGCGATTCTATGTCTTCACCGTTAAGAATGTTTACCGACAGCAAAGCTGTCACCGGCTCGAGGATTACATTTGATTCCCCGATTAGTGATTTACCGGCGTATATCTGTGGTATATCCTGCGACATATCTTTTACCGCCACATAGCATCCTGCGGTTGAGTATCCTGCAGAAGATGTGGTGAAATCAAGGTTGTGGTCTGACTCATAAGCTACAACTGTCTTATAGTCTCCGGTAACTTCGATATTTCGCACTCCCGCTTGATCGGCAGATGTCTGGAATGAGGTGCACCCTTTTTTGTCGAATGTGTAGAGAGCATGCGGCCAGGATGCGACTTCCGCATCACTGTTTGCATATTCCATGTCGACATGCACCGGATCTATGTCGTCTTGCGCGCATGAGCCAAGAGTCAACATCATGCATGACATCAAACCTAAAGTCATCATTTTAACTGTCATATTTTTATTCTTAATCATTAATCACTGTAATTGATATTATGGTCACCAGTCCGTATTTTGAATCAGATTCTTGTTCTTGAGTCTTTCGCCGTTTGAGATAGGGTAGTAGTTCATCATATCTCCCCATACGCGGTCTTTGACTATATATTTCTCCATACTGAGGTCGCCATTATCATCAAGACGCAGTTTTAATCCGTACACTTTTTGTGTGTCAGCACCGATTTTCCAACGCCGTATGTCCCAGAAACGGTGTCCTTCGAAAGCAAGCTCCACACGACGTTCATTGCGCAAGCGGTTGCGGAATGTCACTTCATCGAGCGATGACGGAAGATCTGGCATCGATGATCGTGAGCGGACAGCATTGACTGCCATAAGAGGAGTCATGGTGTAGTTTATGCCGTCTACGGCACCTTTGAAATTAGGATCGCCCGTTGCCTCGAACAGTGCCTCAGCATAATTCAGATATACCTCTGCGTACCGGAACAATGGAAATACGTGTCCGAAACTTGTCACAGCTCCATAGGAAGAATCGATATTGGTGTCAAGCTGAAGAAGTTTTTTCAGATAGTAGGAAGTCGGGGAGGCTCCTTCACGAGGACCTCCGTTATTTCCACCTTCGTAACTCTCGATGAGCCCTCCTTTGAACGACATCCCATTTGCAAGGATAGTCTTGCCGAAACGTGGGTCGCGCTTGGGAGCATCCATCACGCTGTTTTGATTCTTCTCCCAATTGAACGGTGTGCCGTCTTTCATGTCATAGGCTTCTACCAGATTCTCAGAGGGGCATACTCCCGAGTTCCCGTTCAGGCCTACAGGGAAATTTGCGTACTCAAATGAATTATTTGCGGCGGTTCTTCTTCCGAAAATAAGCCCCTTGGCGTTTTCATCGTTATACGTCTGTTCATCAACCAGCTGGTATATCCCGGCATCAAGCAAATCTTTGGCTGCCGCCGCCGCTCTTGCCCATTTGGATTGATCGTTCGCAGGATTGTTGAGTGGACTCGCCGCATAGAGAAGAAGACGTGTTTTCAAAGCCATGCAGAATCCTTTGGTGACACGTCCCAATCTGGCAGACGGAGTTCCTTTCCAAGTTTCGGGAAGTACTGCTGCACAAGCGTCGAGTTCATTGACAATCCAATCCACAGACTCCTCATAGGAGGATTGTTTCAGATTGTTAACCTCATTTGGATCAAATGTCCTTTCAGCTATGACTATGTTTTTGTATCGTCTCAGAAGCTCGAAATGAAAATATGCCCTCAACGCTTTTGCCTCCCAAGGGTATGACTTGAGTTCCTTCATATCCTGTTCGTAGTTGGTGGTCCACTTTGAATCCGGAAAATCATCGGGACAGTTTTCCAGGAAATAGTTGGCACTGCGGATTGCGCTGTAATAGACAGGCCATGCGTCATCAATGAGATTGCTTGGTGACCAGCTTCCATCGTAGAAAGTCTTCAGCGGATCGTTGTCCCATGCGTATACTGCGTCATCGGTGGCACATTCACGCAATGTGCCTAAAGTTGTCATCTCATCTGCAAGACAAGCATACACATTGTTGATGACTTTAGATACGCGGGACATGTCACTGAATAGAAATTTAGTGGTATGGTATTGTGATTCATCTATATCCAAATCGTTGCATGAGGGCAGGATTGCAGTTACCATGCAGATTAAAAGAATCTTCTTATATAGTTTCATAGATATTTTCCTGTTAAAACATGAGGTTAATTCCCAATTCATATGTACGTGCCGTTGGATAACTTGTGCTTATATTCTCCGGATCAAGGATTTTTATATGATCGATGGAGAAAAGATTGGTGCCGCGCAGGAAAACTTTGCATTGCGACAGTTTGAATTTGCCGATTTTAAGATCGCGCAATGTATAGTAAATTTCAAGTTCCCGGAGCTTGAGATAGTTTCCGTTCTCTGTCCATATCGGGCTGTTTAGATAGTTGTTGGAATTGGAAAGGGTTGTCAGGCGCGGATATTTACCGGTGGGATTGTCGGCCGACCAATAGCTCTCCAGATAATGTCTGGAGATACTCTTATCGTTGTTGGAAAGCGGTATGTATATGCTTGAAAGATTGGTCGAGACTGTTCTGTTTGCAACACCCTGGAAATTTGCGTGGATTCCAAATCCGCGGTAGCTTGCGCCAAGTTGAAATCCATAATAGATTTCTGGCAGACCGGTGTAGAGTTGGTAAATATAGTCGTAATTGTCGATTTTGCCATCGTTGTTGAGGTCTTTGTACTTCACATCTCCCGGCTGCGGATTTTTTATGAAGGTGTTGGTCGGTAATCCCTCTCCTAAACTCCCGTCTGAGTTGAAATCGGAATTTTGGTAGAAGCCCTCGGCTATCAGTCCGTAGTAACGGCCGATGGCATTGCCTGCCTGATATTGATAATCATAAGGCTTGTATCCTTCATCTAATTTTGTCACCTCATTCTTGGCATAGGCAAAATTGCCGCGCACGTAGTAATTGAAATTTCCTACGCTATGATTCCATCCTAACGACACTTCTGTTCCGTAGTTCTTTGTCTCTCCTGTGCATAGCGAGGGAGTGCCTATGCCAAGCACGGAAGACAGGGTGCCGCTTGCGTTGGTCAGCAGGTTTTTACGTTTGTTGTAAAACACATCCCACTCGAAGGTCAGACCTCCGAACACTCCAAACTCTATGCCCGCATTGGCTTTGTAGTCTGTCTCCGGCTCAATGCCATAGGAGCCTAAAGTGCCTTCGCCCAAACCTTCATCGGCGTTGATGCCGGAGTATACGAACCAAGAGGAAGAACTTCCGTTGAACTGTTTGTCCATGTCATACCAAAGATTTGAGTCCATTCCCACAATCCCATATGATGCGCGCAATTTAAGGAAGTCCAGATTGGCAAATCGTTTCATAAAACTCTCGTTGGAGATTACCCACGCGGCTGAAACAGCAGGGTAAAGCCGGAACTTATCACCTTTCGGAAGCTTACTGCTCGCAGAATATGAAAGCACGCCGTTGAGGAGGTAACGGTCATCATAATTGTATGAAGCGTTGAGTATCCAGTCGTGATGCACGTATGTCTGGTTGGCACCGGTATATTTCAGATGGTCGCGGTTGAAAATTCCAGCCACCTCAATCCCGTGTCGGTCAATCTGGAGTTTATAATTGAGTTTAGCCCACAATGTGAAAAGCATATGCTGGTAATTGAGATTGCCGTTGTTGAACGACAGAGGTGAATCTGTACCGTATAGTGTCTTGGAATAACCTGTTATACGGTTAGCGACATCATATTGTGGAACCAATTCATAATAAGAATAGGTTCTGCTTTTCACATCGTTTATATCAGCGCTGTTGTCGTATGACACCCGCACTTCCGCGTCAAGTCCCTTAACCAGCATTGACAAATCCTGCCGCAATGTGAGGTCGCCAGAAAGATAGCGGGAGAATAGCACATTGTGACCGGTGACCATTTTGCTTGCCAGCGGATTCTTGAAAAGTTTTGTCTGTGCCCATTTTCCATCGTCCGTACGCACGGGAATACCTACGGTCGGGGTGTTGTACATTCCCGCGAGATCGGTTCCTCCCCCGGGACTCTCAAGCTGTTGGATTCGTCCTGCAAGGTTGAGGAGCAGTCTGGTTTTGGGTGTGATGGCGGCTTCAAGATTTGTGCGCAGTTTCAATGCGTTGTAGTTGAGTTGCGTGGAGAATTCATCGTTAAGGTTGGTATTGTTGAAGAAACCGCGGTTGCCCGAATAGTTGGCGAACACGTAGTAGCGCATGAAACGGTGACTTCCGTCAAACGAGAGGTTGAGATCATGATTAAATCCCTTGTTTCTCAATATCAAATTTCTCCAGTCCGCTACCGGGATAATCATGTTGGAACCGGTTTCAAGCGACCGAATGTCACCCTGCGAATAATAAGGAGCCATACCATCGTTGGCAAGTGCCTCATTCAGTGCATTTGCATATTGCGACGGAGTTGCCATTTCCGGAACCCTGAAGGGAGTCTGTAAGCCAACTGTATATCCTACATTCATCCTGAATTTATGCTCTCCTCCTCGCTTGGTGTTGATATTGACCACTCCGTCTGCACCGCGTACCCCATAGAGGGCAAGAGCCGCAGCGTCTTTCATCACGGTTACGTTTTTCACCTCTGCGAGATTTATCGTCGAGGGATCCCTTTGTACCCCGTCGACCAGCACAAGCACATGGTTGCCGGAGTAGGAACCTTTTCCGCGCACATATATTTCCGGTGTATTCGAGGAGGGCCATGGTGACGTTCCACCACCTAATACCGACAGTCCCGGAATCTGCCCGAATAATGAACTCAACACTAAGGATTGACGTGTGCCATCCATTTCTTCGGATGTCGCTCCGCTGATGGCCGCTGCCGATTTCTCTTTGGAGACACTCTGATTATATCCTATGTCAAACACTTTATGGTCAGAAGTAAGACGCACATTCATGTCAGGACGGTCAATCCTGATCTCTCGCTGCAATGTGAAATCTTTCGAGAGTTTGACTTTCGTGCCCTTTTCCGCTTTGAAGCGAATCACGCCATCGGCACCGGTCACATAATATTCATCGTTACCGTCTATCTCTGCCACGACTTCCTTTATCGGACGGTTCTCACCGTCGGTAACATGCAAGGTCACGTCCATTTGCCGGGCATTCGCTAAAAGGCAGGATCCCACAGACAGCAACATTGTTATAATTATTCTTGTAATTGTCATGATTGTTAGATATTAGCAGTTTACCAACCGGGATTCTGAATCAAACCGTATCCCTTGTTCACCTCATTGGAAGGAAACGCACTGAAATACCACTTAGGGCTCCAGTTCTTTTTCCATAACCGCGCGTTTAATGGTGTCGGATCTGAGAATATGAGTCCTTCGGGATTTGTGCTTGAAGAGCCTTCCTTGAGTTCGATGGTTATACCATAAAGGGTTTTCTGGAAAATGTCGGCGCGTTTCCATCTCACCATGTCGAACCATCTGGTCTCTTCAAAGTAAAACTCACGGGCGCGTTCATCGAGAATTTCTTCGCGCAGTTTGGGGTCACCGGCCGAAGTGGCTTCCGGATATGAGGGAAGAGTTTTCCCTGCCTGGAGTTCATCAAGCAAAGAGTCGTTCATATCAGGAAGTCCGACGCGCTTACGCGTTTTATTGAGCCATTGATATGCCTCCTCTTTATGCCCCAATTCATTTAGTGCCTCCGCATATATCAGGTAAATCTCAGGCAAACGCAGATACGCATAGTTCGACGGTATGTTGAACAATGTCGTGGCGTTGTAGTCCCATATAAATTTTCGGGTGCAGAAGCCTGTTATGGCGCGTACGTTGGTGGCCTGTTGTCGCTCTCGTCCGCCTATCCACATTTCAGCCAGACGTCCCTGGAAACTGTCTCCGGCGATCATCACGGATTCGTATAGTCGAGGATCGCGGTTGACAAAGGGATTGTCGGACAGTGTGCCTTCATGACCATTGTGGCTGATCCAGTCCCGGTAGAGGGCCGGTTTTCCGTCGGCATATGGGAACAGATCCACAAAATTCAGGGTATTGCAGCCTGCTCCCCATCCTCTGCTTTGTCCCGGCTCGTCGGTCGGACCGAAGAAGACGGTATGGTAGTAGGGACGGTAAGTTGCGGCATGTCGACCGGTAGCTATGATGATCTCACCGTTGTGACGGTCGGAGTAGCAGCGGCTGAATGCCTTGCGGGGATCCGCGGGATTCTCAACCAGTCGGTATGCATTCCCATTGCGTTCATTCTCTTCAAGGAATTCCCGGCATGCCTCAACCACATCCTGCCAACGCTTTATGTCGAAATTTCCGAGCCAAACCATGTAAGGTATGGTCTCGGCATTCAGTTTGGAGATGTTTCCTCCGGTTGGGGAGCCCATTTGCATGTAAGGTTCGCTTGCGTTGAAGATAGGGCTGGCGAGATACTGCAAAACCCGGCATTTCAGACCCAAGGCGGCAGCTTTTGTAAAGCGGCCGTCATCTGCCGCTGATACGGTCCAGGGAAGGATTGAGGCTGCTTTGTCACATATCTCGAGGATATATTTCGCCACTTCCGATACCGGTTGGCGTGTATAGTCGGTGTTTCCGTCGCTATCCACATCTATGGAGTTTCGGAGAATCGGCACTCCTCCGAAATGACGCATCAGCTCATGATATTGACATGCTATTACCATATAGGCCTCCCCTTTGCGCAAGGTCTTTTCATCTTCCGACATGTCAGGAACACGATCCACGTTCTCGATATATTGGAACGCTCTCCTGATTCCTCGGTAAGCGAGATCCTGGGAAGGGTTGAAACCGAATTTGGTGTTGGTGTTCCAGTTTTCGATTGATGCGTCATATTGTCCCGAATAATACATATTGAAGACTCCACCCCATGTGCAATAAGTTTCTATCAGGTCGGTCAGAGCGTCCAGATTATCTGAGCCAAGTCTGTTGCCGGCATCGGCGATGTCGGTTTCAGATCCGTACCACGAGGGATTATAGATGCTCAGTCCGCAACGCAAGGTGGCGTAAGCGGCGGTCAGGGCACGGTCGGCATATACTTTCGCAGAGAAAATAGTGTCGACGGTCACGTCAACCCCCGGAGCCTTGTCAAGAAAATCATCACCGAAGCGAAGATCGTTGCATCCTGCAAATGTTGAAGAAAGCAACATGATGACTGAGACGATACATATATTACTTTTCATATCTTTTCTTTCGTGTTAAAATTCTATGTTGAAACCGACGTTATAGATACGCACGTTCGGATAATCGTTGGTGACCTGCCCGTTCTTATAACCGGCTACTCCTTCCGGGTCGATGTCGATTTTTGCCAAGTCGGAGAATAAGGTCAGCAGATTGTAGCCGTTCACGAAGAATCTGATGTTGCTGATGCCGCATTTTTTCAGGAAAACGTTTTGGGGCAGCGTGTAGGAGAGTTCCGCCACCTTCAGACGGAGATAACTGCCATCCATCAGCCACAGGTCGGATTCTGTGAGATAGTGTGTCTTGTTGGAGAACGTGATTCTGGGAAAACGTGCATTGGGATTATCCTCGGTCCAGCGGTTGTCCGCAAGGTATTTGAGCAATGCATTGCTGTTGCTTTCACCGAAAGGTGTCCGGTATTCCTTACCGAGGACGCGGGATGTGTGCCAGGCAGCGGTCCATTGCATGGAGAAGGCAAAGTTTTTCCATTTGAATCCTCCGAGGAATCCCAGTACATATTCAGGACGCTCCCCGTAGCCGTAATATGTCTGGTCGTTCGCATCGATCACGTTGTCGCCGTTAAGGTCTTTGAAGAGCGCGTCTCCCGGACGGGGATTACCGAGCGACATTACGGGGGTCAGTTGTTTGCCGTTTTCATCTCTCTTTAGATTTCCGTTCTCATCGAAATCGCTTGCCGCGAGATACCTGTCGAAAAGATAACCCTTTTGTAATCCGGTGCTAAGTCCGGTCTGTGCCATCCATGGATAATTAGGCTCAACCTCATCCATATAGATGATCTTATTCTTGCTGTAGGAAAGGTTGGCCTGAAGCCAGTAATTCACATTGGCTGCAAATGAATTCCATCCCACTGAAATCTCGAAGCCATGGTTGTCGACTTTGCCGAGATTTATAAGGGGAAGCTGCACGTCGGAGATACCGGGAAGCACGTTGCGGGTCGACAGAATGTCATAGCGGCGCTCATAGAATACATCTGCGGTGATCTTGAGCTGGCTGTCAAAGAGACTCATGTCTATACCGTAGTTCTGCTTCTTTACTTTTTCCCATGTGACATTCTTATTGCCGATTCTTTGCGCCACAGCACCCATAAGCATGTCCGGGCTTGAATTGCTGCCGAACTGCCAGGTACCTTGTCCTGACCATGCCTGATAATTCGATGACCATGAGTCGGCAAGATATAGGAAGCGCGTTCCGCTATATTTGTCATTACCGACAAGACCATACGATGCCCTTATCTTAAGGAAATTTATCCATTCTGCATTCTGCATGAACGGCTCGTTTGAGATGACCCATCCTGCGGAGACTGCGGGGAAGAAACCATAGCGTTTCCCAGGAGCAAAATTCTCGGAGCCATTGTATCCTGCGTTCAAATCAAGGAGGTAGCGTTGTTTATAATTGTATGTGAGTCGACCGACGTAGCCAACATAACCCTCCGGGATTTCTGTGTTCTGATACGGATAATAACTCTTGGATTGGTTGTATAATAAGAGCGCTGTGACTTCATGGTCGTCGAAAGTGCGCGAATAATTCAGACTGCCCTCCAAGTACCAGTTACGGGCTCGCCCGGTTGACGAACCGTAAGACAGCGGTTCGTCAAGATCGAATGCCCCTTCCACCTGATAGACAATTGTATTGTCGAACATAGGGTTGGAGATATCCATCCCAGGTTGCGTAAAATAACCGCGATAGAGGGGAGTGACAGAGGGTACACCACTTGTTGGAGCGCGATTCACGTTTATCGAATAGCTTGAATTGTATGCACCTTTGAGATTCAGCCTGAGTCCTTTTGTGACGAAGTCGAGTTTCTGGTCGAGACTGAGGTCTAAGTTGAGATCGTTGACTGTGTTTTTGTCGTAACCGTAGTTGTAATAGAAATCAAGTCCGCTAGAGCCGGATCCAATGGATATGTATTTGTCGTTGGGTCTTGAGATTCTCATTCCGTTAACGAAACCGGGACTGGAATAGGGTGTGGCCCACATGATTTTCTGCCATAGATTGTCCTGCCTGGGACTTCTCCGCTCACCCACGCGTCCACCGATGTTCAGTTTCAGCAAAGTGGTCTTTGTCACATCGATATCGACGTTGGCACGATAGTTGTAACGGTTGTATTTGTAATTGGGGTCGTAGTTGAGATTCATCCTTTTCAGCATTCCGTCCTGATGGAGAAATCCGAGCGATACGAAATATTTGAAACGCTCTGAGCCGCCGGATATGGAGACATTGTGCTGGGTTTGCCATGCGAGATTGTTGAAAAGGTACTTGTTCCAATCCGTGCTTGGGAATATGATCGGGTCGGCATTGGTGCGGAACATCTCTATTACGTATGGAGTGAATGCCAGCTGGCTGTCAGGAATGTTTGGATTGTCTGAACGCTGAGCCTCGGTATATATGGATGCATGTTCATAGCTGCCTACGGATGTCATGTTTCTCAACGCCTGTGTCAGACCGAAGGAGGATGACCAGGAAATTTTGGGCTTGCCGTTTGTTCCGCGCTTTGTTGTCACCAGTATGACACCGTTAGCACCGCGCACGCCGAATACAGCAGTGGATGCCGCATCCTTAAGTACGGTGATGTTTTCCACTTCGTTGGGATCCATCTGGAAGAAAGAACGTTCCACACCATCAACGAGAATCAGCGGCTTTGAGGCGCTCTCTGAAAGGGAGCCGGTGCCGCGGACATAGATATTGGGGTCTTCCGCTCCGGGCTGACCGGAATATTGCACCGTCGAGATACCGCTCACGGCACCCGCAAGAGCATTGCCAAGGCTTCCGCTGGGTGATTTCTTCAAGCTTTCACCGTCAATAGACGACATAGCTCCGGTTACGGTCACTTTTTTCTGTGTGCCATAAGCCACCACTGCAAATTCTTGTAGTTCGTTGGTTTTTTCTGTCAGTTTGATTATATTTCCGGTTTGTTTGTCAAGTTTGATCTCCACGGGTTCATATCCCACATAGGAAATGACAAGTGTGACAGACTGTTTCCTTCCCGGAACCCTGATGGAGAAGTTCCCGTCCAAGTCGGATGCTGTGCCCAGAGTCTTTTGATCTTTCACCCTGATGGTTGCTCCTACCAATGGTTCGGCAGTCTGAGAATCCAATACCGTTCCTCCGAACACAAGACTTGTTTCCCCTTTGTCTTTCTGTATCCGGACAGACGGGGCAGCGTTGCTTTGTGCTGACAACGGTGTGGATACGCACAAGATGCATAGACATGTCGCGTGTATGATATATTTGAATTTGTCCATAACGGTTAATTAATTGTTTTGACCATCAATGAGAAGACAATATCTTGTTTCCCAATCTTTTTCGCCTATTACACTTTGTCCGTTGACAATAATGGAATAAGCCTGCACCTGAGCGTTGGCAACGTTGAACACCTCTTTCCAACCCAATTGCTGCAGCAACCATGCTGCCTGCATGAGTGTATATCCTTTTCCGGTCGGATCGCTGTCCCATGAAGCTGGGTAGGCTGATGCGTTTCCTCGCGGTCGCATACAGACCGCTATGCCTATTTTATTGTCGTAAGTAAGTCCATAGAACACATGATCGTTGCAGACACCGGCCCAGTTGCGACCGTATGAGGCACTGTGTACTCCGCAGCCGTCGTTGTTGAATAATTCGATTTTTGTCAGCGCCCTGCCGTTTCTGATTGGCCACAGCGCGTATCCCCATACAGCCTGCTCTACATCCCATTCCTGGGCTCCTGCCAGTGAATGGCTGTCATCGTTGAAATATGGTAGCTGCATCATGCTTCCTCCTGAACCTTTGGAGAGGGAACCGTTGAAATAGCAGTTGCTGAATGATATCTTTCCGTTTTTGTCAATGCCGAGTCCAGCACGGAAAGAAGGAATCCAGGAAGGGTCGTCCCAATTGGCCAGGACATCGAGCAGTGAGCCATTGTCGTAATACAAATGTGCTGCGCCTCCTCCTTCAACCCATCCTCTGGCAGCGGCATATACGTGTCGCCCTCCGGCCACTATCAGCGCGTTCTGGTTACCGGGTATGGTGGTGTTGTTCGCATCTGTCTGATTTGTCACAAGGCGTGCCTTAGCATTCTTTATATCGATGGTGACTATGGCGAAGTCTCCTGAGACATTTGTGGTCTCCCGGTCTGTTGTCCAGTCTCCAACGGCATCGAAGAAGGTGTCGGTGAAGAAATTATATTCCCAGGGCCAGTTGTCATGGTCGATCCATTCATAATCTCCTGCTACCGGAAGGTCACGCAATTGATTTGTTTTGAACACGTTTATATAGGGATATTGCGCAGGATCGACAAACTGGGCTGTCACATCCGCAAGACCCACCTGTGACGGAGTTTTCTTTATCACAGAGCTTAGGTCAAGTGTCAGTGTATACGGACGTACTTTTCCTCCTGCCATGATATCAATAGTTTGGACAAGGGATTCTGTAAAATCGAATGTGAGATTTTCCGGAGGGGTGGCGCCTTCAACCAGGGCACCCTCCTCAAATCGGATGGTTATGGATTTCTGATCCATTTTCTCCCTGTCGAAAAGGAGGCTGAGATTGGAAAGAGATGCGCTTACGGGGCTGCCGTCGATTCCATCCACAAGTATCTTGGACGCATCTATTATGGGCATAGCGTTCGAGGATACTTTAATCCAATATTTTTTGATTTGATTGGTCGGTGTCTTGATGTTAAGAACCGGTGTGTTTTCAAGGTTCAGGTGTGACGGGTCTTCAGGAAATACTAATGTGTAGCCGTCAATCATGTCCGCGTTCACCGATGCTTCGTTGAATTTTTCAGCTTCATTGAAATGGATGCTTATGTTGTTCGGATCAATTTCTTTTGCTGGCACCGTTTCACCCTGAGAGGTGAAGGTCAACGATCGGAAAGGGAAGGTTGTGTCCTCGCTCACTATCATGTTGTAGTCCTCGTCAGAGCAGGAAATACACATGCAGCATAGGATACACAGACCGGCCATGTTGACTAAAAATCGCTTCATAAAATTAAGAATTTTTTTAATAATCCGTTTCTTAAAAAATAAATAAAAAGTGGAGAGGGAGGAGAAGCAGATTCCTCCCTCTCCAGTCAGTTTTTTGCAGATGTCTGCTTTCTATGCCGGGTTTTAACGGCTTATAACAATCTTTTTTACCTTATTACCTTGTCTCATGATGTATATTCCATTCTCCGGTTCCAACACTTTAATGCCCTGGAGGTTGAAATATTCGACAGGTGTGTTCTCGTCTGCAATCTCTATTGCTTCGACACCTGTTGATATGGAAGTCTTCTCATTGTGAGTGATTCTTGTCATTTTCAATCCGTTATAACCCACAGCCATGCCGTTTGGCTCCGTGCCAAGGTTTGTCATGAAACATTCATTGGCCGGAATTGTGAAGTATCTGTTATCATTATCTTTCTGGGTCGAAAAAGCGGTACTTTGCCATGCCCAGTCCGAACCTTTGTGGAAGAATCCGACTTGATCGATATCAGCCACATTCTTGCCGTAGACTCTGATTTCGTCATTTGCCTTGATTGTGCGGGCAAGCACGAGTCCTAAACTTGTAAGAAGGGATTGATCCGGCGAGTCGCTGTCGGAGCAAATCAGATATCCGTCCCACAGGTCGTATTTGGAATCTGGGTCTGTGACAGGAATCACTTTCAAGGAATTTATGGTGAAATTCTGCATGGCGTTCCATGATTCTCCATCACCGGCTTTGAATATCAGCCCATATTGTTTTAGAATGTCTAAGGTTGGGATTGGAATATAGATGCGGGATTTATATTTGTTATCGCCAAGCGATGCAATGAAACGTCTTGACTCTGCATCTTTATCATTATAGCGATCATTGCCGCTGGGAATGCGGGAGTAAATGTAATTGCCTCCTCCTTCTCCTTCATATTCCACATCAATCCATATGGGTGTGTTATAGTCGGAGAATGCACCTCCTTTTAAAGTCAATGCAGTCGCCCATGACCATGTAGGCATATCTCCTTTCACTACATTTTCGGAGTCGGAGGGATAAAGGGTTTCAGCTTGTCCGCATAATGAACTGAAGCCGTTTTCGTCTACAGGTATCAGTCTTACGCGCCATATGTAGAATGGCATCGCAGCACTCCAGTTGTTTTCATCACCGCCTTTGATGACGAATCCGAACTTGCGGAGATTTGCTACTGTACTTTCCGGAACAAAAGCGCGTATGGTAATGGCGGAATTGTTCATGTCTCTTAATTCATAATTGTAGCTACAGAAACTTTTGTCTGACAGTCCGGATGTGTTTAGTTCCTCATTATCGCTGCAACCTAAGTTTGAACCATCGGTGGGTGTGTACCAAGGATAATTGATGCTAATCCATTGGGTGCTGGATGAAGAGGGAACTGAATAGATGATCTCGATGAAACAGTCTGAATCAATGTTGTCGAATACAGATCCAGGCAGTTGAAGGGCTGTTGCCCAGGCCCAATTGCAGTTGCCATCTCCTCTTGTGCCTTCGACGGCTTCTGCGTCTTTTTCCCATATTGTTTTCGGGGCGGTTATTGCCTGTGCTGTCAGGCCACTTATGCAGCATATTGAAGCTGCTACTAAAGAAGTAATCTTTTTCATCATTTTTGTTAGATTTTGATTAACGCACTCAAAATTAGGGTGGCGAGACACGCGGAAAAAGGGTGTTTTTCGTAATTAAAAGGGCGAAATTCGTATTTGAGGGTGTCTGACAGGAAACAAGTGCGATTATATGCAAGTTCTATAGATTCTGCACAAATGATTTCGGGGTTTGGTTCATGATTTTCTTGAATGCGACGCGGAAACTTTTGGTATCGTGGAAGCCGCATTTCCTGCCGACATCTTCTATATTTGATTCGCCGTGTCTGAAAAGTTGTACAGCCTTGTGTATCTTATAGCTATTTATAAACTCAATCAGAGATGCGCCGGTAAGCGATCTGATTTTCTTGTAAAGCGCGGAATGGCTCATGGAAAGCATCTCCGCCATAAATGTGACACTGAAATTCTCATTCTCCAGATTGTCATCAATGATCTCACGGCAGCGGAGTAGGAAAACCTGCTCTTCTTTTGTGTGCTTTTTTTCGGGTATCTTCTGTTCGGGATTGTTCGGTTTCGAGACTTCTTCCCGGTCAGACTGCTCGGTGAGTCTTTCGATATGACTGCGTAATATTTTTAATGATGTGGGTTTTGACAGAAATACGTCCGCCCCTTTGTCATATGCTTTCAGTATGTCATCTTCAGAATTCTTGGCCGTGAAGATAATCACTTTTATATGGGTGAGTTTTTTATCGTTTTTTATTCTCTCAAGAAATTCGAGTCCTGTAAGCCGTGGCATCGTCATATCGCATATCACTACGTCGGGAAGCTGCGCTGAGGCAATTTCAAGCCCTTCTTCCCCGTCATGAGCCTTTAGAATCTTATAATCAGATGAAAGATTCCGTTCCATGACATTAACTATTTCGTGGTCGTCATCAATAAGGAGAACGGAATGGGAAGCCGTGGGATTTGCAGGTGATATAGTTTCGGTTTTAGGACATTCAATGTTGTCAAAAGTAATAGGCTTCGCGTTTGCTGTGTCATATTTTATACCATTATCCCTGCACGGGATGCTGAAAATGAATTCCGAACCATTGTTTGCCTGGCTTTCGACGTGTATCTCACCTCCATGAAGTTCTATAAGCGTCTTGACAACATGTAGCCCGATTCCGTCACCCTTCTCCTTACTTATGGCATGCTCTGTGCGGAAGTAATTTTCGAATACCTTATCGAGCATCTCTTCCTTGATCCCTATTCCATTGTCCTTAACTGATATCCGGACTTCATTTTCAAACTTTTTCAAGGTGAGGGACACAAATCCGCCCGCATTTGTATATTTGAAGGCGTTGGATATTAGATTTGTCAAGATAATCTCCATTTTTCCCAAATCGAAATCCAACTGAATTTCAGTCTCGTTGCAACGGAAAAAGAAAGATATATCTTTCTGCTGGAGTAACATGGAGAAGTCTGGGGCAAGATTCTTGCAAAAAGTGACTATGTCATTGTGCTGGAGATTCAGTTGGAACTTGCCGGAATCCAATTTCCTCATGTCGATTATCTGACTTACCAATCTGTTGAGTTTCAGCGAACTCTTATGCATTACGTTAAGATAAGACTGGGGCACATTCACGTGCGGCTTGCCTTTCTCAAGTAAATCTTCAAGCTGAGAGGTGATAAGAAATACAGGCGTGCGTAATTCATGGGTCATGGAGGTGTAGAAATCAAGTTTCTCTTCGTTGAGCTGTTTGATGGCTTTTTTCTCGATCTCGTTGATCTTCATATTATGCGCGATCTTTTGCTCACGCAGGTAAATCAACAGGCTGCCGCCAATAGTCAGCAATCCGAGCATTATCCAAAGGCAGGTAGCCCAGCTGGTTTTCCACCATGGCGGAGAGACGGAGATTCTCAGTGTCGAGGGTTTCCCCCACGTGCCGTCCTCGTCTGTGCTGCGCAACTGCAATTCATATTTTCCGGGCGGCAAATTGGTATATGTGACTTCCCGGCTGTCGCCCAGATCTCTCCATTCGCTTTCCAAATTGTTCAGCCGGCAGGAAAATCTGAGTTTCTTGGGATTCAGATATTCCGGCATACTGTAAGAAACAGTCAGGAAATTCTGGTCGTGAGATAGTTTCAGTTCCTGTGTGGCACCGCCCAGCAGCAGGAATTCGTCTTTGTCTCCGTTCAAGATTCGCAATGAAGTGAAATGCACTTCCGAGTTGGCATGAGTGCTTTTAATCTTCTCCGGATTGAAGTATACAAGCCCGTTGACATTCCCGAAAAACATCTCCTTCCCGTCGTAAAAACTGGAGTTGTAGGTATAAGGAGTCTGCTCGATCTCCTTTACGTCATAGCGTACAAATGTGTTGAATCTTTTGTTCATCTTGAATAGCCCGTTGAAAGTGGCGAGCCAAAGATTTCCGTCCTTGTCAGATTGGATGGATGTGACATCTGTGTTGGTAAGTCCGTCAACTGAAGTGTGACTTTTCAATCTCGAGCCTTTTTCATCCAATGTGTAGAATCCGGATTGTTCCGTAGAAAACCATAGTTTCCCGTCTTGGTCGATGAAAAGAAACTTTATATGGTCGGAGGGTAGTTTTATTCTATCCTGTCGGGAATTGTAGTGGGCCAAGGTCTTGCCTGAACGTGTGTCGACCTTGTAGATTCCTTTACCATTAGATGAAATCCAAAGATTGTGGCCTTGTATTCCGAAGGATGTACATTTTGTCTCGTTGAGACTTGGAAAACTCATTATTTCGCCGCTTTCCTTGTCAAGCCTGTAAACGTTATGGGCGCCGATCCATATATGCCCGCATTTGTCATCAATGATTGTCCAGACATTGTTGTTATCCCAGTCCACATTTCCTTTTAAAGGATAATTCTCAAATTTGTCCTTGCTGATTGAATATTTTACAAGTCCTTTGGCATAAATGCTCATCCACAGATTGTCGCCATCTTTGATGATGGAAAGCACATTGTTGCCGGGAATGTTGCTGTTGTCGGTGGTAAAGATGCGAGACTTACCTGTATGGCGGTCATAGATTTCCATGCCGCCACCATCGAAGCCAATGTAGATTTTGTCTTCATCGGCGACTGTGCTTGCCACTATGTCGTACGACAATTTCCCGTTTTTTCTCGACATTGTCATGAAATCGTCGAAATGGTAGGAATGCATGCTGACTCCATGCCGGTAGGATCCGAGCCATAGATTGTCGTTTGAATCCACAAAAAGTGAGTAGATCGCATCGCTCGGAAGGTTGCTGTTATCAGGGGATATTTTTCGGAATACGTCACCCTCCTTTATCAGGAGTCCTTCGCTATCCACTGCAAATACCGTCTTCCCTCGGTAGGTGGTGATTGCCATCAGATTGTGCGGTACGACACTTTTTGTCTCTGCTAATCTAATCTTATTCCTCTCTATTTTGAAAGTAACGCTATTGAAGCCGATACCATATCCTATGTATCCTGTGTCGTTGGTGTTATCATAATAGACTGAGGTGCGGAACGACATCACTGTAGACTTATAATCAAGATGATCCACAACCCTTCCGGTCTTTGCAGACAGAAGCCATAATCCCTTGCTTCCCGAAGCTATGAGCAATCCCGGTTTGTATGAGGCAAGTCCGTAAAAGATGTCATTTCCTTCAAACAGGGGTTCGAATTTACGTTTGCCGGTGTGGCGGCAGATTCTTCCGGAGTTGTCAAGTATATAAAGCTGTCTGTCATCCTTTACGATTCTTGATATCGCTTGAGACATGGCGCTTTCCCTTGTTCCATATTTCAAGCCACACGAATATAGCTTGGCATCATGAAAGGAGAAATATTTCAGCCCATTTTCGGAGGCAACCCAGATTCCATCGGTTTCAGATTTCAGATCATATACGGTGCATTGAAGTGAGTCTGTCAGGAAACTTTCATATTCAAGTCCGTTGAAACGCAACAGTCCGTTGCTTGTTCCAAGCCATATGTATCCTCTGCTGTCTTCATCCAGCACATAGACAGTCTTGTTTGAGTTAATTGGAAAATTCTCGAAAAGTCTGCTTGCTTCCGATGATTTGGCGGCATGGAGAGTTAAAGGCAGAAATACTGTACTGAATATAATAAAGACCGCAAATAAACCGACCGATATATAGTATGGCCAGTCTTTGATTTCATCGGAGCGGTACATTCTCTATTGTTGAATATTTATAGATTAAAACTTTTATAAAAATGCAGTTGCGTTTAAATTTGCCAACTATATGACTACTTAACGTTAAAAGTGTTTTTTTCGTATCTTCAAAAATGAGTTCAATATCTCGCAAATCTTAAACAAATTCATTTGCTATTTCTTTTACTTATTGCTATATTTGTAGAATGATGATATATCCTGACAGACTTGAATGTGGTGATAAGGTGGCGATCATATCGCCGGCTTCTGTGGTGAGTGCCGAGTTTATCGACTCTGCAGCGGAGTATATGGGTGAATGTGGCTTCGAGCCGGTGGTGATGCCTCATGCGAAAGGTCCTGCATGCGGATCATATGCCGCCTCACGAGATGACAGATTGTCTGACCTGCTCACAGCCTGGAGTATGCCGGATGTAAAGGCTGTGGTTTGTTCAAGAGGCGGATATGGTGCGGTTCATCTGCTGCCATATATCCCGGGTTCGATAATGCGTGATAATCCGAAATGGCTGGTGGGTTTTTCAGATATATCTGCTCTCCATGCGTTGTCGATAAGTCAGGGTGTGGTCTCGATCCATGGTCCGATGGCTCGCGATCTGCATGACGGACACCACGGTGGCATGGCTGTGATTGATATTCTTAAATCGGGCAGAATGCAGCCGTGTAGATTTGATAATCCCGGATCGGAATTATTGCCACGGAATAATCCTGGTGCGGCTTCGGGAAGGCTTGTCGGTGGGAATCTCGCGGTGCTTGATGGATTAGCTGCCACTCCTTTTGATCTTTTATCACGACCGATGGATGAAGACTGCATACTTTTTTTAGAGGATATCGCTGAACCAATCTATAAGATTGAGCGTATTCTTTGCAGAATGTATATGCAAGGTGTGTTTGAACGTGTCAAGGGGCTTGCTGTGGGTCGGTTCACGGAAACATCATCCGACAGGAATGATGTCTCCACTGAAAGAATGATAGGCAAATTCCTTACTGACAGGGGTCTTACGCATCTTCCGGTGGCATATAATCTTCCGGTGGGTCATTTCCCGGGAAACATGCCTCTTATCGAGGGTGCGATTGTGGATATGGTTGTTACAGATAGTGAGGCTGTAATATCGCAATTGTGATTGGAATTATAGATATATAAATAAAATATAACATTTTAAAACCTTAATACTATGGACTCTCAGAAGTATATTCTCTCTCTCGACCAGGGAACAAGCAGTTCCAGGGCTATCGTATTTGACCGTAGCGGCTCCATAAAGGCTGTTGCTCAGAAAGAATTTCCGCAGATTTTTCCCCGTTCCGGATGGGTGGAGCATGATCCTCATCAGATTTGGGCTTCACAGGCTGCCGTGATAGCGGAGGCGATCTCCTCAATCGATATCAACGGAACCAATATCGAGGCGATCGGAATCACCAATCAACGTGAAACCACAATAGTGTGGGATCGCGATACGGAGGAGCCTGTATATAATGCGATCGTGTGGCAGGACAGACGTACCTCCGATTATTGCAATCAAGTGATTGAGGAGGGTATGGCGGAGAAAATCCGCCAGAAAACCGGTCTGATAATCGATGCGTATTTCAGCGCGACGAAAATCAAATGGATACTTGATAATGTTCCGGGTGCGAGGAAACGTGCCGAAGAGGGAAAGCTGATGTTCGGAACTGTAGACAGCTGGCTTGTTTGGCGACTGACACGCGGTGCGGTGCATGTGACGGACGTTTCTAATGCCTCACGCACAATGCTTTTCAATATCAATACCCTGGAATGGGATCAGGAACTTCTGGATTATTTCAACATCCCGCGTTCGATGATGCCGGAAGTGAAGAGCTCAAGTGAGGTATACGGGCATACGACAACCACTATTTTTGCGCATAATGTGCCGATCGCTGGAATAGCAGGTGACCAGCAGGCGGCTTTGTTCGGACAGATGTGCGTGGAGCCGGGTTCTGTGAAAAACACCTATGGCACAGGATGCTTCCTGCTGATGAACAGCGGAACAAAACCTATTTTATCAAAGAACCGCTTGATTACAACCATTGCGTGGAAAATAGGTGATGTGGTGAACTATGCCCTTGAGGGTTCGATATTTGTCGGTGGTTCTGTTGTGCAGTGGCTTCGTGATAATCTCCAGTGCATCTCTTGTTCTCCGGATGTGGAGAAGCTTGCATCTTCAGTGCCTGATACGGATGGAGTGTTCTTTGTTCCGGCGCTTACCGGTCTTGGTGCTCCTTACTGGGATCCTGAGGCGAGGGGTATGATAGCCGGTATCTCACGCGGCACAACCACCGCGCATATAGCTCGCGCGGCTCTTGAAGGTATCGCCTTCCAGACATATGATATCGTCAAGGCTATGGAACGTGATTCCAATCTTCCTATCAAGAACCTTAAGGTAGACGGAGGTGCCTCACGTAATAACCTGCTTATGCAGTTCCAGAGCGATATACTTGAAACGCAGGTGTTGCGTCCGAGGATTACGGAGACAACTGCTTTGGGTGCGGCTTATCTTGCAGGTCTTGCCGTGGGATATTGGCCAAGCATTGAATCGATCCAGCAGCAATGGCAGCTTGACGCCGGATTCAATCCTAATATGGCGGAGGAGGAAGTCGAGAAGAAACTGAAAGGATGGCATGATGCTGTCGGCAGGGATCTTACCGAGCATCCGGCTAAAGACTCGAATTCCTGAATTACAACTCCTAACACTTGAATAATATGAATGAATATTCTTTAATAATCCAATGTGTCTTTGAATTCATTGGCACGATGATAATGATATTGCTCGGATGCGGAGTAGTGGCATGCGTATCTCTCAAGAAGTCGAAAGGAGAGGGCGGAGGATGGATCGTTGTCACGTTGGCATGGGGACTTGCTGTAATGTGCGGAGTTCTTGTGGCCGGTCCTTTTACCGGTGCTCATCTTAATCCCGCTGTATCCATAGGACTTGCCGCAGCCGGCAAATTCCCTTGGGTTTATGTTGTTCCTTACATTGTGGCGCAGATACTTGGTGCGTATGCCGGTGCGTCGCTGGTGTATGTTTTCTACAAGGATCATTTTGATGCCACAGAGGATCAGGATACTAAGTTGGGTGTCTTTTCCACAATACCGGCCATAAAGAATCATTGGCGGAATCTTATTTGTGAGATTGTAGGCACATTTGTGCTGATTCTGGTGATTCTCTTTATAGGAGACAAGTCAAATGCCGCTGAAGTCGGTCTTGGCAGTATCGGCGCCATTCCTGTTGCTCTGTTAGTGGTAGCAATAGGTTTGTCGCTTGGCGGTACTACCGGTTATGCCATAAATCCAGCCCGTGATTTAGGACCGCGTATCGCACATTTCATGCTTCCTATAAAAGGGAAAGGGAAGAGTCAATGGGGCTATTCATGGGTTCCGATTGTTGGACCGATAGTGGGTGCCGCACTTGCGGCGTTGGTATACTGGCTTGTGATAAGCCACATATAATGACTGTTAAATAAGTTAAAAATCAATGAATTGACAAGCGGTGGAAGAACAATCTGCCGCTTGTCGCGTTATAAACATTGATGAAAAAGTTATCAATATTAATGATGTTGGCGATTGTCAGCATGACATTGTGCGGACTTTTCTCACCTGCGCGTGTTTCTGTCATGACTGTAAAGGCAACGCCGGCTGTCTCCGAGCCTGAGGTCTCTCCATTCGAACAGGCCGTTGAGATCATTAAGAAGTATGAAGGCCTTCACAGTCCTAAGCATTGGCCGCTTGTCGGCTACGGACACAAGGTGCTTCCCGGAGAGAAGTTTAGTCGTAATAAGAAGCTGTCGCAAACAGAAGCTGAGACTATATTAAGAAAGGATTTGTTGAAAAACTGCGCGGTGTTCCGTGAATTCGGGGCAGATTCGCTGCTTCTTGGTGTCCTGGCCTATAACATAGGTTCGGGCGCTACTTTGCGTTCTTCTGTAGTCAAAAAGCTTAGAGCTGGTAATCGGGATATTGAGGCGAATTATCTTGCGCATTGCCGTTATCGAGGAAAAGTGCACAGTCAGATCCGCAGAAGGCGTGTGGAGGAATTTCAGACGCTTTTTATAAGGGATAAAAAGCAATAAAAGGAGGTAGTGTATGTTAATTAATAATATTAAGAATCCGTCTCATAAAAATTTAAAAATGATCAATTCAATATACTATATAATCTTATTATTGCTTGTCGTGATGCCGATTGCTTCCTGCGGAAAGGGAAAAGCTCCGAAACCGGATGTCAGTGAGATCGAGAAATGCGACTCGTTGCCAGAGGGAGTCAAAAAGCTTGTGAGGATTGTGGCAGACAATGACAGTTCCGGCTTTGCGGCTATGGTGAGTTATCCGCTTTCGCGTCCATATCCTTTGCATGATATTGAGAACCAGGAGCAGATGAAGGTCTACTATTCTGTAATGGTTGATGACTCGCTGAGAAATGCCATAGCCGGTTCACATCCCGAGGATTGGGACGAATATGGATGGCGCGGTTGGAGCCTTAAGGGTGGAGGATATGTCTGGATAGATGACAGTCTTTATGATGTAAGCTATCTTTCAGCCAGAGAACGCGTGATGCTCGACAGTCTGACGGCAAAGGATATGGAGAGTGTGGAATCCGGTCTGAGACAAGGTTGGACACCGGTAATGTGTCTCAAAGGGAATGAGAATGGTGCGGTATACCGTATAGATATGAGCCGTACGGAAAAGGGTGCGCCCCACTACCGTATGCTTGTCTATGATAAGGATACGGATCTTCGCTCCGTGCCCACTATTGTATATGAAGGACACAAGGAGACAGAGGGCACTGCAGGCACATCCACATACTACTTTACAGATGCTGATGGACATCGGGCAGTCTTTGTCGCAGATACCATCGCTAGTTACGGAATGCTGCCCATTGACATAGAGAAAGATCAGATTGATTTTTGCATGGCGTCGGCACAGAAAGGCCTTATGGCAATGACAGGACTTTCTTTTGTCGTGGGGAATACAGCGTTGATTCAGCAATCAGCGCAATACCCAAAACGCTCTTATTATT
>OFFM01000358.1_pt1 | contig 39685 bp, 35 predicted proteins | sample 1521401 | NCBI WGS metagenome assembly OFFM01 (sample SAMEA3504118, study PRJEB24116) | mouse gut metagenome | biome: mouse gut; feature: mouse-associated habitat; material: faeces | place: Denmark | collected 2011
TTTTTGCAAGTTGAAAGAGTCCGCTTTAACCAAAGTGAAATTCTCTCGAAAAAAATCTGATATTTAATTCTCATCAATATAGATATGAATCTCTTTGATCAAGTAAGCGAGGACATCAAGAAAGCGATGCTCGCACGCGAGAAAGTGCGTCTGGAGGCTCTCCGCGGCGCCAAGAAAGAATTCCTTGAGGCAAAGACCGCCAAGGGGGCAAACGGTGAGCTCTCCGATGAGGCTGCCACAAAAATTCTGGTGAAGATGGTGAAACAGCGCAAGGAAAGCGCAAAAATTTACACAGAAAACAACCGTCAGGAGCTTGCCGACAACGAGTTGGCGGAAGCTGCCGTGCTTGAGGAATACCTTCCAAAACAGCTGTCGGCCGAAGAACTTGAGAAAGAGATAGCAGCCATCATCTCCGAGACCGGAGCCACCGGACCCAAAGAGATGGGCAAAGTGATGGGCGTTGCCACAAAACGCCTTGCAGGCCGCGCAGAAGGCCGTGCAATTTCCGAAATGGTGAAAACTCTCCTTAATAAATAATATCGCAATGCTGACCATACAGACAATAAAAGCAGATCCGGAGTTTGTGATCTCACGTCTCGCTGTCAAAGGATTCGACGGCAGGGCTGTAATTACCGAGATACTCGAAATCGATGCTGAACGCCGTCGCCTTCAGCAGAAAACCGACAGCGACGCCTCCTCACTCAAAAAACTCGCAGCCTCAATCGGTGCCCTCATGAAGCAGGGACAGAAAGAGGAGGCTGAGAAAGTAAAGGAGGAAGTGGCCCGTATCAAAGGTGAAACCAAAGGTCTTCAGGACCGCCTTGCAGAATGTGAGGAAAAGATGCGCAATCTTCTGCTCACCGTGCCCAACCTCCCCTGCGCAGCGGTGCCGGAAGGTCTGACAGCAGAACAGAATGTGGTGGAGAAAACAGGTGGAGTAATCCCTGAGCTTCCCGCTGATGCCCTTCCCCACTGGGAACTTGCTAAAAAATACAACATCATAGATTTCGAGACCGGAGTGAAAGTCACCGGCGCCGGATTCCCCTTCTACGTAGGGAAAGGCGCACGCCTGCAGCGCGCCCTCATCCAGTTCTTCCTCGACGAGGCTTGGAAGGCAGGCTACATCGAGGTTGAACCGCCGTTTGTGGTAAACGAGGCTTCCGGCTACGGCACAGGCCAGCTCCCCGACAAAGAGGGACAGATGTATCACGTCACACTCGACAATCTCTACCTCATACCGACCGCAGAGGTGCCTGTGACCAATATCTACCGCGATGAGATCATCCCGGGCGACGAGCTCCCCAAGAAGAACTGCGCATACTCACCCTGCTGGCGCCGCGAGGCAGGCAGCTACGGCAAGGATGTGCGCGGCCTCAACCGTCTGCATCAGTTTGACAAGGTCGAGATCGTACGCATCGAGAAACCGGAGAACTCTTACGCCGCCCTCGAAGAGATGAAAGACCATGTGCAGGGATTGCTCGAGAAACTCGGTCTCCCCTGGCATATACTGCGCCTTTGCGGAGGCGACATGAGCTTCACTTCAGCCATCACATTCGACTTCGAAGTGTGGTCTGCCGCACAGCAGCGCTGGCTGGAAGTGTCGTCAGTCAGCAACTTCGAGTCTTATCAGGCAAACCGTCTGAAATGCCGCTACCGCGACGAGGATAAGAAGATACACCTCTGCCACACCCTGAACGGATCTGCTCTCGCATTGCCGCGAATCGTCGCCGCCCTGCTTGAGAATAACCAGACTCCGGAAGGAATCGTGATACCGGAATGCCTGCGCAAATACACAGGGTTTGACATCATTGATTAGTTAGGAGTTAGGAGTTAGGAGTTAGGAGTTAGGAGTTAGGAATTTTAATTATATCAGTTTGGAGGATAAGAAATACATAAGCAAGGAAGAGAAAAAGATTCCGATCAACGACCCTACGGGGAAGTGGTCGGATCTTACCCTGCTTCCGGAATGGAGCGAGAAATATTACGATGTCTACACCGTCCGCAAGCACGGCAAATGGGTTATGCTCAAAGCCTTGAAGAAGGAATATGCCGAAGATCCGGAATTCCGCAAGATGCTTGAGAACGAGTTTGACACCCGCTATAACCTTGCTCATCCCAATATTGTGATGGTCAACGACCTGGAGGAGGTGCCCGGCGTGGGGCTATCCATCATCACCGATGATGTCTACGGATATTCCCTGCGACGTCTCATCGATGAGAAACGTCTCACCCCGAAGATCGTGCACAGGCTGCAGACCCAGTTGCTCGACGCCATGGAATATATCCAGGAGAACCACCTCGCCCATTACCCCATCACGCCCGAGACGATCATTTTCACGGAATATAATGAGAATCTCAAATTGATAAACGTTGGATACGCCCAGAAATCGAGCATAACCCCGCTCGACTGCAGCGAGGATATCCGCAGCTACGGCAAGGTTGTGAACGAGGTGCTCGACCATCTCCCCACCTCCCTTCCGCGACTGCGCCGCATCGCCGGTAAATGCGAGAACGACGGCAATGCCTACAACTCCATCTCCGACCTGCAGCTCGCTGTGGAGAAACGCAATTCCGGACAACTCTTCACAATCATTTGCGTGTTTATCCTCCTGATGGCCGCGCTCCTGATTTGGCTGACTTTACGATGACCGAGATAAACTGTCAATACGATGATCGAGATTAAACAGATAGAGCCTACCAAGGCGAACCTTAAGAAATTCACCCAATTCCAGATTGACCTCTACGACGGCAATCCCTACTATGTGCCGCCGTTGGTGTCGGATGATGTGGCGACACTGCTGCCGGAAGCCAACCCCGCCTTCGACTTCTGCGAGGCGGCATATTTCATGGCTTACCGCGACGGGAAACCGGTGGGACGCATCGCAGCGATGATCAACCGCCAGGTTAACGAAAAATCAGGCTCGAAAGATGCCCGCTTCGGATTCATCGACTTCATCGATGATCCGGAAGTGTCGGCGGCGTTGCTCAAAGCCGCCGAAGACTGGGGAAGAAAAAAGGGGATGACAAAGATTATCGGTCCGCTCGGATTCACAGACCTTGACCATGAGGGTATGCTGGTAAATGGCTTCGAGGAGTTGTCGACCATGGCCACTATCTACAACTACCCCTATTATCCGGAGCATATGGAGAAGCACGGATACAAGAAGGAATCCGACTGGCTGGAATTCCTTATGGAGGTGCCCGATGAGATTCCGGAGAAATACAACCGCATAGCCGAGATTGTAAAGAAGAAGTTCGGGCTGCGTGTGCTCAAATATACCAACCGCAAGCGCATAAAGATGGAATACGGCCATGCGCTGTTTCATCTGATCAACGATGCCTACAAGGATCTCTACCAGTATTCCATGCTGACCGAGCGCCAGATAGACCATTATATAGATGTCTACCTCAACCTGCTCAATCTCGACCTTGTCACACTCATCGTAGATACCAACGGTAAGCTTGTAGGTGTGGGAATCTCCATGCCCTCGATGAGTCGCGCTCTTCAGAAATCCAAAGGGAAGATGCTTCCCTTCGGATGGTATCATCTGCTTAAAGGACTCAAAGGGAAAAATGACCGTGTGGATCTTCTCCTTGTGGCGGTGCATCCCGACTATCAAAACAAGGGAGTCAACGCCCTGCTTTTCCAGGATCTGATTCCTTATTATATAAAGAACGGCTATAAATACGCTGAATCAAATCCCGAGATGGAGAGCAACGCTAAAGTGCAGAGCCAGTGGGAATACTTCACCACCCGCCAGCACCGCCGCCGCCGCTCCTTCGCCAAGAAATTATGACAAAGGAAGGTGCAGAACTGGTGAATCCCTACGATTCCGAGACCGGAAAAGGGAAGCAGGTGGAGCGGATGTTCGACTCCATAGCCCCTGCCTATGATTTCATGAACACGGCGATGACCTTCGGACTTCACCGCTGGTGGCGCAACCGCGCGCTCAATGCATTGCGCATTGGCGATGGCTTCCGACCCGTCAAGGCACTCGACATAGCCACCGGCACCGGTGATGTAGCGTTCAAGCTCAACGACATGAATCCCGAGATGCGCATCACAGGGATAGACCTCTCGGAGGGGATGCTCAAAGTAGCACAGGAGAAACTGGGCAAACGACCCGCAGACCATCGGAAATCCATAACTTTTGAGAAAGGTGATTCCCTTGATCTCGGATATGAAGACGACACGTTCGACCTCATTACCGTGGCATATGGTGTCAGGAATTTCGAAAATCTCCGGAAAGGATATTCCGAGATGTTCCGCGTTCTCAAGCCCGGTGGCAAACTTTGTGTGATTGAGCTGTCGTGTCCCCGCACCCCGTTGACCCGCACTTTATATAATATATATTCGCGCCGGATAATTCCTGCTGTAGGCAGTATGGTTTCCGGCGACAAGCGTGCCTACACATATCTTCCCGAAAGCATCGCCGCCGCTCCCCAACGCGATGCCATGACCGGGATAATGAAAGAATGCGGTTTCTCGCAATGCCGCTGGAAATCGCTGACCATGGGAGCGGTCACTTATTACATTGCAATCAAATGACCCGTAAGGATTTCGAAATAATGGCTCCCGTGGGGAGCCGCGAGTCTCTGGCAGCCGCCCTCGCCGCCGGAGCCGATGCCGTGTATTTCGGCATCGAAGGGCTGAACATGCGCTCGCGCTCGAGCGCCAACTTCACCGCCGATGACATGGCGGAGATAGCAGCGCTTTGCTCAGCCAAGGGTGTGAAGACATATCTCACGGTAAACACCGTGATCTATGATTCCGACATGGAGACTATGCGCATGATCATCTCACGCGCCAAGGAGGCAGGCATATCCGCCATCATCGCCTCCGACATGGCTGCGATTCTTTATGCCCGCGAGATAGGTCAGGAAGTGCACATATCCACCCAGGTGAATGTCAGCAACACAGAGGCTGTGAGATTCTATTCACAGTTTGCCGACGTGATGGTGCTGGCCCGAGAACTCAACATGGAGCAGGTGGCAGAGATTCATCGCGCCATCGAAGAGGAGGACATATGCGGTCCGAACGGAAAACGTGTGCGTCTCGAGATGTTCTGCCACGGAGCGCTGTGCATGGCGGTAAGCGGCAAATGCTATATGAGCCTGCATGAGATGAACTCAAGCGCCAACCGCGGGGCATGCAACCAGATATGCCGCCGCGCCTACACCGTGCGCGACAAAGAGACCGGTGAGGAGTTAGAGATCGACAACCAGTATATCATGAGCCCCAAGGACCTCAAGACCATCCATTTCCTCAATAAGATGGTGGATGCCGGAGTCCGGGTGTTCAAGATAGAGGGTCGTGCCCGCGGTCCAGAATACGTGGCGGAAGCCGTGGGATGCTACTCGGAAGCTTTGCAGGCGATCACCGACGGGACTTTCTCTGAAGAGAGAATCGCGGAGTGGGATGCCCGCCTTGTGAAGATATTCAACCGTGGATACTGGAACGGCTACTACATGGGTGAACGTCTCGGGGAATGGAGCGCGAAATATGGCTCAAGCGCGACGCGCGTCAAGAGCTACGCCGCCAAGACAATGAGATATTTCTCAAAGATAGGCATAGGGGAATTCCTGATGGAGGCAGGCGAACTGAATGTCGGCGACGAGGTGGTGATCACCGGACCGACAACAGGCGCGCTGATTTTCAAGATCGACGAATTGCGCTTCGACCTCAAGCCCGTCGATAAAGTTGTGAAGGGGCAGCTCTTCTCCATGCCTGTGCCTGAGAAAGTGCGCCCTTCTGACAAGTTATACCTCTGGAAGATTAAGTAAATGATTTTAACAAATGGCTAAGATAGGAGATACCGTACGCTTTCTCAACACCACGGGCGGCGGAAAGATAACAAAGATAGAGGGCAAGATCGCATATGTCGATGAAGATGGCTTCGAGACACCGGTCCTGCTCAACGAAGTGGTGGTGGTGCTTCCAGCCGGACACGAACCCGCTAAGAAGGGCGCGCGCATGATGTTCGACCAGAAAGCGTTTGACGAAGGGAAGAAATCGGTGCGTGAGACCACTGTTCAAAAGGTGCCGGTGCCGGAACCCGAGCCGGAATTGCCGATAGAGGAGACCGAATATGGCGAGGATATCACCATAGCCCTGCTCTTCGAGCCGGAAAATATCAAGGCTCTCTCCACTTCGAAGATAAATGCCGCCCTGGTGAACGATTCCAACTATTTCCTCTATTTCTCGGTGCTTATCCGCGACAACGAGGCGAAAGCATGGAAATCACTCTTTACCGGTGAGGTGGCACCCAATGAGATGATTGACCTGGCTTCATTCACACAGCAGACGGTCTCCGACATTGAGCGCGTGGTGTTCCAGGCTATGGCTTACAAGAAAGGGAAGTCGTTCCAGGTGAAATACCCCATCAATGTCTCTAAGAAGATAGACCTCACAAAATTCTTCAAGGCACATTGTTTCCGTCCCGGAGTCTATCTCGACACCCCTTGCATCGAAATACCATTATATTCAGAAAGAAGAAAATGAAAGAACGCTGGTGGAGCGCGCCTACCGAAGCCGAGAACGGCAACACTGTCATAGTGACCGGTCGCGACTACATGGATGAGATTATCGCCAAAGGTAAATTCATCTATCGCGTCACAGTCTCCTGGGATTACAACGCATTGCCATCAGGGATGCCGGAGGATGGTGACGCAGAACTGATGGAGAAAGCCACCGATGCCCTCCTTGAAGAATTCAAGAAGGACAAAGTGGCTTACATGACCGGAATTTACACCGGCGACGGCAGACGCGACTGGGTGTTTTATACCCAGAATCTTAACATATTCGGGCGTGTGCTCAACCGTGCGCTCGCCCCGCTCGAACAGATGCCTCTTCTCATAGAGGCTGAATCCGACCCAGACTGGGAGGAATACCATGAGATGCGCGAAATCTCCTACATACCGGAGAACGACGAGGAATAAAGCCAAGCTTCTCGGGCGCAGCGCCCAACTCCATGAAAACCTTACTTTAACTAAATAAATTCTTATGCTAAAAATCTATCTGTTATCGCTGCTGGCGATAGTATGCTCCGTATTCGGAGCGTCAGCACAGATCATCACTACAGAGCCCTCCCCTCTTCAGGAGGATTCTCAGAACGTGGTGATCTATTTCCATGCCGACCAAGGCAACAAGGGTCTCATCAACCAACCGGCATCCGCCGCACTTTACGCCCACACCGGCGTGAGCATCGTGGATGCAGCAGGGAAAGCAGCCGACTGGCAGCATGTACCCGCAGATTGGAACACCAATCTCCCCAAGTGCAAGCTTGAATATGTTTCCACAAATCTATGGAAACTGAATATCGGGGATATCCGCACATTCTATGGAGTGCCGGCTAATGAAAAAATCACAAAACTCTGTTTCGTATTCCGTAGCGCGGATGGCAAGAAGGAGGGTAAGACAGCCACGGGCGGCGATATCTTTGTCGATGTCGTTGACAAAGGTTTCCAGATGTCTCTCACATCAAGCGTTCCCGAAGGGATTGTGAACGCCTCGACAGGCGCGGTGACTTTCACTATGTCTACAACACAGGCGGCTTCACTCTCCATCACTGTCAACGACAAGGAATTGAAAACAGCCTCCGGTGCCACCTCACTCTCCGCCTCATACACTTTCCCGGCGGAAGGCGACTACATCGTGACCGCCACAGCATCTGCCGGTCCTGGAAGCGAGATCAAATATCAGACCCTCTCCTACTGCTATGCCGGCAATTCCAAGCCCGCATCCGGCTCCACACTGCCCGGAATGGGTGCAACCCGCAATGCCGACGGCTCAATCACATTCTGTCTCGCCGCGCCTCAGAAGCAGAGCGCCATGGTTGTCGGTTCATGGAACGGCTATAAATACACCAACAGCCAGCTCATGAACTATGTAGACGCTCAGGTGGATGGAGCCACATTCCGCCATTTCACCCTCACTTTGCCCCGCGAGGCAACCGTCGGAAAAGGCACACTCTCATATTTCTATGTGGTAGACGGCTCAATAAAAGTCGGGGATCCTTATGCAGAACTTGTTCTTGACCCCTATAACGACAAATACATCTCTCCGGAGGTATTCCCCAACCTGCCTGAATACCCCTCCGACAAACTCAGCGGCGTGCCATTGGCAGTGCTCAAAGAGGGTATGACCGATTACACCTGGCAGACCAAATCCTTCCAGGCTCCTGCAAAAACAGACCTCATCATATACGAAATGCTGCTACGCGATTTCACCGGTACAGAGGGGAAAGCCGATGGAAACGGCACCGTGCGTCAGGCAATAGCCAAGATTCCATATCTTAAATCACTCGGCATAAACGCTGTGGAGCTTCTTCCTATCAATGAATTCAACGGCAACATATCATGGGGATACAATCCCAATTTCTATTTTGCCGTAGACAAGGCATACGGAACTCCGCAAGACTACAAGGAATTCATCGACAAATGTCACGCTGAAGGTATCGCTGTCATTCTCGACATGGTCTTCAACCAGTCAGACGGGCTCCATCCATGGTATATGATGTATACTCCGGGAGAGAATCCTTTCTACAACCTTAACGCACCTCATGCCTACAGCGTGCTCAACGACTGGAACCAGGGTTATCCGCTCGTAGAGCAACAATGGAAGGATGTGTTGCAATATTGGCTCAAGGAATACATGGTTGACGGCTTCCGTTTCGACCTTGTGAAAGGACTCGGTAACAACGACTCCTATGCCAACTCCGGAGAAAACGCCACCAACGCGTTCAACCAAAGCCGTATCGACCGCATGAAGCGTCTTCACTCCTACATGAAAGAGGTAAACCCCGACGCATATTTCATCAACGAGAATCTTGCCGGAGCGCAGGAGGAGAACCAGATGGCAGCCGACGGTGAACTCAACTGGGCTAACGTCAACGAGGCGGGCGGACAGTTCGCCATGGGATTTTCAGATAAATCCAATCTCAACCGAATGCTCGCCACCCAGGACGGACGCACAGCAGGCTCAACCGTCTCTTACCTTGAAAGCCACGACGAGCAGCGCCTCGCCTACAAGCAGGACATATGGGGCGCAGCCGGTGTCAAAGATAACGCCACAGTAAGCTGTCAACGCCTCGGAGCAGCCGCCGCGCAGATGATACTCGTGCCCGGCAGCCACATGATCTGGCAATTCTCTGAAATGGGTAACGCCCAGAACACTAAAGACGCAAACGGCGGGAACAACACCGACCCCAAGATTGTGAACTGGAATCTTCTCAACGATCCCGACCACAAGGGTCTTTTCGAATCATATCAGCAGCTCATAGCGTTGCGACTCGGCAATAAAGAGCTGTTCACCCCCGCCAGAGGAGTTGATTTCTCCATGCAGTGCAATGTATCCAACTGGGCTTCCGGGCGCACACTGACAGCACGCACCTCCGACATGGAGCTTTATTGCGCCATCAATCCCAACATCACAGGCTCGCTCAATATCCCCGTCACATTCCGCACCGCCGACGACAATGCCTATGAGATATATTCACAAAGCCACGGATGTCAGGGAAGTTTCAGCGCCACAGCCGGAACGATAACCGTTCCTGCAAACTGTTATGTAGTGGTCTGCTCACGTAATGTCTCCGGAGTGGAAGAGATCGAGAACGTAATAACCGACTCTATGAGCGTATCAGCAGGCAGAGGATTTATCAGCGTTGACGGCGCGACATCTCCCGTTGAGATCCTCGACCTTTCGGGCAGAATGATCGCCCGCGAAGAGAGCGTATCCTTCTCCGTTTCGCTCCCATCGGGCATCTACATCGTGAAATCAGGCGCAAAAGCCTCAAAACACATGGTGAGATAAGAAAGAAGCATGTTTTAATTGTTAAATCTGAGATATTTTTAAGTTAAAAGTGTTAAATTTGACAATTATCCTGCAAAATCAGTAAAAAAACCGAAGATTTTTGCTGCGGCAAAGAAATTTATATTAACTTTGCAACGTTTTTGATAGCAAAGAATATTGTTTTATTATTTTAAATTTTAAAGAGATGAAAAAATTAGTTTTCTCGCTTGCTGTTCTTTTCAGCGTAGCTATGGTTTCCTGCGGTGGTAACAAGACTACTGAGGTTGCTGATTCTGATACACTCGTTGTAGTTGAAGAGGCTGTTGAGGTTGTAGCTGACTCTAACGACACTGCTGCTGTAGCTGAGGTTGCAGCTGAGGTTGCTGAGGTTCCCGCTGACTCTGCAAAATAATTTTGCACCAACACAGCAAGACGAAAGTCAAAGATTAGAATCGGTGATTCCTTTATTGGAATTGCCGATTCCCTTTTTTTTCACTATCTTTGTCGCAAAATTCAAAAGCTTCATTAACAGACTTCATTAACAGATATGAATTCCAACCAGAAAAAGCTCCTTTATATGGGTATCGCCGTGCTGGCATGCTTCGTGGCATTAATAGTTTGGCTCATAATCGCCAATTCACGCAACACAGCCGCTGTCAACAAGGCGGAGGCACGTGCCGATTCACTCGCCATCGCAAACGATCAGCTTGTGCTTACCAATGAATTCAACCAGCTGAGCGCGGACTTCAACCAATATGAGGGTCAGCAGATATATCTTAAGAATGACTCCCTTGTGCATAAATACAACGAAGCACGCATGAAAGTGGAGGGTCTTATCCAGGAACTCAACGACGAAAAGAGCAAGAACGCGAAGAATATGGCGGCATCCCGTGCTAAAATCAAGCAGCTCGAAGGGGAGATAGCCACTCTTAAGAATATCGTCCGTCATTATCTGGAGGAGATCAAACGCCTCGGAGAGGAAAACGAGGGTCTGAAACAGGAGATCCAGCAGGTGCAGCAGAAAAACGAACAGCTGAGTTCACAATACACTGCCGCTACAAAGAGTAACGCCGAGCTGACACAGACCGTGCAGCTCGCCAAGAAACTCAACATAACCGGCATCTCCTTCCACGCGTACAACAAGAAAGGGAAAAACGAAAAGAATATAACGAAGGCACGTCAGCTCGGAGTGCATTTCACAGTAAGCCCCAACAACACCACCGCCCCCGGCATGAAGGATTTCTATATCCGCATCCTCTCTCCGGAAGGAACGCTGCTTGGTGGAGGTCCTTCATTCCAGCTCGACGGCTCAACAATCTCCTCCACTTCACACCGTAAGGTGGAATACGCCAACGAAGAGTTGTCCGTTGCCGTTTACTGGGATGTCAACACTACGCTCACCCCGGGCGACTACACAGTGGAGGTGTTCTGCGATGGCTACCGTCTCGCCTCCCGTCATTTCACAATGAAGAAATAATACGTTGTCAGATCTTTCCCTTACGTCTCTCCGACCGGGCTTTCAGATAGAAACCCAATCCGGCGATATAGAATACCGATGTGCATAGGAAAAGTTTCACGCCTCCGGCATATATCAGCCATAGGCAATAGGCGGAACACATGATGCCCACTATGCGGTATCTGATAAGCTTCTTTCTCTGCGTCTCACCTATTTCGGTGGGACGCAGTGCTATTTTCCATAGATAAAGTCCACCGGCAAGATAGGCGGGCAATACCATCATACCGGTTATCGAGAGTGCCGCCATATAGACATCTTCCGCAAGCATCACCAAGGCAAGGAAAGATTGCATCACCACACTTGACACCATCAATCCGAACGCGGGCATGCCGTGACGGTTGAGGCGAAGGAATGAACGCGGAAAGATCTTCACCGTCGCCGTCTCATATGGCACCTCGGCGCAGACAAGAGTCCACGCAAGCCATCCACCCAACAGGGAAACAATGACCGCTATGATGACGAAATAGTATGCCCATGCGCCACAAAGCTCCTTTAGGACATATGCCACCGACGGATCCTCAAGACCGGCGAGTCGAGCACGCGCCATCACACCGTAACACAGCATCGACACGAGCACATAAAGCAGCCAGGCTATAAAGAACCCCGCCACACTCGCTTTTCCGACGTCTGTCTGACGTTTGGCCCTTGCGGCAAGCATCACCGCACCTTCGATACCGATGAAGCACCAGAGCGTCACAAGCATCGTGGATTTAACCTGCGTCATCAGAGAACCCATGTCGGCAAATTCCTCAAACCAGTTGAGACGGAATATGCCGAGGCGCACATTGATCACAAGAATAACCACAATGAGCAGAATAGCGATGATCTTCACTGCGGCAAGAAGATTATTGAGAAGACGGGCCGTCTTGATACCCCCTGCCACAATAAAGAACATCGACCAGATGAGCACGGATCCGAATATCAACGTTGGCCAGCCGTGCGCTCCCAAGACCGGAAAGAATGCCGCGAAACTGTCGTTGAGCATTACCGCATACGCCACGTTGGCGAAGGCGGTGCAGAGCCAGTAACCCCAGGCGATGTTGAAGCCGGCAAAATTACCGAATCCCTCCTGCGCATACTGATAAATCCCGGCGTTCAGATCCGGACGTCTGTCGGCAAGAATCTTGAAAGTAGCCACAAGAAGCAGCATACCCGCTGCTGTCACGACCCAAGCGATAGCCACAGCACCCGGACCGGCTCCGGCAGCTAAGTTCTGCGGGATATTATATAATCCCGATCCGACCATCATGCCGAAGACCACAGCCACCAGCGTCCACATCCCTAATTTCCTCTCCCCCGGCTTTTCATTTTTCATCATCACTCAAAATTTTCCGGCTGCAAAATTACATAAACTAAATTTATCAAACCATGGAAACCATTAAAAACCATTGGGAATCAAAGTGGAACGGGGTCTTAAACCATTAAAACCATTAAAAAGCTTCGCTTTTGTTTTGACGCGGAAAGGTGTAGACCAGAGTTCCAAAGAACCATAGCATGGTCGCTGATTGGTTGTAGTCTACAGGGACAGAGAACCATAGCAATACCGCGATAAGGCTGTGACGGAAGCTCGAAGAGCTGGAACAATTGTAACCCCACATCGAGATGGATGAGGAACGAAATCCATCGATGGTGTGGGGTTGGCTATCGCGACGGAACATGGCTTCGAAGAAGTCGATCAAAAACAGTGTACACGATAATTGGTCGACTTCTTCGAAGCCGTCAGCCGCCTCCTGGGTACCCCAAACCTTCGCGGGGCTGCGTTCCTTGCCCGGCTCGATGTGGGGTTACAATTATTCCAGCTCTTCGAGCTTTCGTCGCAGAAACATAGTGTCAATGTATGGCACTATGGAACTGTGACCAATGATAATAGGCATCTATGCTATGGTTCTTTGGATCTCTGGTCAATACCCTTTTGTCAAACAAAAAAGCGAAGCTTTTGAATGGTTTCAATTGGTTTTAATGGTTGAGAAATAACCAGTGATTGGTTATCAATGGTTAGTGGGATATGGTTGTAGAAACGATGATTTGTTGTAATTTTGCAACTGATTACAAATTATTGATTGATTATGGATATGTTCGAGAGAGAATGGGCGAAAATGCTCAATGGCGAAGTTTATGACGCAGTACATCCGGAATTTTTAAGGAGACTCGAGGCTACCCGCTCCAAACTATGGGAATTTAATAATATGGATCCGACCAATGTAGCACGACTGAAAGCATTATTCCGGGAAATAGTTGAGAATTGCGGTGACGAGTTCCATATCAACCAACCATTCAGATGCGACTACGGATGCAATATCTCCATCGGCAATAATTTCTTTGCCAATTACAATTTGACAATCTTAGATGAGGCGAAGGTGTCAATTGGTGATAATGTTTTCATCGGTCCCAATGTCAATATTTACACTGCATGCCATCCTATAGAAGCTGAACCGAGAAATACTCGTGTACAATGGGCAGAACCTGTTACCATTGGAAATAATGTATGGATTGGAGGAAACGCCACTATATTACCGGGCGTGACAATAGGTGACAACGCGGTTGTTGGCGCCGGCAGTGTCGTCACTAAGAACGTTGAAGCAGATACCGTCGTAGGTGGCAAAGGAATATGATAAGCACGATAGTGCCCAGCACCGGAATAAAGCCGATCAACCACCACCAGCCGCTTTTACCGGTATCATGCAGACGGCGCATCAATACCCCCAGACTTGGCAGAAACAGAATTGCCGACACTATGTAAGAAATCACCGGTAATCCGGAACCGGCAGATTCATGAACGGCGGTAATACCCGACGGAATACCGAAGAGACAACCGATGATGAACGTAAAAAGAAACCACCACCAGTATTCACTGCGCGATGCTCGACCTGTAAATGTGCAGTACTTTGAAAAGCACGTGCTTATAGATTGTCCAAATGTCATAATTATATAATTTTAATATACTGTTTATTATAGTAACCATCAATTATGACATTTGTTTACACAAATGCACATTTGTTTTCAGCCTAATAAACAATACTATTGCTCCACCATCGCTACGGCCGAATGGTATTTCGCCATATTTGATGCCTTACGAATAGCTTTCCAGGCTTTGCGACCGATTTCCGTCTCGGCATATTCCCAAAATGGTTTTATCTTTGAAAGTATCTGGGAATCTCCACAAAGTGAATTTTCGTAGTGGCATAGCAACTCCCTATGGAATCTCAGCATCTTTCCGATTCTCTCCTCTCTGCTCCATTCACGCCCCTCTTCATACTCTGCTACAAGTGAGGGACGGCCGAGCACACCGCGGGCTGTCATAACCCCTGCGATTTCCGGGTATCTTACCTGAATATCGGATATATCACCCGGAGTCTTTATCTCACCATTGAAAATAACAGGATGGCCGCATTCCTTAATAAAGTCAGAGAATCTGTCTAAATATAGGTCTCCGCCATATTGCTGTCGTGCCACACGGGGATGAAGAGTGACATGACACAACGGCATGTCTGCTATAGCATCCACAACCTGACGCCATTCGTCAGGATCTGCAAAGCCAAGACGCATTTTAAGCGAGAAAGAGACCTCCGGATATTCAGCAAGCAAAGCAGGGATTTTATGATACTCTTCTGAATTTGCTATAAATCCGGCACCACGGCCCTTGGCTGTCTGAAGAGGGAAAGGACAACCCGTATTCAAATCAATACGTTTTGCTCCCTGGGATACAAGACCATCTATAAGCGGCTTAAGCTCCGTCATATCCCGGAATATCACCTGCGGCACAACCGAATGGTTAGCATTCAGATCAGAAAGAAAATCCTTAAGATCATGTTTGCGGAACTCACCCTTCTCAAGACGTATAAAAGGGGTGTAATAGTCGTGCGCTCCTCCATATATCTCCTGATGGAAATGGCGCCATGCCGCATCTGTGTGCCCCTGCACAGGAGCTATGTCTATCTTAAAATCACTCATTTTTTATTTATTGGGTAAAAAGGCGAACACCACAGCTGCCACAAGGCATAGATATGATGCCGCATGATTCCATTGAAACTTCTGCCCCTGAAAACAAAGCATCGCGATTATCGTGAAAACCGTAAGTGTGATTACCTCCTGTATTATCTTCAGCTGGAATAACGTGAATGGTCCGCCATTATCCCGGAATCCCATTTTGTTTGCCGGAATCATGAAACAATATTCCAGCAAGGCAACACCCCATGAAAGAAGTATAACCACCACCAACGGCCAATTTTTCGATATTCCCGCATTGCTTAACCTGAGATGACCATACCATGCGAATGTCATGAATACATTGGAAATTACAAGAAGGAGAATAGTAATTAATGCTGTTTTCATTGTTATATAATCGAACAATTTCTGAACCCTTATAATACTTTCGGAGAATGAGTTCAATTTCATGTGCAAAATTACAAAGAAATTCATTAATTTTGCGTAATCATAGATAGAAATGAAGTTGTTTAAACTAATTTTTTATTAACATTTGCGAGATATTTTTGAGGCGGTTTTGACACTCGAAGAGGCAGCAACCTATCGGTTGGTGCTGATGAGTGGGGCAAAAACGGCCAAAAAGATCCGCAAAGGTTAATAAAAGAAATAGTTTCTGCTTCATTTTATGTTTCGTAAATTAGTTTAAACAACTTCAATGCATATTATGAACATTCAGGAAATCACGAAAGACATTTTCTATGTGGGTGTCAATGACAGGGTCAAACATAAGTTCGAGGCTCTGTGGCCTCTGCCCTATGGAGTAAGCTACAATTCATATATCGTAGCGGGAGCTGAGAAAGTGGCTCTAATTGACACTGTCTGCATAGAGGAAGTGCGCGAATATTTCAATAATATAGATGCAATCGCCGGAAACCGCCGGATCGATTACCTTGTCATCAACCATATGGAGCCCGACCATTCCGGCTCTATCCCGGAAATCGTAAGAGCTTACCCTGACATCCGGATTGTCGGCAATTCGAAAACCATAGACATGATCAAAGGATTCTATCACATAGATTCAGATGAAAGATTCCTTGAGATCAAGGATGGCGACACGCTCCCGCTCGGAGACATGACTCTCAGATTTTATCTTACTCCGATGGTGCATTGGCCTGAAACCATGATGACATACGTTGAAGAAAGGGAGGTATTGTTCTCAGGAGATGCTTTCGGAACATTCGGAGCATTGAACGGAGGCGTGACTGACAAGGATATGGAAACGGATGTATTCATTAACGAGATGTACCGTTATTACTCCAATATTGTAGGGAAATACGGCAGATTCGTTGAAAAAGCCCTTGAAAAACTTTCAGGATTGAAATTCTCATATATCTGCTCAACACATGGTCCGGTATGGTGCGATAAGATTCCTGAAGTTGTGGATATAGTGTCAAGGCTTGCATCCTACAAAAGCGAACGGGGCGTTGTGATTGTATACGGATCGATGTATGGCAACACGGCTGAAGTGGCAGAAATGATAGCGCGTGAAATCTCCGCCCTTGGCATAAAGCGTATCATCATCCACAATGCATCACACTCCAACATGAGCGACATCATAAATGACGCTTTCCGTTACGAAACTCTCATCGTTGGATCTGCTACATATTCCATGCGCCTGTTCCCGCCGGTCGAAACATTCATGAACGCAATGGAGACTCGCGAAATCAAAAACAAGGTATTCGCCACGTTCGGCAACTACACATGGGCTGCCGGAGCCGTGACAGCCAAACTCAAAGATTTTGCCGACCGCATGAAACTCCCGGTGACAGCATCCATGATCGTGAAGCAGTCTGCATCTGAATCAACCCGCGAGGAAGTGCGCGAATTCGCACGCACCGTGGTAAGCGCGATGGCCAATGATTGAGATAGAATCCCATCCCTGGCCCCCGTTTATTCCAGAAGGGGCAAGAGTGCTGATAATGGGCACTTTTCCTCCGCAAGCAAAACGCTGGAGCATGGATTTCTACTATCCCAACCGTACAAACGACTTTTGGAAAGTCTGCGGACTCCTTTTTCTCGGTGACAAAGACGCTTTGCTTTCTGACAATAAGAAAAGCTATGACCTCGACAAGATAAAGAGTCTGATGCGGGAAAAACACATAGCTCTCAACGATACGGTAAGAAAAGCGAGAAGACTTAAAGGTAATGCCAGCGACAAATTTCTTGAGGTTGTGGAACCAGTGCCTTTATTCGAGCTGTTATCAGAAATGCCTGACTGCAAATCTGTAGCTACCACGGGGGAAAAGGCCGCCGGCATCGTAGCGGAGCTAACAGATACAGATATTCCTAAAATGGGAGAAATGACTTCGACCATTCTCTCCGTTCCGGAATATCGCATTGACGGGGAGAAGCTTGAAATCTGGCGAATGCCATCCACAAGCCGTGCATACCCCCTCCCGGTGGAACAGAAAGCCGAATACTACGCCCGACTCTTCCGCCACCTCAACATTCTATAGTTAGGTCAGTGTATAAGAATAAGTTCTTAAAACCAAATTCATCTAATAAAAATGGATAGGAAACAAATTATACTTGCGATGAAGAAACTTGCTTCAACAATACTCCCTCAGGGGGCCAAACTAATTCTGTTTGGTTCCAGAGCTCGTGGAGTAACGAATGAAGTCTCGGATTGGGATATCTTGGTTCTTTCGAATAAATCCAAAAGGACACTACAAGATATTGATGATTACGGTTATCCTTTTAGAGAATTAGGCTGGGATCTTAACGTAGAAATTAACCCGATAATATCCACTTTTTCAGAAATGGATAGCAAACAACATTACATTAATCTTTACAATAATATTTCAAAAGAGGGTATCGTATTATGGGAATGACTGACAGCGACACCTTCGACTATGAACGGGATGAAATTGAGGAACTTTTGATCATAACTAAAGATTTATTACATAAACTGAACAGTCTTATTAAATAAAACTATGCTTGACTTGATACCTTTGGCTCTGTTTGATGCCAGTGAATTTTTCCAGTGGTTTGTGGCTCACGCAAGCTATCTTTTCGTATTTGTATTTATGGTGATCGAGAGCAGTTTCATACCCTTCCCCTCGGAAGTAATTGTTCCGCCCGCCGCTTACCTTGCATGCACAAACGCAGGAGCAGGCAGCGACATGAACATATACATGGTAGTGGTGGTTGCCACACTCGGTGCTCTTGTAGGCGCATTCATCAATTATTATCTCGCCCTATGGATCGGGCGCCCGGTTGTCTACCGCTTTGCCGACAGTCGTTTGGGACACGCATGCCTCATAGACAGGCAAAAAGTTGAGAAAGCGGAAACATATTTTGACCGTCATGGAGCGATATCCACGTTCATCGGTCGGCTTATTCCGGCTATACGACAACTAATCTCTATTCCGGCCGGCATATCAAAAATGAACGTGGCGCAATTCGCCTTGTTCACCTCATTAGGAGCACTTGTATGGAACGCTATCCTTGCATTCCTCGGGTATTGGCTCTCCCGTCATGTTAGCCCCGACATGCTGTTTGAGAAAGTGGAACAATACAATTCCTATCTCACATACGCCGGATATGCACTCGGACTCCTTTGCCTGGCATATATACTCTATAATGCTTTCCGAAAAAAGAAGCACTAAGAGTCCGCTTCATGGCAATGGCATAATATATCAGTGCTTTGCACTTAGCGCGTCCAAACCTTTACGGCTTGGACGCGTTTTATATTTATAAAACTAATATGCCATGCGTTACATAAATTCCGGTAACGGGCAGATGCCTCTTATCTCCCTGCTTGCGATCCTGTCAATATCATTGACAGTGAACCTTCCCGGTCTTGCCATCTCCCCTATAGAGGGTAAGCTTCATGATGTGTTTCCGCACGTGTCAGATCTTCAGATACAGCTTCTTGAAGTCCTGCCAAACGTAGTGGTGATACCATTCATACTTCTCGCAGGCAAGATTGCCACACGCAGCCGGCAGATCGGCGTGTTGGCAGCAGGACTGATAATATACGCCGCAGCGGGGATAGCGTATTTATTCGCCTCATCGATCAATCAACTTATCATCTTGGGATGTATCTTAGGTATTGGATGCGGTCTTGTCATCCCATTGGCGGCAAGTCTCATATCACAATATTTCGAAGGAGAATCAAGGGTCAGTGCACTCGGTAAGAAATCCGGACTAAGCAATTTCATGGTAATTATCGGCACTGTATTCGTTGGGTGGATGGCAGAGTTCGACTGGCATTATTCATTTCTGATTTATCTGACACCTGTCATACCGCTTGCTCTTGTGCCCTTCATGACCGACCGTTTCATCAGCCGCAACCGCAAGCTCGATCCTACAAAGACAGCCGTTGTAAATACAGCGGAGAAAAAAGCGTCGGGCATACTGACTCCCAAGCGTATATTCTGGCTGATGGCTGGATTGATTGGCATATATGTCGCCATGACATACGGGACGATGGTTGTAAGCTACTACATCCCATTCACAATGCAGCATTTCAATTTCAATTCCGGTCAGGTAGGAATTGCAACTGCCATGTATTATCTCGCTGCAGCCGTATCCGGATTCCTACTCCCCTACATTATTAAGGTAATGGGAAAACTCACCATTCAGGCAGCTATTCTGATAATCGCCATAGGTCTTTACTGTGTGGCCATTTTCCATACCGACATTTCCTACTGCATATCAATCTTCATATTCGGATTCGGATATGGCATAATCCAGCCCGTGGTATACGATAAAACCACGCGCGTGGCACCTTCGCCTGACGCATCTACGCGATATTTTTCTTATCTGTTATCCGGCAACTATGTAGGTATAGCCATCACTCCTTTTGTCATTGACGCAATGTCAAAAATATTTCATGCCGGATCTGATCCCGAATTCGCATACATCTTCAACGGCACATTCACCGTCGCCATCCTCATCTGGGCGATAATTTGCCGAAAAAGCTTCGTCTTCAACGCTGCTGACCATACACTCCCCGATTAAGGCCCAGTTTCAGAAAATTGTCGTCGACCCAATAAATACGTTTATATTCAGTTATAATATAAAATTAATGTGCATAAGCAGCTGTTCAAATTAAATCGCTACTTATAATGGTACTTTAATAAATATGGAGCAACTGAAAATATGACAGGGCGTATCAATTGAGACGGCATGAGGGAACAAGACCTTATAATACGTTTGAAAAACGATGACCGGCGTGCATTCGACATGATTTACGAATTGTATGCCCCGAGACTCATGTCCAGTTGTCTCTCTTATATCCATATCGTTGAGGATATGGAAGAGATAATACAGGATATTTTCATATCGCTTTGGAAAAACCGGCATACCCTTCAGAATACACAGACTCTGTCTCCTTTTCTTTATGGCGCACTGCGAAATAAGATTCTGTATTATTTCCGCAAGAAGCTTAACAGCCCCATATACGAGCAATTTCTTGATATACGTGATGAGATCCACCCCACTGACAACCATGCTCCGGTTGAATATGAGGAGTTCAGGAGAATCGTTCTTGATGAGATCAACAACCTTCCGCGGTCACAGAGAGAAGCAATATTACTTTCAAAATTCCACGGACTATCAAACAAGGAGATTGCAGAAAATATGAATCTCAATATCCAGACTGTCAAAAACGCGTTGTCTACAGGTCTTAAAACCTTAAGACAACGGCTTTCCAGATACCCAGACATATTCCCACTGATGCCTCTGCTATTGTGCTCAGCGCATATACATACCATTATAAACTAATCTAACCACCTATATTGACTTCTCACCATGGATGATTTATTCGAAAAACTTATAAATGACAAGCTCTCTCCCCGGGAACTCTTAGAGTTGCGGAAACGTTTCAACGCGGCTTCTGATGAGCAGCTTGAAGATCTCATCAGAAATCTTGATTTGGAGAACACTAATTCCGTTCAGGTTTCACAGGAAATGATCGACCGTACAAAAGAGAACATCGACGGAGAGTTATTCGGAGAAAATTTCCATCGTAAAGGATGGAGTTGGAAACGTACCCTTTGGATAGCAGCGTCAGTAATCCTGCCTATCTGCGTCATTGGCGCAGCATGGATATATTTTGACGGCAGACAACAGGCTCCGCAAGGAATCTGTAATGTTACAACCGCCACCGGCGAGACATCTTCACTGACATTATCCGACGGAACGTCCGTAAAAATCAATGGGAATTCATCATTTTCCTTCCCTTCCGGTTTCAAGAAAGATTGCCGTGAGGTATCTTTTGACGGCGAGGCATATTTTGAAGTCGCAAGCAATCCCGAAGCCCCTTTCATTATCACTACGCCATCCATGACTGTATCTGTGAAAGGCACAGCCTTCAATATCATGTCACGACCCAGGGCAAAATATTCGGAATTGACACTCGACAATGGTAATGTCACAGTAGAAGTAAACAATACCACTAAGACGGTAGACGTGAAACCCGGAACAAAGATTATCCTTGACAATGAATCAGGTGAAATAACTGTCAAACCCATAGACTATCATCAAGGGTCATCTTCATGGACAACAATGGAATTGCATTTCGAGAATGCCACACCGGAATTTCTCATCGACCGCATAGAACAAAACTACAACACCTCACTTAAACCGGAAATAAAGAACAGCATTGATGAAAATTTCACAGGCACACTCCCTGCCGATGATCTTGACAATGCCCTCCGCATCCTCTCCCGCATCTACGCCACCCGCTGACTCTCCAACCAATTTCATACAATACACATCTTACCATTATAAATTCAACTAATTTTCTCAAACCATTATAACCAAGGGTAACCATTTTTATTCCAGAAATTTAAACCATATTATAAGAAACCATTATAACCATTCAAAAGCTTCGCTTTTGATAGTTTTTAATGGTTATAATGGTTTGATTAATATTTATTTGAAGTATAATGGTTACCCTTGGTTATAATGGTTTGAGCCAACATGCTCAAGGAGGTATGCTGAAAAACATGTTTTGAGGATAGTACGAATCAGAAGATTAGGCAACAATAATAAAAAAACGTTAACTAATCTTCAAATTCATGAAACAGCGTGGTTTTTATAAACACACTTTGCTGCTTATTCTGATTACCCTGACGGTAAACTTCGCTGCAAGGGCAGCTGATTACCCTAAAGTTACTCTGAATGTCAGCGATGTTCCAGTGGAACAAGTTCTCAAGAAGATCGAGCAACAGACCGATTATCGTTTCTCCTTCAAGGAATCGGTGCTCGCCGGTCTTCCTCCAGTCTCAATTAATTGTCGCAACCAGTTGCTTGACAAGGTCCTTAAGAAACTTTTTGAAAAGACATCCTTGACTTATGAGATTGTCAGTGCAAAATCCATTGTTATAATTCCTAAAGCAAAAGCAAGCAAACCGGAACCAAAGAAAGCATCAACAAGGAATATTTCCGGTAAAATAACCGACAAATCCGGTGAACCGCTTATCGGAGTCACTGTCATGGCCAAAGGAACAACCACAGGAGCCATAACGGATATCGACGGGAATTTCACACTTCCGGATGTTACCCCTGGACAGGAGGTTACACTTTCATATGTCGGTTACACCCCCGCTTCATTCAAAGTCGGAACCAAGGATAATTACGATATCTCCATGACCGAAAGTTCCGAACTACTTGACGAAGTGGTTGTTGTCGGATATGGTGCACAAAAGAAAATAAACCTCACCGGAGCAGTGTCGACTGTATCTGCGGAAGATCTGAAAGACCGCCCCATCGATAATCTCGGTCGTCAGTTGCAGGGAATGGTACCTAACCTTAACGTTACATTACAGTCGGGACAGCCGGGAGCAGGAGCGACATTGAACGTGCGAGGCACCACCTCTCCCAACGGAGGCAGTCCGTTGGTGCTGATCGATGGTGTGGAAGGTGACATAAGTCGTATAAATTCAAATGACGTTGAGAGCATATCTGTCCTAAAAGATGCCGCCTCCGCAGCAATATATGGTGCAAGAGCGGCATTCGGTGTAATCCTAATCACGACAAAGAATGGTAAAACCGATCAGAAACCCACTGTAAGCTACAGCGGCAGTTATTCATTCTCCACCACTACAACATCCACAGATTTCGAGACACGTGGTTATTACTCCGCAAAGATAGCAGACCTCTTCCTTACAACCCAACAGAACACTCCATATACTTCTTATACGGATGAAGAATATCAGATGCTATGGGACCGTCGTAATGATGTCACAGAGAATCCTGAACGTCCATGGGTGATAACGCAGACAAAGAATGGCAGGAAAGAATACCTCTACCTTGCCAACTTTGACTGGTATAACTATATGTATGACAACACACGTCCCTCATGGGATCATAACATCAGTGTATCAGGTGGAACAAAATCCTTCAAATATCTCGTCTCCGGACGATATTATGAGCAGGAGGGTGTGAACCGTGTTCAGCCTGACAAATTCAAATCGTACAACACCCGCGTCAAACTGTCGGTTGATATTCTTCCCAATCTCACTCTCTCAAACAATACGAAATTTTTCTACTCAGAATACAACTACAAAGGATACGATTCCGACAACAATGGTGAATATTACAACTTCCGCCGCCCTACCCTTCACGCTCTGGCATCCATGGTGCCTGTGAATCCCGATGGCACGGCTGTGAGCCACACTTCCGCCACAAACTCCTCCGCCCATTATCTAATGGACGGATATAACGCGGTTCTGCAGAAAGGTAAGACCGGGGGTCACAACAGGACAAGAGAGTTGACAACTATGTTCGATCTCATGTACAAGATAACCCCAAATCTGAATGTAAGAGCTGATTTCAGCTATACATACACAAATCGCCGCGATGATTTCCGCAGCGTAGCCGTGGAGTATTCCCAATATCCCGGAGTGATCGCGCAGGAAGCTAAGAGCGGCGCCCATTCCGATGCATATAAAGAAGTGGTGAGGGAATCCAACTATTACGTGGCCGATGTTTACGCATCATACGACAACTGCTGGAAAGACGTGCATAACTTCTCTGCAATAGCCGGTTACAACTACGAAGCAAAGTATTATAAATATCTCACTTCCAAAAATACGGATCTTCTTTCCGAAGATCTCTCTGACTTCAATCTTGCAACGGGAACCAACAATTTCCTCATGACAGGAGGCAAGAACGAATATGCAATCATGGGTCTGTTCTACCGTCTGATGTATAACTACGACGGCAGATACCTTGTGGAGCTCAATGGTCGATATGACGGTACATCCCGCTTCCCACGAGGCAACCGTTTTGGATTCTTCCCGTCATTCTCAGCCGGATGGAGAATAAGCGAGGAAAAATTCTTTGAACCACTACGCAGTGCGGTCAGCAACGCGAAGATCAGGGCTTCATACGGTTCCCTCGGAAACCAGCAGATTGGATATTATGATTTTATCCAGACTATCTCGACACGAGGCAATATGTCGGGGTATTCATTCAACGGAACAAGTCTCGGGCAACACGCCACCGTATCAGATCCCGTCTCCGGTGACCAGACATGGGAGAAAGTCGAGACAATCAATGTAGGTCTCGATCTCGGTTTCCTAAACAACAGACTGTCGTTCACAGGAGAACTGTATGAGCGCAATGTCAAAGGTATTCTCGCCCAAGGCAAATCTCTACCCTCTCTTTATGGAGCATCTGAGCCTCAGGTAAATGCCAACAACATGCGTACACGTGGTTATGAAGCTACTTTGAGCTGGAACGACTCCTTCAACCTTGCCCATCGTCCCTTCAGCTATGGTGTTTCCGTAACATTCTCAGGATATGAATCGGAGTATACCAAATGCGACAACCCATCAGGTCTTCTGTCTGACCCTTACGTTGGAAAGAAAACAGGCGAGATATGGGGCTACCGCATAGACGGTCTTTTCAAAAATGATGAAGAAGCTGCCGCATATGCCGCAAATCTCGACCTCACTCATGTTATGAAAGGTTGTTATAACGCCACCGGAGCCTACGGTATCGGAGTACGCGGTGGTGATCCCAAATATCTTGACCTCAACGGTGACGGCTTCGTGAACGCAGGTAAAAGCACACTCGATGATCCGGGTGACCGCGTGATTATCGGTAATTCCGTGCCCCGTTTCCGATACGGCATAAACCTTGATGCAAGCTGGTATGGTGTTGACCTATCCCTGTTTTTCCAGGGTATCGGCAGAAAAGACTGGTATCCGGGAGGTGACAACCTGCGCTTCTGGGGACCATATTCCCGCCCTTACTCAACGTTCGTTCCCCGCAATTTCATGAGCGACGTATGGAGCGAGACAAACACAGACGCATACTTTCCGCGTCCGAGGGCATATGCAGCGCTATCAGCCACAAACACAACGATATATTATGCCAACGACCGTTATCTTCAGAACCTGGCATACTGCCGTCTGAAAAACCTGACCATCGGATACACTTTTCCTGAGAAATGGACAAAGAAAATATATCTCCAGAAAATACGCGTCTATTTCTCCGGTGAGAATCTTGTGACATGGACAGCTCTCAAAAGCAAATTCATAGATCCTGAAGAGGCAAGCGCCGCTTCCGACAATCGTTCCAATGTATACCCCTGGAGCAAGACATTTTCCTTCGGACTTAACGTGACCTTCTAACAACGCATATCATATGAAACTACGATTATATAAATTCACTTTGGCAGGAATCGGAATGCTGATGCTCGCAGGATGCGAAAGCGCCCTTGACCGTTACCCCAAGGATAAACTCACCCCCGACACATTCTTCCGCAATGCAACGGAATGTGAGCTTTTTACAAACGATTTCTACACCATGTTCCCTTCGGCATCCGACATCTACGGAGAGTCTGCCGACATCATATCCAAAACCAGTCTTATATCTGAAGTATTAGGTAATAAACAAGTGCCTTCTACCGCATCCTCGTGGAAATGGGATAAACTCCGGGATATCAATTTTTTCCTTGAATATTCCAAGAACTGCGAGATTACGGCAGACAGGCTTAAGTATGAAGGTGTGGCAAGATTCTTCCGCGCTTATTTCTACTATGAGAAAGTGAAAAGATACGGTGATGTGCCATGGCTTGATGTGGCTCTTTCTTCTGACGATGAGAGGCTATACATGGGACGGACACCACGGCAGGAGGTTGTGGAGCATATGATTGAAGACCTTGATTTTGCCATTGCCAACCTCGATGCATCACGCAGTCTCTACACCGTGACCAAATGGACCGCGCTCGCTCTCAAAAGCCGTGTGACTCTTTTCGAGGGCACATTCCGCAAATATCACGGAATCGAAGGATGGGAAAAATTGCTCCGCATATGCGCGGATGCATCAGAGGATTTCATTAAAAACTCAGGATATTCAATCTATAATGAAGGCAGTACTCCATACCTTTCGCTTTTCTCCTCGCTCAATGCGGTAGGCACGGAGATTGTACTCGCCCGTGCATACAATTCTTCAATCGGATTGGTACATGACCTTAACGGATATCTTACCTCCATGTCACAGGGAAGACCGGGAATATTGAAGGATATTGTCAACATGTATCTCCTGACCGACGGCACCCCTTTCACCTCCCGCCCTGCTTTCGAAACAATGACACTAACGCAGGAATCACAAAACCGCGACAAACGGTTCGCGCAGACACTGCGTTCACCGGGTTATAAACGGATTGGAGAATCTACCGAAAGCGCCCCTAACCTTGCGGCTTGTGAGACAGGGTATCAACCTGTGAAATACCTTCAGGCTGCGCAGTATGATGCCTACAACACATCTTTCGTAGACATGCCCCTTTTCCGTGCAGCTGAAGTATATCTCAATTATTCGGAGGCTAAAGCCGAGTTAGGCACGCTTACACAATCTGATATCGATATTTCCATCAAGCCGCTTCGCGACCGTGCAGGCGTGACAAATCTTTCGCTGAGTAACGCCAACGCGCATCCTGATCCTTATCTGCTCGATCCGGTGACAGGGTATCAGAATGTCACCGGAACCAACACCGGTGTTATCCTTGAAATACGCCGCGAACGCACCATCGAACTGATGATGGAAGGATTCAGATATTGGGATATAATGCGTTGGCATGAGGGCCAGCGGTTCACCCGCACTTTCTACGGAATGTATTTCGCAGGACCCGGCAATTATGATCTCAACGGTGACGGAACAACCGATCTATGTCTGTGGAGCGGTAACAAACCCGCCACATCAGCGCCAATTGTGTATGAAATAGGAAAAGACATATTCCTGTCAGAGGGTTCAAGCGGAAATATAATCCTGCATACGGATTTTCCCCGCACGTTCCGTCAGGACAGAGACTACCTTTACCCGATCCCAACAGACGACCGTATCCTTACTCAAGGTAATATCACACAGAATCCCGGATGGGATGATGGTCTGAATTTCTAAAACCCAATGCAAAATAACAATGATTTTTATGAATATACTGTCAATATTGAATAAGATTCTGCTCACTGCAGTCGTGCTTGCTTCCGTTTCATGCGACAAGCTGGAGGGTGATAATTCAGACTATGAATTCAACCAAGAGCAAGCAAAGACCGACCCGTCGCGTCTTCCCGACAGCTACCGTCTCGCCACTTACAATACACACCGCTGCTCTCCGGTAAACAATGTGGCGAATTATGACAACACAGCCAAAGTCATCTCTCTCATCGATGCTGATGTGATAGCACTTCAGGAACTCGACAAAAACACCAACCGTTATTCTGAAGATCAACTGCAGGAACTGGCGAACCGCACAGGGCTGTATCCGGTGTTCCTACCCACCGTCACCTACACAAAGGGGCAATACGGGATAGGAATCCTTTGCAAGGAGAAACCTCTGAGCACATATACCCGCGAACTGCCGGGGAAAGAGATACGAGGAATGCTCCTTGCGGAATTCGAGAACTTTATCTTTATCTGCACACATCTTTGCGTGTCAAGCGCTGACAACAGGGCGTGGTCTTATGATATCATAAACCAATATATCAGTGACAACCTGAGCCATTACAAAAAGCCCATATACCTTGCCGGAGACTTGAACGCGACCTCTCTCCCATCCGAGGCAACCTCACACTGGCAGACTATCAGCACCTCCAATGTAACATTCCCCGGTTCCAGCAGACGGATCGATTATGTGCTCCAATACAAGGATAACAACGCGTCTTATAAAGTGCTTCGCACGATGGTTCCGTCATTCGACCAGATTCGTCTGACAGATGTTTCCGACCATTTCCCGGTAATTGTTGATCTCTCTAAAAACTGACACTTATGAAATTCATATTGAATAGAACATATCTTATAAACAGGATGATCCCCCTTGGCATGATGGCAGCGATGATATTTGCCACCACATCATGCAAAGATGAAGTGGACCTTCCCGCACCTATTATTAAACTTGACACAGAGGCAATCCTTGCCCCGTCGCTTCTGTCTTCATTCAATGTCGCAGTGGAATCAAACTGCGACTGGACAGCCTCAGCCGAAGGCGAGGATACAGGCTGGCTGACAATAACCGAAGGCAAGAATGTCGGGAACGGAGACCTCAAACTTACCCTCCGCCCCAACGAAACATCTGCGCAACGCGAAATTACAATCACGGTGCGTAATGAGTTCAACACAGCTATGGCGCGTCTTTCTGTAACTCAGAATCCTTCATCTGGAGATGGATTGGTGTCAGTGTCGGAACTCCGGTCACTCAGCGGCACATCGCATCTTACTCTGGGCGAGGATGCCTTGATGCGCGGTGTTGTTGTCTCAAACATGCAGCATGGCAATTTCCCCGATCGCCTAATTGCTGTGGAAGGGAAAGCTGAAGAGAATAATGGCATAGCTGTACGCACGACTGATGAATATCTTGTCAGCTCAGGTCAGGAGATTGAAATCAAACTTAAGGATGCTCAACTCTCAACCGATCCGACAACGGGACTTCTTGTGCTCACTCCGGCAAGCGATGCGGCAATATCGAGAACCGAAGCCACATCCATAATCCCCACTCCGCTGGATGTCAGCATCCCGGAGCTCCTTACAGGAAAATATGAATCGATGTATGTTAAGGTATCAGGACAGATCTCAAGCTCTGACATTAACAAGGAATACCTTTATGAAGCCGGTTCTTTCGTGGATGAGGATAACAATGCAATAGCACTTACCGTGTTTCCGGATTGCAGTTTCTCCGAGTCTGTGATTCCGACTGGAAGCGGACATATATGCGGAGTGGCGGGCTCATATGGAGGCGCAGCCTGCATTTATCCCGGTAATGTTTCTGATTTCAGTCTGACAGGCTCCCGTTTCGACGGCGGTTTCTCACTTCCATACATAATATCTCTGATGACAAACACGGCTACCAATTTCGACGGCCGCTATATTGAGGTTGACAGGACATCAGAAAACATTAATGAATATTTCGCACGCACCCTTGATGGATCCGGCGCTACAATTAAATGGAATCTCAGCGAGAAAGGTCAGTATTACCGCTTCTGGACAGACAATAGCGGACATCATAATTTCCAGCTCGGATCATGGGTGGATAACCGCGACAACTATCTTCTCTTATCATATCCGGCAGGTGTTGAATTCACCGACGGTTTCCGTCTGCAATTTGGCTGGAGCGGACAAAAGAACGCCCCTCGCAATTGGGAGGTGCTCTATTCCACAGATAACGAGAACTGGTCAACAGGAAAGACATCAACCATATTCTCTCTGCCCAAGGATATGGTCGGGACTGCGGGAAAAGGTTATTCAGATTTCACTGTTGACGTTCATATCGATAAGCCTATCGCCCGCGAGGATCCCCTGTACATAAAGATTCGCCGTGCGGACAGCAATGAGGCTGTAAATACGGGTGCTTCAATATCAAGCACTGACGGACGCGCGATATTCCACAGCTGCATGCTGCTTGACAAACTTCCGGTGCATACAACTACCGCCTCTCCATCTGGAGCAATATATTTCGAGCCGTTTGACGGACTCACCGAAGGAGCGGATTACCGTCTTGGAGACAAGTTGAGCGCTATGCTGAATTATGCAGGATCAGACATCACAGAATGGAGTGACGATATCCGCAAGTCATTAACCGGAACCAATGTACGACAGCGCCCGGGATACGCCCAGATAGGTTATGTCAACACTGTTGATGTGGCACATGGAAGCTATAAAAACGAAACAGGTGAACTGATCACTCCCAAACTGAATGCCGCAGGCTCATACCGTCTGAGTTTCAAGGCCATGGCTTACAAAAACAAAGCTGTATTCGCTTCTGCGGTAAAAGACCGCAAAGGAGATATCACGCAGGGAATTATAGAGATAATCGGAGGAGGAACAATCAACGGTCAGACTTCCGTGTTATTCGGAGCCATGGACTATGATTCATTCAAGACATTCACATACTCCATAGAGAATGTCACGCCCGAAACTCAGATCAGATTCTCCTCATCCCCGGCAAGTTCAGAATATTCACGCTGGTTTATCGACAATATATGTGTAAAATAAAGCATATAAGCCAGCTGATGCTGACATCAATAGGGCTTCTCGCCCTATTGATGCCGGCATATGCCATTGATGTTTTGAATTGGGACGATGCATATTCATGGGCAGATCAAAAGCTGACTGAGCTTACTCTTGATGAGAAACTCGACATGACTGTAGGATACGAGGAATTCTTTTTCAAAGGTTTTCCTCACAAAGGTATCCCATATCTATATATGTCGGATGCCACAAAAGGTGTGCACCTCCGTCCTGAGCTTGAAGACACTACTCATATCCATCAGCTTGATCGTTCCACAGCTTTTCCCTCGCCTATAATGCTGGCTGCGACATTCAATCCGCAATTATCGTATGAATACGGGAAAGCCGTCGGGGAGGAATGCCGGGCAGGTGGTGTTGAGTTGCTTTTGGGTCCAGGTGTGAACCTTGCCCGCAACTCGCAATGCGGTCGTAATTATGAATATCTTGGAGAGGATCCGTATATGGTAGGGAAAATGGCGGCGGCATACATCCGGGGACTCCAGTCTACTGGCACAGCAGGATGTATAAAGCATTTCATCGGCAACGAAACCGAGTTTTATCGCCGGCGCACAAACTCCATTATAGATGAGCGGACGCTGCACGAAATATACATGCGTCCATTCAAAGATGGCATAGACGCCGGAGTGGCTTTCATCATGACCTCCTATAATAAACTAAATGGTGAATGGACCGGAGAAAGCCGGCATGTGATCGACACCCTGATCCGCCGGAACCTTGGATTCAAGGGATGCGTGGTGAGCGATTGGCGTTCTGTCTACGACAATGCAAAAGTTGTGAAATCCGGGCAGAACTGCATAATGCCGGGAAGCAAGGAAATTCGTAATGATATAGCAGATATGGTGAAAACCGGCAGGCTGACCGAGGCTGAAATTGACAGCATGATCCGTCCACTGATCGCCACATGCTATGCTTTCGGTCTTTACGACAGGGAGAAATATAAACCGGAACTTCTCGATAAATTCCCGGAACACGAACAAGTCTCAATGAAAACAGCTGAAGAGGGTGTGGTGCTTCTCAAGAATGATGGGATACTCCCTCTTGTAAATTCCTCCGGAAAGAAAATTCTTGTCACAGGAAACTATCTTGACAAGGATTTCAACTGGGTCTGGGCATCGGCTGATGTCAAAGGATATAATCAGGTGACATGGCGCGATGCTTTGAAAAAAGAATTCGGAGCTGATATTGAATTTGTAAACAAACCGACAGATTCGCAGATAAAAAACGCTGACATCATCATCGTTTCTACAGGCACCGTAGACAGAGAGGCATATGAACGCCCGTTCAATCTTCCGGCAGCTGAAAACAAACAGCTCGAAAGAATCACTGAAATGAATCCAAACACCATAATTGTTGTGTTTTCCGGATCCGGAATAAGATTGACTGACTTTGCAGATAAAGCGTCAGCCATTGTCTATGGCTGGTATCCGGGTCAGAACGGCATGGAGGCTGTGGCTGGAGTGCTAACCGGACGTATCAACCCATCCGGCAAACTACCCATGACAATAGAGAGAGATTTTAACGATTCTCCGGCCCGCAACACAATGCCCAAAGGTGCTAAATTTTACACAAAACTTGTAAACGAATCAATGATCTCCCCATACGATGTGAATTATGACGAAGGCATATTGATGGGATATCGTTGGTATGATACCAAAGGAATCACCCCTCTCTTCCCATTCGGACACGGTCTTACTTACACCGAATGGAAAATTTCCAAACCTGACGTGAAAATCAAGAATGGAACAATATCCGTAAAATCCAAGCTTAATAACATCGGCAAACGCCAAGGAGCCCAGGTGATACAGGTATATGTTTCGGAAAAGAATCCCTCTGTCACCCGTCCGGTTCGTGAACTGAAAGCAACGAGGAAAATTTTTCTAAATCCTTCGGAAAGCGAAATCTTCGAAATATGCATTCCCCTTGAAGAGCTCGGCTTTTATGACATCTCAACGCACGAATGGAAATTGAATCCGGGTGAATACATAATATCAATAGGCACATCATCTCGCGATATCATTCATGAGGTAAATTTAAAAATCTGAAATAATGAGAAAAGTAGGTATAGTTGTAGCTGCCATCGTCGGACTCTATGCAGTGGTAAACGCCCAGCATAGAGCTGACATGCAGCATCTTGAGAATAAAGATTCATTCTCGATGATAGTCCTGGGCGACCCGCAGGGATATACCAAATACGATATCAATCAACCCATATTCGATTTGTGCACCGCATGGATTGCAGACAATATCGACAATCTGAACATAAAGGCTGTGCTTTGCACCGGTGACCTTGTGGAACAGAACGAAAATATCGTCATGAACCGCAAGATGCTCAACCAGACAAGCCGTGAGATGTGGGAAGCCGCATCGCGTGCTTTCAGTCGCCTGGACAATAAGGTGCCATACATAATATCATGTGGCAATCATGATTATGGCTATGGCAAGTCGGAAAACGGCATGACTCATTTTCCGGAATATTTCCCCTTCGAGCGTAACAGCACATGGCGCGACATCATTGTCTCCAATTTCCCGAACAGACAAGGCATATCAGATATGGAGAACGCCGCATTTGAATATGATCTCCCAAACTGGGGGAAGATTCTTGTGATCACAACAGAATTCGCACCAAGGGATGAAGTGCTTGATTGGGCAAAAAAACTTTGTTCAAGTAAAAAATACAAGCAACACAAAGTGATTTTCATGACCCATTCGCTGCTGCAGGAACGAACTGCGGAGTATACTGACAACTCATCTTACAAGATAACTCCACGCAATTGGGGAAAAGCCGTATGGGAGAAACTGATCTATCCATCTTCCAACATCGTGTTCGCACTGTGTGGCCATACCGGCAAACCGGGGGATTATGAAGATTCCATCGCATACAGAATAGACAAGAACTCGGCAGGACGCAATGTTCACCAGATGATGTTCAACGTTCAGATTCTCGGCGGTGGCTGGGAGGGTAACGGCGGCGATGGCTGGCTCCGCATCCTGGAGTTCAAGCCCGATGGCAAGACAATCGGCGTCAAGACCTACTCCCCCCTCTTCGGGATCTCGCCACTCACCAAGCATCTGGCCCACCGCAACGCCCCCTTCGACCAGTTCGACATGACAATCGAATAAAGTTTAGAATCAGTAATTTTCAACTAATTGATGAAAAAATATATATTCATATTTGCAGGTTTGTGTAACATGCTATGCACAACGCCACGTTTGTCAGCGCAGACACAGAATGAGACGGTGCTGTTTGAAGAAAACTTCGAATGGCTCATCCCTTACACTGTCAGCAATACTTCATCATCTCTCACTCCGTCAGACTTTACACGAGAGGCCAACACATGGCGTTTAGCCACTTTCAATACCCATAGCTGCTCCCTTACAGGAGTGCCACCCGCCAATTACGATAACACAGCTAAACTTATCTCCGAGATTGACCCTGATGTGATCGCCATTCAGGAAGTGGTACACTATAAAAATAATTTCGATGCTGACCAACCTGCCGAACTCGCAAAGCGCACCGGGTTGCAATACACATACCTGCCGTTAGTTGTGACTCAGTCGTTATCCATCGCTGGCAATCGCACATATGGCATAGCCATGATGTATAAAAAAAAGCCGCTTAAAATAAAAACTGATGACACATTGCCCGGTAAATCTGAGAAACGAGGATTCATAGCCGCCGAGTTTGATGACTATGTGTTTATCTCAACTCACCTCGATAATGGAAGCGAGAGTGCCGAGAACCGCAAAAAATCATATGAGATAATCAATACTTACGTGGAAAGCAGAATCGAAGCAAACACTTGGAGTGGAAAGCCCGTATATCTCGCCGGAGATCTCAATGCAATAAATCTGCCAACTGTCGCCTCTGAGAAATGGGAGATTATCAGTCCGAATGGAGTGACTGTTCCCGACAAGAACTATCGTCTGGACTATATCCTTGCCTGGAAAGGCAATACCCCTTCTCATAAGGTAGTGAAATCGCTCATTCCTGTCTTCGATGGCATTGATGCCTCACAAGTCTCGGACCACCTTCCCGTCTTCGTAGACATTGACAGTAAAAATTAGCAAAACGTCACATATACAAACAATTAATTTAATATTAACAACAAAAACTTTTTTAGTATGAAGAAAATTACTTTATCAGTCCTCTTTTTCGGAGCAACATTGAGCGCAACCGCAGACAGTTCAGTTGTATATGAAGATGACTTCAGCAGTCTGATTCCTTACACAACAACTGAAGTTGATGGCAAGACAGTTTATGATGGAATTGGCATAAATGATTGCTCTGCCGGTTGCCTTAATATAACCCAGACAGTAGCTGATGGCAAGACAGCCTTTGAGGCCATGACAGAAAAAGGGTATCAATTCCTACGCAAGAATCCAAGCGGAACAGCGGCATCCAAGACACCACAGACATCATTCTATCTTCAAAAAACTGAAGAGAATGGAGAGACAACCGGAGCTTATCTTAGAATAGGAGTAACAGGGGGAGCAAGTGGATTAGTACTTCCACCTTTGGCGGGTTTGCCTGAAAATGGAGTGTCAAATGTAACTGTTTCTTTCCAATGGTGTCCTGTAAGACAGGGAACCGGGGCTTATGATTATACCCATCTCTCTGTCACCGTCACACCTGAAAATGGATCAGAAATCACAACAGTGGGTAAGGGTCGTGAAAATGTGGAGGAAACCAACTATGGCAAGACTGAAGACTTACCTTTCCCGAAAAATGAAGCTCTTGCTTGGCATGACGCAACCCTTAATTTCGGAGATTATGTATTTAAAAACGGTGACCGAATCACGATCCGTCCCGGAGCAAACCAATTTCCCATGAATAACAAATACAATGGAATTTCTGAAGATTTAGATCCCAGCAAAGGAACTTGTCGCTTTTTCCTGAGAAATATCAAGGTAACAAACACAGATGACCTCCAGACATCAGTAAATGATATCATAGTATCCGATGAAAACGTTCCTGTTGAATACTTCAATCTCCAGGGTATGAAGGTTACTGATCCTGAAAACGGGCTTTATATCGTGCGCCAGGGCAATAAAGTGTCTAAGAAATTTATCCGTAAGTAAAATCTAAATCTTATAATTTGATGGATTGGCGTCCTGATTGGGCGCCAATCTGATTATATTTCGCTATCTTTGCCGTATATATATTGATAAAAATAAAAAACCATGAATAAAATTACAATCCTGATGGCGGCTGCGTCCTTTGCGCTGGCTGTCCCGGCTCAGGAAAAATTACCGACGCCTCCGCTTTCGACGGTGTGGGGTGAGAAATTAACTCCGGAGAATGTATGGAACAAATATCCGCGTCCTATGCTAACCCGCGATGATTGGAAGAACCTTAACGGAGAATGGAACTATGCCATCTTACCTGCGGGGTCGGCAACCCCGACAAAGTTCGATGGAAAGATTCTTGTGCCATTTGCGGTGGAGTCTGCGCTCTCCGGAGTGGGAAGAACAGTAGGTGACAAAAATGAGCTGTGGTACGACCGCACCTTTACCATACCTTCCGATTGGAAGGGTCAGAACGTGAACCTCAATTTTGGAGGCGTAGACTGGGAAGCCGATGTCTGGGTGAATGGAGTGCAGGTCGGAAATCACAAGGGCGCATACTCCCCTTTCTCTTTCGACATCACTGATGCACTCAAGGATGGCGAAAACAAACTCACCGTCCGCGTTTACGATCCGACTGATAAAGGAACACAGCCAAGAGGAAAGCAAGTTTCCAAACCCAAAGGGATATGGTATACCCCAGTGACGGGTATCTGGCAGACCGTCTGGCTCGAACCGGTACCTGCCAATAGGATCACAGCTCTTAAAATCACACCCGATGTCGACACCAAGCGTCTGCTGGTTGAAGCCGGTGTCACCGATAACGGAATTGTGAGAGTTGAAGTGCTTGACAACGGCAAGACAGTAGCCACAGCCTCAGGCAAGACATCAGCTCCCGTTGAAGTGGAGATGCCTGCAGATGTGAAGCTATGGTCACCGGAATCTCCCTTTATCTATGATTTGAAAGTCAGCCTTGTAAAGGATGGCAAGACAGAGGATACTGTCGGTAGCTATACGGCCATGCGCAAGATCGGTTATGAGCGCGGCAAGGACAAGATCAACCGCTTCACATTAAATGGAAAGCCGATTTTCCATTTCGGACCGCTTGACCAGGGATGGTGGCCCGATGGTCTTTACACTCCTCCGTCATATGAAGCCATGATATATGACATTGACAAGACCAAGGAACTTGGCTTCAACATGATCCGCAAGCACATAAAAGTTGAGCCGGAACTCTGGTATGAATATTGCGACCGCAACGGCATACTCGTATGGCAGGATATGCCGAGCGGAGACAAGAACACCAAATGGGAAAACCATAATTACTACCGATCAAAAGAATTCGAGAGGACTCCCGCCAGCGCGAAGCAATATCGCACGGAATGGAATGAGATAATGGACAATCTGCATAGCCATCCTTCTATCGTGGTGTGGGTGCCGTTCAATGAGGGCTGGGGACAGTTCGACACAAAAAATGTGGCGGAATGGACCAAATCAAAAGATCCATCCCGCCTTGTAAACGCAGCCAGCGGTGGCAATTTCTTCTATGGAGCAGGAGATATCCTTGACGTGCATAACTATCCGGCACCGCGCATATATCTCCTTGACGACTATAAAGCCAATGTAATAGGCGAATACGGAGGCATCGGCTACCCGATCAAGGGACATCTCTGGCAACCCGACAAAAACTGGGGATATATCGAATTCAAATCTCCGAAAGAGGTTACAGACAAATACATAGAATATATTGATATCCTCGACAACCTCGCCAAGATTGCCTACACAGGCGCGGTCTATACACAGACTACCGATGTCGAAGGAGAGGTAAACGGTCTGCTCACCTACGACCGCAAGAAAGTGAAGGTAGATGCAAAGCGCGTGCGCGATGCCAACCGCCGTCTGATTGAGGCAAATTCAGCAAAATAGCAGATTGCGCATCAGTATTTGATTATTTGATAATTCAGAAATAACTGATTGCGTATCAGTATTTGATAATGCATGCGAGTTTCAACTCGCATGAGCGTGGGGATTCGGCTTCGATGAGCGGATCTCCACGCGCCTTATTTTGCCGCTGATTGTCTTCGGAAGCTCATCGACAAATTCAATCTGACGAGGATATTTATAAGGAGCCGTCGTCTGCTTGACATGATTCTGCAATTCTTTCACCAGCTCATCACCGATCCTATCTTTCCATTCATCGGCAAGCACAACCGTAGCCTTGACAATCTGCCCGCGAATCGGATCTGGCACTCCGGTTATGGCGCATTCCACAACTGCAGGATGAGTCATCAACGAACTCTCCACCTCAAACGGACCGATGCGGTAACCCGATGACTTGATCACATCATCAGCACGCCCTACAAACCAGAAATAACCGTCCTCATCGCGTGTAGCCACATCACCTGTATGATAAACCCCATTCGAATGAGCCTGACTGGTAAGCTCCTCGTCATATAGATATTCCCGGAATAATCCCAAAGGACGTCGCCTGTCAGTATATATCACTATCTCTCCCTGCTCTCCGGGCTTACAGCTCTCACCATCCGCATTGATGATATCTATATCATATTCCGGATTTGGCACACCCATGGAACCGGGCTTTGCTTCCATCCATGGGAAAGTTCCGATAGTAAGAGTAGTCTCAGTTTGTCCGAACGCCTCTTTGATGTCAAGACCTGTAAGCTCTTTCCAACGCTCGAATACGCTCGGATTCATCGCTTCCCCGGCTGTGGTGCAGTAACGCAAGGACGACAGATCATATTTCTTCACATCTTCCAGAATAAGGAAACGGTATACGGTGGGTGGTGCGCAGAAAGATGTGATATTGTATTTTTCAAAGATACCCAGAAGGTCAGAGGGATGAAATTTGTCGAAATCATACACGAACACGTTGGCTCCCGAAAACCATTGTCCGTACAGTTTACCCCACACAGCCTTCCCCCAGCCTGTGTCGGCAAGCGTGAGATGGAGAGATGTCTCATCAAGATTATGCCAGTATTTACCTGTCACGATATGTCCTAAAGGATAAAGGAAATCATGTGCAACCATCTTTGGCTCGCCTGTTGTGCCAGACGTGAAATAGAGCAGCGAAAGATCTTCATTACGGTTCGGGCGCAAAGGTCGACGGAAAGGTGCGGCATTCTCTATCCCTTCATTGAAATCATACCAACCTTCAGGCACAAGTGGTCCTGTGGAGATGCAGGTCTCAACAGTTGGACATTCGGGCAACGCCTTGACGATATGTTTTGTCACCTCCTCATCCCCTAATGCAACTATAGCTTTTATCCGGGCGGCATTGCAACGGTAGATTATATCCTTGGCGGTGAGCAGATGGGTGGCAGGAATACATACCGCACCCAACTTATGAAGCGCGAGGATTGAGAACCAGAACTGATATCGGCGCTTTAAAATAAGCATCACCTTATCCCCCTTGCCGATGCCAAGGCTTTTGAAGAAAGAAGCTGTCTTATCGGAAGCCTCCTTCATATCGGAGAATGAGAACTGACGCTCCTCCCTTTTTTCATTGGTCCAGAGAAGAGCCGGCTTGTCAGGAGCTTCTTCCGCCCATTTATCAACAACATCATATGCAAAATTAAAATTCTCCGGAACCACAACTTCATAATTGCTGCGGAAATCCTCAAGCGAATCGAATTCGCATTTTTTCAGGAATCTTTCTAACATAATCTTTTCAAACCTTAATGAATGATAACATACCGCCCCAATGGTAACTGCCTATAGTAACTGCAAGGGCTGCAACAGGTATTCTCTCTATCGCAAACGAAGTGCGCAGGGTAATGGTTCGCAAATTTCTGCAAAAGATTTCAATTTTGCAACTGTTTGACAATAAAAAT
>OFFM01000367.1_pt1 | contig 38616 bp, 30 predicted proteins | sample 1521401 | NCBI WGS metagenome assembly OFFM01 (sample SAMEA3504118, study PRJEB24116) | mouse gut metagenome | biome: mouse gut; feature: mouse-associated habitat; material: faeces | place: Denmark | collected 2011
CTCGCTCCGCTTCTTCGACACCGCCTCCGACGCCTCCACGCGCTACCTCGCCCTCGCCGTGCAGCCCCTTCCCGCATACCTGATGCGCCGCAACCGCATCAAGTCATTCCGACTCGGCTGCAACCCCTGGCGCGACTCCATAATTGCGGCTAAGACCAAAGTCGCCGATACATTAGCCTGTAAGCTACGAAGCACTTGCGCGCCGATGGCAAAGAAATATATTACAATCACATTTCCATCTCAAAAACAAATTATCTGTTTCAGTAGATATCCTGAAACGGCATCTGTTGAACCTCCGGCAGTTGGTTACGGCGCGAGGCTGCTCCCTGCGCCGCGCGCACGCCCTTCACCATTATTGAATTATTATTTACTTCTTAGGGGGTCCGAAAAACCATAATTTTAATCTAACTCCAAAACCTTGAAAGGGGCAACATCGTTAAAATAGCAGTTGATATTATTTAACTGCAAATATATGGATATACTGTTTCTCTGTATAGTCATCTTTCTGTTCATGCTCGCTGTTTTCGACCTGGTGGTTGGAGTTAGCAACGATGCGGTGAATTTTCTCACTTCCGCCATAGGTTCCAAGGCGGCGCCGTTCAAGCGTATACTTATAGTTGCCGCCATAGGAGTGTTCATAGGCGCGGCTATGAGCAACGGAATGATGGATATTGCCCGCCACGGTATCTTCCGTCCGGAGCATTTCGCGTTCTACGACCTTATATGCATCTTCATGGCTGTAATGGTCACGGATATCATTCTTCTTGATGTGTTCAATACGCTCGGAATGCCAACATCCACTACCGTTTCGATGGTATTTGAGCTTCTTGGGGCTACTTTCGTCGTTGCCTTGATAAAGATGTCAGGCGGGATTGACATGGGGTTGAATGAGTTGCTCAATACAGAGAAGGCTCTCTCTGTTATACTCGGTATTTTCCTCTCAGTTGTGATAGCATTCGTGTTCGGCACTGTAGTGCAGTTCTTGTCGCGCATGATATTTTCGTTCAACTACCGTAGCCGTCTGAAATGGAAGGTCGGTATTTTCGGAGGAATCTGCGCTACGGCGATCATCTATTTTCTTCTGATCAAAGGGGCGAAAGATCTCGTGTTCATGACACCGGAGTTGAAGATATGGATAAAGTCACACACATGGTTGATTATCGGAGTCTGCTTTATCTTCTTCACACTGCTCATGCAGCTTTTGCATGCGTTGAAGGTAAATGTACTCAAGGTTGTGGTTTTGCTCGGAACGTTTGCGCTTGCCATGGCTTTTGCCGGCAACGACCTTGTCAACTTCATCGGAGTGCCACTCAGCGGACTCGCGTCTTATCAGGATTATATGGCTAACGGTGCCGGCGATCCTGCTGGTTTCCTCATGGGGTCACTCAACGGACCTGCTGATACTCCGGTCTATTTCCTAATCGGCGCGGGTGCCATAATGGTTGTCGCACTCGCCACTTCGGGCAAGGCGAGAAATGTCTCGAAGACCGCTGTCGGATTGAGTAGCCAGCAAGGTGGTGAGGAGATGTTCGGATCATCGAGAATCGCACGGCGGCTTGTTAGGTGGACTCTTTCAGCTTACTATTCAGTCTACAATCATACCCCCGCACGCGTCCGCCGTTGGTTTGCAAGCCGGTTCGACACAGCCACTATGGTTATGGAGCATGGCGCTGCATTCGATCTCGTGCGCGGATCCGTCAATCTTGTACTTGCAGGTGCGCTTATTGCTGTCGGCACATCACTGAAACTGCCGCTGTCCACAACCTTTGTCACATTCATGGTTGCTATGGGTACATCGCTTGCCGACCGTGCCTGGGGGCGTGAGAGTGCCGTCTTCCGTATCACGGGTGTGATATCGGTCATCGGAGGATGGTTTATAACCGCCGGCGCAGCGTTCATAGGCGCGGGAGTGATTGTTCTGCTCATGCACCTTGGCGGGCATTGGGTCATGATCGCGCTCGGTCTTGTGACAATATTGCTCATCATCCGCAGCAACCGGCGTTTCCGTCGCCGCAAGGCTGAGGAAGAGGACGACACGCTGTTCCACACAATACTCGCGACAGAGGATAAGACGCAGACTTGGGAGCTCCTCATGAATTACATAACGGCAAATCAGCTGCAGTTCCTCCGTTTCGCTCATGAGAAATACCTCCTTATAGCCGGCTCGTTTGTCAATGACAATCCGCGCCAGCTCGGCAAGATAGAGTCGGCACTCGATCATCGTAAGAACCTGCTTAAGAGCAATCGCCGTAAGGAGACGCTCTGTCTGCGACGCGTAGCGCAGGAGACGGCATTCGAGAAAAACACCTGGTTCCATCTCAGCAACACCTGCTGCATGAGCATACTCTACAACCTTACGCGCATGAATGAGATGTGCCGCGAGCATGTCGACAACAATTTCCGGCCGTTGCCTAAACCCTACGTGGCTGAGCTTGAAGGGATCTGTGGCAAGGTCGATGCGCTATTCCTCGATGTCTTCGATATGATGGATACGGCGGCTACAGAGGCTGTGCCGATGATCCGCCGCAATTGCGATGTGCTGAAAGACACTCTGTCCGAGACCTACCACCGTCTGTTCGAGCAGTTGCATGGAGGTGATCAGGCTTCGATGACCGTGGTTTACGTTTACCTCAATATGCTTCAGGAGACTCAGGAAATGGTATCGGCGATGCGCAAGTATCTCCGCGCTTATGCGAAGCTGCTCGACACCAATTTCAGCAGCCACACACGTAAACAGGCGCGGTAATTCCGCTTCTTGATGACGGCGGTGTGTCATAGCGGACCTGATGAGCCGTTATGACACACAATCATGTTGATTTTGCCGTTTCACTGACGTGTAGTAACTTTGTAGATAATATCAAAGTTCTGCATGATTTACCCTGACTCATTTGAGCATAAGATAGGATTCGACACCGTCCGTGAGAGCGTTACTGCGTTATGTGGTTCGGAAGAAGGCAGGTCGCACTGCGCTGATATGGCGTTCGCCAATGATTTTGCAACTGTGGCTTCACGCCTCGAATCAGCTTGGGAAATGGTTCGGTTGCTACAGTCGGAGGAGGCACTCCCTATCGACGGTATGACTGATGTTGAGACGGTTGCGGCACATCTGCGTGTGCCGGGAACATTTGTCTCTGCTCCCGAACTCGTATCCCTCCGTCGTGCTCTCGGCGTTATGGCTGATACCGACGCTTTCTTCGCCAAAAGGCGTAATGAGGAGGGTGAATCACCATATCCTCGCCTTGACAGTGTGGCGCGGCGAATCCTTGTGTTCCCGCAGGCTATGCGCGAGATCGACCGTGTAGTCGACAGATACGCCAATGTGCTCGACAACGCTTCCCCGGAGCTTGCCGCTATCCGCGGTCAGCTCCGCTCTATGGCAGGATCGGCTAATGCGGCGCTGCGCAGGATCATGGCACGTGCCGTGGCTGAGGGGGTGCTGGAGTCCGACGCTGCTCCCGCCATGCGCGACGGACGTCTGGTGATTCCAGTGGCTCCGATGCACAAACGCCGTATTTCCGGCATCGTACACGACGAGAGCGCCTCCGGCAAGACAATATTTGTGGAGCCTGCGGAGGTTGTGGAGATAAACAACCGCATTCGCGAGCTTGAGATGGACGAACGGCGTGAGATAGCACGCATACTCACTCTCGTCGCCGATGCTCTGCGTCCCAACGCCAACGACATGACTCTCTCGGCAGGAGTGATAGGGGAGTTGGATTTCATACGAGCCAAAGCGCGCTATGCCATAGAGACCGGAGGTATGCTCCCTCATCTCTCCAAGACTACCGAACTTGAATGGTATCATGCTTGTCATCCGGGATTGCTGCTTTCGTTGCGCCGTCAGGGACGTGAGATAGTCCCGCTTGATATCCAACTCGACTCACACAACCGTATTCTTGTCATTTCCGGACCTAATGCCGGAGGTAAGTCAGTATGCCTTAAGACCGTCGGGGTTATACAATACATGGCTCAGTGCGGTCTGCTCCCGCCGCTTTATGAGAACTCGCACCTCGGAATATTCAACGACATATTCATCGATATAGGCGATGATCAGTCGATTGAGGATGATCTAAGTACATACAGCTCACATCTGCGCAACATGAAGCTCATGCTGCAGCGGGGCAGGGCTACATCACTTGTGCTCATAGATGAGTTCGGAGGTGGTACTGAGCCACAGATAGGTGGAGCGATAGCACAGGCGATACTGCATCAGTTCAACGATATGAAAATGTGGGGTGTCATAACCACCCACTACCAGAACCTTAAGCATTTTGCGGAAGATACCGACGGACTGGTGAACGGTTCGATGCTTTACGACCGTCATCTGATGCAGCCTCTTTTCAAACTCTCTATCGGAAACCCCGGCAGCTCGTTTGCAGTCGAGATAGCAAGAAAGACCGGACTTCCGGAAAACATTATTGCCGAGGCGGAGAGCATAGTCGGCAGTGATTACGTGAATCTCGACAAATATCTTCTCGACATCGCACGCGACCGTAAGTACTGGGACAATAAGCGCACCGCCATACGTCAGAAAGAGAAGAAACTTGAGGAACTTCTCGGTCGCTATGAGGCTGATGCCGAGCAGTTGCGGGAGAAGCGGCGCGAGATTATCGCTGAGGCGCGCGATGAGGCTCGCCGTATTATCGACGGATCAAATGCCGAGATCGAGCGTGCCATACGCGAGATCCGCGAGAGCCAGGCTGACCGCGAACGCACTCTTGCCGCACGCCGTGAGCTCGAACAGAAGCGCCGTCATCTTGACCGCGACACCACTTCTGAACGTCATCCGGAGCTTCGCAAGGCACCACGCAACAAAAAGAAGCGTGATCATGATACCACACCGGTCCCTGCAGCGAAGCAGCAGCCTGTGACTGTGGGATGCAACGTGAAACTCGACGGCGAGGGAACGCCCGGTAAAGTGCTTGAGGTGTCAGGCAATCAGGCTACTGTGGCTTTCGGTATGCTCAAGACTACAGTGAAGATCGACCGTCTGCGTGTCACCGACGCTGCTGTCAAGAGCGGTGCGCGTGCATCATCGTTCGTAAGCAGTGCTACATCTGACTCTTTACGCGAGCGTCAGCTGAATTTCAGCCGTGACATAGATGTGCGCGGAATGCGCGTCGACGAGGCTCTGCAGGCTATAACCTATTTCATCGACGATGCGGTGCAGTTCTCAGCCGATCGTGTGAGGATTCTCCATGGCACCGGAACCGGTGCGCTGCGGCAGGCAATACGGCAATATCTCGACACCGTGCCGGGAGTGCGCAGTTATGCCGACGAGCATGTGCAGTTCGGAGGAGCGGGAATTACCGTCGTCGACCTCGCCTGACACCTTCATGTCAGAACATTGACGCGATCTGATAGGCTATTAGAGCGACAATCCAGGCGATAATCGTATTATACACTACCGAGAAAGCTCCATACTGCCAGCGTCCGGTCTCTTTGACTATGGCGGTCACAGTAGCTATGCACGGGCAGTAGAGCAGTATGAATATCATGAAACTCAAAGCTGCCGCTGCAGTGAAATCAGGTGCACCCGTTGCCGGATTCACTGATGTGAGGCGTGCCGAAAGCGATGCATCGTCTGCTTCCTCATCGCCTGTATAGAGCACTCCTAATGTAGATACAACGATTTCTTTTGCCGGCAGTCCGGCAAGAGCGGCTACTGATGCGCGCCAATGGAAACCGAGCGGTTCCATCACAGGATTAACGAATTTACCCGCGATCTCCAGATATGAGTCTGTGGCAGGATTTATAGCCGCGTCGGCATCAGCACCTGTCATCGTTGTTGCCGTAGATGTAGCTATAGCAGTGTCCGCCTGCTTATCATCATGGTGGGGGAAGTAGTTGAGCGCCCAAACAATTATGCTCGCCACGAGTATCACGCCACCCATCTTGCGCAGATATTGCTCACCCTTCGCCCACATGTGGCGCAGCGATGCTTTAAGTGTCGGTATGCGGTAGGGGGGCAGCTCCATGACAAACGGTGTGACGTCAGCCTTGAACTTGAACTTACGCAGCATACGCGCTGTCAGCATAGCGACCACGATACCGAGCAGATATATCCCGAGGAATACAAGCGCGGCATGGCGCTCGAAGAATGTACCCACTAAAAGTACATACACCGGCAGGCGTGCCGAGCACGACATGAACGGATTTATAAGCACCGTGATGATACGGCTCGAACGGCTCTCTATCGCACGTGCCGACATTATAGCCGGAACAGTGCAACCGAATCCCATGATCAACGGAATGAATGATTTGCCATGGAGACCGATGCGGTGCATGAGTTTATCCATTATGAATGCCGCACGCGCCATATATCCTGAATCCTCCATGAAGGATATGCAGAAGTACAGAATCAGGATATTCGGTAGGAATACAATCACACCGCCGACACCACCTATTATGCCGTCGGCTATAAGATCCTTCAGCGGACCATCCGGCATAACATCCTGTACCACTCCTGCAATCCAGCCCACAAGTGCCTCGATCCATTCCATAGGGTATGAACCGATCTCAAACGTAGCCCAGAAGATAGCGAACATTATCAGCAGGAATATCGGGAAGCCGAAAAGTTTATTGGTGACAAACGCATCTATCACGTGGGTGGTGTTGTCAGTATCACGGTTCCCTTTGACAAGTGTCTCGGCAAGCGCACCGGCTATGAACCCGTATTTTTCATCAGCTATCGATGCCGTTATGTCCTCCTTGCGAAGTGCTTCTATACGCTGCACTTCGTGATCGCGCAGCGACAGTATCTCGTCACCGGAGGGGAGTGCCGATACCGCACGGTCAGCCTCCGGATCATTCTCCAGAAGTTTTATCGCTATATATCGTGGAGAGAACAGATGACCGAGATTTCCTTCTGCCTTTACCCGATCCTTGATTGCATTAACTCCCTGCTCGATGTCCTCGCCGAGATTAACGTGAATGTGGCGCACCGCTTTGTCGCGACCCTCATATACTTCGATGACAGTATCAAACAGACGGTTTATACCCTCACCGTTGCGCGACACCGTAGGAACAATCGGTACACCGATCATCTCGCCAAGCAGCGTATAGTCGAGAGTGTCGCCGCGGCGCTTCAGTTCATCATACATGTTGAGCGCGATAACCATGCTGCGGTCCATATCGATTAGCTCGGTCGTCAGATACAGATTGCGCTCAAGATTCGAAGCAACCACTACATTGATTATGACATCAGGCAATTCCTCACGCAGATATTTTCTTACGTAAAGTTCTTCAGGCGAGTAAGCCGCCAGGGAATACGTGCCCGGGAGGTCAACGATGTTGAACCGGTATCCCTTATAATCGAAATGTCCTGCTTTAGCATCTACCGTAACACCGCTGTAGTTACCTACATGTTCTTTTGCTCCTAAAGCGATATTGAACAGCGATGTCTTGCCACAATTAGGATTTCCTACAAGCGCAACGTTTATTATGTGCTGAGGGTCGGGATGCCTGTGATTTCCGTTCTTGACTCCGGTACCGGTTGATTCCTGTATGGATTCAGGATTATCGGTTGCATTATCCTCGAGTGGCGTTACCTCGACGAGATGTGCTTCTGATGCGCGCAGCGATATCTCGTAACCCATTATGCTGTATTTTATGGGGTCGCGCAGGGGAGCGTGAAGAAGCACTTCAACTTCGTGTCCTTTCACAAATCCCATTTCAATCATGCGCTTGCGGAAAGCGCCATGTCCGAGAATTTTGGTTATGATAGCTTTCTGTCCGGTGTGGAGCTCGTCGAGTCTCATTTCGTGGTGATGTTTTTTTCCGGATGCAAAATTCGGAAAAAGTGGCGTAACCACAAAGCTTTTTGCGGAATAATTTAGAAGAAGTCTAAATAACAGATGCTGTTTTTTAAGATTTATGGCAGAAACACATTCATATAGGCGATGGTTATGAATGCTGAATATCCGGTAAGAATCATACCGGAAGCACAACCATAGGAATGTCTGTCTGGAACAGTATGCGGTGGGCTATCCCCGGGTTGAACAATCTTGCGAAAATATTCTTCTTGCGGTTCGGCACTGCGATCAGATTGATATTTCGCTCCGTGATCAACTTCTTGAACTCCTGATTGACGTTACGGTAGTGAAGCTCACATGCGGAGAAGTCGAAAGTCGGGTAATGCTCCCTGCAATATGAAAGGAGTGCGTGCATAGGCGCGTTGATATCATAACGCAGACGTTTCACCGGTATGTTGACCAATGTGATGTTCATGCTGTCCGGTGGTGCGATCAGGCGTGTCAGTTCGTCGAGGGCGAGAAGATCCTCCTGGTCAAGCGAACAGAACATTATAATTCTGTTGAGCGAGTGGATATCGGTGAGTGTGATGTTTTCAGGAAGAGTGAAAACCGGGAAACGGCAGGTGTCTAGCACTTCGGCTGTGACACTCCCCACGAGTTCACGTTCCTTAGTGTCAGTACCGCGTGTCCCCATGACTATCAGCAGAGGATTGTTGTTTTTAGCCCATTCAGCTATAGCTTCTTCCGGCACACCCTCTACAATCTCATGTGTGAACTTGACCGGCGCAAGTTTCGCATGTTTGATCTCCTCACGCAATGTCTCTGCAAGGCGATCCATCTTTTGTCGAGCGTCGGTTAGCAGCGACTCGCGCATCTCGGTAGCGGATATGTCATAATCAAGAGTGTCGGAGAGTTGAAGGGTCGCGGTCACTGATGGATCGACGAATGAGTGAAGCAGGACGATCTCCGACTTATGCACGTCAGCTATCTGAAAAGCGGCACGCAGGGCGTGGAGTGAATGTGGCGTGAAATCAACCGGTACGAGAATCTTTGAAGTGCGTTCTGATACCTGATTCGAGATCTTGTGATTTATGAATATTTCCGTGTTCTCGATTATACGCAGCGCAAGAGGTAAGTCCTTCTCACGTATGCGGACTCTGACTCCGGAAGCGACAACCGGTTGTGTCAGATTGACGTTCTGCAATGAGGCTTTCACCCCTTCTGATTCAAGGAGTGCCTTCAATTCAAGGGCGCGTTCGTAAGTGTGGATTGCTACGGTTATGAGTCGGTCATCCATGGTTGCGTAAGTGTTTTTGTGTTGAGAACGTCAGGTTTCGGCGGGAATAGCCGTTGTGAGAGTTTATCGTCGTTGTGTCTTAGTGAGGGAAGGAAACAGGAATGAGGAAAGATGAGGAGAGAGGGAATGAGTGATTTGTTTTTTCTTCGCGATGTTTGGCAGGAGCGTTTTCTTGCGCTAGGTCGCGATAGAGAAGTCGAGTACCGTGGAACGGAAATCAGTCCTGTTCCTGCTCCTTGAGGATCTCCACAGCCATGTCGTAGATTGTGGTATCATCAAGCACTACTATGCCTCCGTCAGGTCCGGGTTCGATGTGTACGCCACAGTTTTTACCAAACTCGTAGTTGCTTCCGCCAAAGTAGTTGCGGACGGTCTGGACGGTTATATTGAGTTTGTCTGCGATCTGATGTGTGGCTCCATCTGGGAGGCTGTCCTTGAGGCGGCGGAGTTCGTTGAAAGTAATAGTCTTAGCCATGTCTCTTTGGGTTTTATGGGTTAACGTATTTGTGTTGCTTTTTGTTTGGGAGTTAAATGTAGCAGGTTTTTCCGGGGTGAGCAAATTTTACGGTTATAAAAAACTATGTTATAAAACATGATTTTTCTAAATCCGCTCAATGTCAGTGGATTTAATCCATGCACGGTGTGTGTTGTCGATCTGCACATCAAGCCAGCGCAGACCGGTGGTATCACCTGGTACTGATATCGAATCAAGGATTGTGATCTTGGTGCCCTCGTGTAGGAGCATTGCTTCCTCATTGCGGTCTTTGGGTTCACGCGGAGAGGTGCTGAGAATCGTTGACTGTGCGGTGATAATCGCTGTATTGCGGTCGGTGGCTATTGTTTTTGCACGCGATGCGATGATCTGTGTTATTCCAAACAGTATTATAAGTGCGATAGCTCCGAAAAAACCGGTTTTACGTACGAGTACGTTGCTGCTGAAAAAGTACGCTGCTATGGCTCCGGCAGCAAGCGTGAACAGTATGAATGCTGTCCATGCCCACGTATTAGGAGTGGTGGCAAGCGCAAACCGGTCGTATGTATTGCTCAGGAATGAACCTCGCTCTCCCTGACGGTCCACGATACGTGAGTTGACAAACTCAAGATTCGTCTTTGCATCGGTAAAAGTCGGATCTAAGCGCAATGCCCGCTCATAGTTCACAATCGCCTTGCCGAGATTCCCCAAACGATATTCGCAATTGGCAAGATTGTAATACAGCTGCGGAGAGTTACCCTCATCCTGCATGATCTGGCGGTATAACGATGCCGCAAGAGCGAAATCGTCGGCGGAATAGGCTGAATCCGCCTGCTGGTCAAGCGTTGCAGCCTGTGATGTGAGGATTGCGCAGAGCGCTATGCTGATTGAAACGATGATCTTTTTCATGAACGTCAAGATTTGCGGAGTTTAACGTTTTCCATAGCATTTATTGCCTCTGTTGCCTTGGCATATATGCTCGACGAACTTTCGCGCGAGGAAGAGGGGGCGTAGCGCGCCATCTCGCAATCATCGAGCGCCGCTATGACTTTAGCCGTGACATCATCAGGAGCGCCTACAGAAGCAAGTTCCTCTGAAATGTTCTGACGAGTGAGCTGCGATGCCGGAATACCGAGCTTGTCACCAAGGTAGCCCCATAATGCCCGCAAGGTCTCCTCGATAAACTTGTCGTCGTCGGCTGCATCGGCATATTTCTTAGCCGTGCGGAGGCGCTGGCGTGCAGCCTTGTTTGCTTTCGCAAGACGCATTCCGCGCACGTCGGCTGAGCGTTTGATATTGCGGCGATACAATGTCAGTGAGGTTATCAGTGCCGCTGCGACAACAGCATAGAGAACCCAGTACCACCACTCTCCAATTACAAGCGTATGGCTCGCGCTCGGATTCTTGTCGCCGGTGACTATGTGCAGGATATCGGTGTTTTTAGCGGCTATGTCATGACGTTCCACATCGGTTGAGGTTGTAAGCCCTTTTGCAACCTTTATGTCGTAGGATGGAGTGGTGAGAGTGACATACTGTGCCGACGACGGGTTGAAATAGACAAATTTGTCGCTGCCGATATGGAAATCGCCGACGGTCTGTGGCACAAATGTGTACTCTACGGTCATTGTACCGCTCACGTTCTGCCCGTTGGGTGTGACATCGGCATCTATGTCGCTCTTCGGACTGTAGAGTTCGAATTCCGACGGGAAATCAATCTCCGGTTCCTTTATGTACTTGATATTACCCGTACCGCTGATGGTGTAGAGCAGTGTCGCCGGGTCATTTGTGCGGAATGAGTTTCCTACAAGTCGGCTGTCGATGCTGAATGTTCCCACAGCTCCTGTAAATCCTTCGGGCTGAGGGGAGGGGAGTGGTTTCACATCAAGTGCTCCGGTGTTTGAGCTTACCTTAATACTGCGTTCCTGAGGATTGCGTACTGCGAAGAATCCCATGTTGACAGTATCATATTGCACAACCTTTATATCATAGTTTCCGGAATTGATAGTGAGGTGACCGGATTTCTGCGGGAATATGATACATTGCTTAAGCACGGCGGTCATGTAATTCTGTCCGCGGTAGCTTTCCACCTCGTTCAGCGTGGGCTGCAGGTCGATCTCCTGGATCAGGCATCCGTCAAAGCTCGGTTGACGCGTAGGCATGAATGAGGATATCGAGTATTTGGTGTAAAGCTTTATGGTGCATAGTATTGCTTCCTGCTCGTATGCCGTTGATTTGGAGAGTATGATGCGTACGAACACGTCGTCTGCATTCACCGTACGGTCTGCACTCTGTGTGTCGATATCATCTATATTCACAGGTTGCTGCGAGGGTGATGATCCGTTGTTAGCACTCTGCGGAGCCTCGGCTATGGTAATCTTTGTCGGCTGTGTGGTAAGCTGTTTTCCGTCAGCTACGATAGAAGCCTCACCGATGGTATATGTGCCTTCGGTTTCCGCAAGATAGTAATATGTATAGTCAACCTGCGAGGACGACGACATGTGACCATTTATAACCTCATAGCTCTGGCTTGTCGATGTGCTCGGTCCGTACAACAGTTTGCAGCCATTGATCTGCGGAACCTTAAGACTTGACCCTTCGGCATTGCGCAAGGTGTATGTGACGGCGAATTTGGAGCCGGCTACAACTCTTGACGGAGCCTTGACTCTGAACGACGTCTGTGCCGTCAGTGACAGGACAGCCATCAGACATATTATAGTTGACGCGATTACCCGTTTCATTTCCGGTGCTTGTTTATAATTAGCGTAGGAGAGATATGACTTTATCGGGGATTGACTTTATTCAGATTACCAGGGGTTGGTGATGCGCTTGCGGCGTGCGTTGGCATCTTTTTTCTTCTGTGCTTCGACACGCTTGCGAGTTGCAGCCTCCTCATTTTCCATAGCTTTCAGTATCTTTTCGGCATTAGCATCAGAAATACCCTGCTGCTGTTCGGGCTTCTTGTCCTTATCTTTCTGCTGCTGATCCTGCTGCTGGTCCTGATTCTGGTTCTGTTGTTGATCCTGATTCTGCTGTTGCTGCTGTTGGTCCTGGTTCTGTTGCTGCTGATCCTGCTGTTGTTGCTGTTGATCCTGATTCTGCTGATTCTGCTGCTGGTCCTGTTGCTGGTCCTGTTGTTCCTGACGCTTCAGCTGTGCAAGGCGCAGGTTCTCACGCGCGCGGTCATCACCGGGCACTTTGCGCAGGGCATTCTTGTATAGCTCGATGCTCGAGGCGTAGTCCTGATTATTGAATGCTATGTTGCCGAGATTATAGTATGCTTTCTCGGCGATATTGATGTCGGCGGCATCCTTTGTGAGCTGCTGGAGTATCTCTGTCGCGGCTTTCAGCGGGTTATTACCCGAATTCGGGTCTGCCGATCCACCCTGACGGATCAGTGATGCGGCAAGATTGAAACGCGCGGTCTCTGATGACGGAACCTCCTCTAGAGCTTTGCGGTAGAGCACCTCGGCATCAGCAAAGCGCTTCTCTTTGTAAGCGGTATTTCCTTCGCGTATCAGGTTGCGCTCACGTTTGGTTGTGTATGGCTGATCATCAGCATTTCCGGCATTGTCGGCATACACGACCGGAACCGCGGCAGCAAAAATTGCCGCAGTGCATAGAGTGAGACGCATATTTCTACTTAATATGTGTGAGAGATTCATCATACGTTCTTGCTGAAGAAATTGATATTGCGTAGCCATGAGATCTTGCAGTACGGGAGGAGCCCGTCAATCGCAAGTAGCAGTAATGCTATAATGGCTGCAATCGGGAAGAGTTCGTTAGCCGGAGATGTTCCGACCGTGCGGCTGAACTCGGTAGTCGACAGATGGCTGAGCTGGTCATCGAGGTCGGAAACGACGGATGATGATGTGCCCTGCAGATATATGCCGTCGCCCGCCTTGGCTATATCGCGTGCCATTGTCTCGTTGAGGGCTGTGAGCACCGGTTGACCGGATGAGTCGAGCATATACTTACCTGACTGACCGGGAATCGGGATGCGTGCCCCTTTACCGGTGCCGATACCTATCACATCAACCTGAATGCCTGCATCGGCGGCATTTTTCGCCACCTCAACGGCATTATCCTCAAAATTCTCGCCGTCGGTGATCAGCACTATCGCTTTCTGGAATTCACTGTCAGGCGTGAAAGAATTGATAGCCATCTCAAGCGCGGCACCGATCGCGGTGCCTTGTGTGGGGACCATATCGGTAGTGATCCCGTTGAGGAACATCTTTGCGGAAATATAGTCGGAAGTGATGGGGAGCTGGGTATATGCATCGCCGGCAAATACGATCAGTCCGACCTTGTCGTCGCGCATCTTGTCGATAAGTTTCTCAAGAATGAACTTCGCACGCTGCAGGCGGCTCACTCCGTTAGGATCGTCGGTAGAGGATGCGAGCATAGAGTTGCTGACATCGACACAGAGCATCACTTCAATGCCGCGTGCTGTCTCGGTTTCTGCTCCATCAGTGTCGGCGGTGGGGGTGTAAGGTCGGGCGACAGCAAGTATTATGAATGCCAGTGCGGCAAGTTCTATTGTCATCTTGATCCATCCCATGTATCGCGATGCGTCAGGCATAAGCGACGCTATCACTTCGGGACGTCCGAAGCGGCGCAGTTTCCGGCGACGCGCGATGCGTGCCCATGCATATAGTCCGGCGAGCAGCGGGATTATGAGCAGTAGATATAGCAGATATGGATATGCGAATTTTATCATGAGACTTTGTGTGAAGCGCGTTTAGGGTATTGTGCGTAGCAGTGTGTTGCGCAGCAGCAGCTCACCAGCCACAAGGCATAATGCGAGCAGTGCCCAAGGGAAGAAATTATCTTCCGTGTGGGTGTAATTGCGCACGTCAAGCTGCGATTTCTCAAGAGTGTCGATCTCCTCAAACACCTGGTTGAGCACATTATTGTCTGTAGCCCTGAAATAGCGGCCGCCGGTAGTGGAGGCGATGTTGCGCAGTGTGGCTTCATCGATTACCACAGGCATATTGACGTAATCTATTCTACCTATGGCATCTTCCGTGGGGAACGGTGCCATTCCGTTACGTCCGATACCTATGGTATAGACCTTGATGCCGAGCTTTTTCGCGATCTCAGCCGCTGTGAGTGGAGCTACATTGCCTGTATTGTTTGAGCCGTCGGTGATGAGTATCACGCTCTTGGACTTTGCCTTGCCATCCTTGATGCGGTTGATCGCCGTGGCAAGACCGTCGCCTATAGCCGTGTTATCCTGAAGCATACCCATCTTTATATCGTGGATATAGTTGACGAGCAGCGATCTGTCGGTGGTCATAGGTACAGCGGTGAAGCTTTCGCCGGCAAATATGACAACGCCGATGTTGTCCGATTCTCGTCCGCTCACAAACTGAGCTGCAACATTTTTAGCCGCTTCGAAACGGTTAGGCTTGAAGTCGCGCGCGAGCATACTTGACGATATGTCGAGCGATATGACGATATCGGTTCCTTCTGTATTGGATGTACTCCACTTGTCGTGCGTCTGCGGGCGTGCGATTATGATTATCAATGTTGCTATGGCAGCAATCCTCAAGACGAACAGTCCATGAAGCAGCCATGCACGCCATGGACGTCCGAGCTGCTTGTACGGAATGGATGTGGATACACTCATTGTGGCATGCGTACGGTTGCGGTTCCACACATACCATGCTATGTACGGTATGAGCAGAAGCAGTAGCCACAGATATGACGGGTGAGCGAATAACATTCTTGTCAGTGGTTAGATGTTTTTCGAAGTGCCTTGCTTCGGTTGAGGCTGCGCGCTTTCAGGTGTGGTTCCATTATTGCCGTCGGGATTTTCCGTCGCGGGGGCAGGCTCGGGAGCAGGGCGGGTGTCCTCAACAAACTGTGTCGCCGACCGCATGGCGGCGGCATTGTCGTCGGGCAACGGACGCACCTTGGCAAACTTCACGAAGTCAGCGATCTCAAGAACACGGCTCATATATTTCTGCGGCATACGCGTGGCTTCATTGCTATGAAGCGCGCGGAGAATCTGTGATGAGGTCATCTCCATGGCGTTGATGCCGAAGCGTGTGTCAAGATAATGGCGCAGTATCTCGGTAAGCCGGGTGTAGTATTCCTTCTCCTGTCCGCGCTCGCAAAGGTTCTCAGCCTTAAGTGTGGCAAGCTGTTCCATGGCAAGCTCGTAGGGAGGAGTAGGTTTCTTGACCGGCATAAGCGGGATGCGACCTTTGCGGAGCCACTTGTAGTATATGTAGAGAGATGCTCCGATCACGGCAAGCGCAAGAAGGATCCACAGTCCGTAGTCAGTCATCCAGTCTGGTAGAAAGTCGAAGAAGTGGCGAGCCGGTTTCTGTGCGTCATAGAAATCATGTACGGTGACCATGGAGTCAACGTCAGCCGGAATCACTTTAAGCGCGAGACGGTTGGATTCCGTCACATTTCCGTTCTGGAGATAAAGCACCGGGGGAAGTGTATACAGTCCGGAATCAAAAGCCTGAAGGGTTATGGTCTGGCGCAGCTCCGAACGTCCGTTGCCGAGATCGCTGATCTCAGGCGTACCCATATCGGCAACCTCCACATCGCGCCACAGTGTGTCAGGCAACAGGAGTTCGCCGTCGCCGGAAAGGTTTCCGACAATCTCCACATGAAGCGGTGTGGTCTTACCCATAAGCAGATATGCGGAGTCAAGCTCCACACGGATTACCGCGCTCGATGATGATGATGATGACTGCTGTGCGGACAGGAGCGCCGCGGTAGCGGCAGCCAGAAGGAATAATATGTTTCGGAGTGTTTTCATTCGGGTTTTGCTCCAGGTTTTTACGTTGAGGGGGTGTAGCCGCCTTTCCCGGTACAATATTGCTGTTTGGGCTGTTAGTTTTAAATGGACTTTAATGCGATATCATTGACGTATGCCGCGCTTCTGGAATAATCCCATAAGCGCACGCACATAGTCCTCGTCGGTGGCTACAGATGTGCTGTCGACACCACATTTGCGCAATGTGTCGGTCATGACCTGCTGACGCTCGTACCACCACTTGCCAAGTGTTTTCCTGACACGTGCTGACGAGGTGTCTATCCAACGTTCGGCACCGGTCTCGAGGTCGGATATGCGCATCAGTCCTACGTCGGGCAGCTGTGCGTCACGCTTGTCATACACCTGTATAGCACTTACATCATGCTTGTTGGCGCAGACCGAGAGTGCCGTACGGTAGTCATTTCCGTCGATAAAGTCGGATATGACAAACGTCGTGCACCGCTTTTTCAGCGCGTCAGTCAGATAGCGCAATGCCATACCGATGTCTGTGCCGCGGCTCTCCGGCTTGAAGTCAAGAAGTTCGCGGATCAGAAACAGGATGTGCTTTCTGCCTTTCTTCGGTGGAATGAATTTCTCGACACGATCCGAGAACAGAAGCATGCCTATCTTGTCGTTGTTCTGTATAGCGGAGAACGCGAGCGTCGCCGCAACTTCGGCTATCATCTCACGTTTCTCCTCACCGACGGCTCCGAAAAGACGGCTTCCGCTCACATCCACAACCAGCATCACCGTGAGTTCACGCTCTTCTTCGTACACCTTTACATAAGGGTGGTTATGACGGGCTGTTACGTTCCAGTCGATGTCGCGCACGTCGTCACCGTACTGGTATTCCCTGACTTCGGCAAAAGTCATGCCACGACCCTTGAAAGCCGTGTGGTATTCACCCGCGAATATGTTCTGTGACAATCCGCGGGTTTTTATCTCAATTTTCCTGACTTTTTTGAGCAGTTCGGTAGCGTCCATACGCAATCAGATTGTGGCTTGGGATTGAGACTCCTTATCAGGGTACCTCAACCTTGTCGAGTATTTCGGAAATGATTTCGTCGGCAGTGATGTTGTTGGCTTCCGCCTCGTAACTGAGTCCGATACGGTGACGGAGCACATCGTGACAAACGGCGCGGACATCCTCGGGGATCACATAGCCACGCTGGCGCAGGAACGCGTATGAGCGTGCGGCACGGGCAAGACCGATCGATGCACGGGGAGATGCGCCGAAAGAGATTATGCCTTCGAGATCCTTCAGACCGTACTCGCCGGGCGTACGTGTGGCGAATACTATGTCGACTATATAGCGCTCTATCTTCTCGTCAAGATAAATCTGCTCAACGATCTTCTGAGCCTCGAGGATCTCGGAAGGTTTTACGAGCGGACGAACCTCGACGCGTCGCGGAGAGATGTTCTGGCGGATGATGAGCTTCTCGTCCTCTTTGGTGGGATATCCGATGATCACTTTCAGGAGGAAACGGTCAACCTGGGCTTCGGGCAGCGGGTAGGTTCCTTCCTGTTCGATCGGGTTCTGTGTAGCCATGACGAGGAAAGGCTCGTCGAGACGGAATGTCTCTTCACCGATCGTCACCTGACGCTCCTGCATAGCCTCAAGCAGCGCGCTCTGTACTTTTGCCGGGGCGCGGTTGATCTCGTCGGCAAGTACGAAATTGGCGAAGATAGGACCGCGTTTGATCTGGAACTGTTCTTTCTGAACGCTGTAGACCATTGTGCCCACAACGTCGGCGGGAAGCAGGTCGGGGGTGAACTGGATGCGGTTGTATTTGGCGTCGATCACCTGTGCGAGAGTCTTGATCGCGAGGGTCTTTGCAAGACCGGGAACTCCTTCAAGCAGTACGTGGCCGTTGGCAAGAAGCGCAATGAGCAGTGACTCAACGAGGTGTTTCTGCCCTACGATGGTCTGATCCATTCCACGGACCACGAGGTTGACGAAATCGCTTTTAGAAGCGACGAGATCATTCAGCTCTCTGATATTGACTGATTCACTCATAATGGGTTAGGGTATGTCAGTGTGATTATAATTTCAGTTCATGTGATGGTGAAGGCAGTATACAGAGACGCACTCCCGCCAACAACACGCAAAATTATATATTTAACGCGCGAGAGTGTGAAAAGGGTGTGTTAAATTTTTCTATAGATAGTTTACTCGACTAAAACCTTTGCAATTTTTAAGATGCCTCGGTTCGCAGGAGCTATTGCCACGGAATGACAATGAATTGCAGAACCGGAAATGTGAGTATTTACACTTCCGGTTCAGATGGGTTCTGTGTATGTATGATGTCGGTCAGTTGGCAGGAACTACCTCAGTCGCGTCGAGCTCCACTTCCAGTGGCAACTGACCTGCCGGAGTGTTGACGTAATAGAGCACGTAGGCGCAGAGAGCAAGCGCGCCGATGGCAAGTCCGACGATAAGCCCGATGATGAACCCACGCGTAAATCCGTTGTTGCTTTTGGAGTCGCGTACCGAGCGGTAGTAGTCATCCTCTTGAGCAGTCGATGATGCTTCCTCCGGCTCCGTCGTGCTATCATTAGCTCCGGTCACTGTAGGAGTGGTCGGGGCAGGTTGTGACGAGAAGGGCGGGGGTGTGGTTGTGAGTGCCGGCTGCGTGCTGGTTTCATTGGCTTTAGCAGCCAGTTCAGCTTCAAGGCGCTCTGCTTCTTCCTCCTCTTCCTCCGGCCAGCGGTAAGGAGTGGCAGCAGGAGTGGAAACAGGCTCGTGGGCAGGAGTCGGTTCCTGGTTTTGAACTGGAGCAGGTTCCTGATTTTGAGGTAATGGTTGCGATACGACTGTTGCAGGCTCGGCATCTGTTTCCTGTTCGGGCACTTCCTCGGAGGGTGATGCCGCTGTGACTGTCTCGGTTTCAGTCTTCTCAGCCTCTGCGAGTTGTGTGTCGGTGATCCCTTCGGCGAGTTCGACAGGCTCAAACATCGCGAACGGCGCGTTCACTTCATCAGCCCATGCCGCTTCGGGTACGAACGTGACAGGATCCTCGGGGTTGTGTGTGAGCCTGAACTCACCAAGCCCGGGCACGCTGACCGGTTCGCCGGTGCGTAGTCCGTTTGCGATCGTTGCGAAAAGTGATTTTATAAACTCTTCGGCTTCAGCGGCGTCCATGCCGCTGCGTGATGCCACGCCGGCAGCAAATCGTTTTAATGGAATCTTTTCGTTCATCGCTTACGGAGTTATGTGCGGTTTGGTCAGCTTAACGACTTGCGCAGCAGCACGCTGCTTTTGAAATCGACAGTGATTGCCGGAGGCAGCAGTGTGCGCTTGCCGTCGGGTGTGGTGATTATGCGTTCGTCGGCTTTCGTCGAGGTAAATGTGCCGAAACCGGGGATAGCGACAGCATCGAGGGTCGCTCCATGCGCTCCGAGTGTGGCTGTGACGGCTGCGATTGCTGATGCGATCTCCTCGGCACTTTTGCCGCTCTCCATAGAGAGTCGCGAAATAAGTGTCTTGCTATCCATGCGGTTGTTGCGGATTTGTTACGGTTTAATAGCTGCGGGCAAAGATGACGCGGCGTTCGGAGGGGCGACCTGTCACCATACACTTGCCGGGAGTAGTGTCGCCATCGAGCGGTATGCAGCGGATAGTTGCCTTGGTCTCGTTCTTGATAAGCTCTTCGGTCTCCGTGGTGCCGTCCCAATGTGCAAGGATGAATCCGCCCTTCTCGATCTCTTCCTTGAATTCATCGTATGTCTCCACGGTGCGGGTCATCTCCTCACGGTGACGGAGCGCCTTGCGGTAGATGTTGGTCTGTATCTCTTCGAGCAGGTCACGCACATACTCCTCGATTCCTTCGAGCTGATGCTCTGATTTCTCGAGAGTGTCGCGGCGCATAAGCTCAACGGTGCCGTTCTCCAGGTCGCGTGCACCGATGGCAAGGCGCACGGGAACACCTTTGAGTTCGTAGTCGGCGAATTTGAATCCCGGGCGGCGGTTCTCGGCATCATCGTATTTCACGCTTATGCCCATCTCACGCAGCTTGAGCACGATCGGATTTACGCGCTCGCTGATCTGAGCGAGCTGCTCGGAGTTCTTGTAGATCGGCACGATTACCACCTGTATGGGGGCGAGGTGCGGTGGAAGAACAAGTCCGTTATCGTCGGAGTGGCTCATTATGAGTGCGCCCATAAGGCGTGTCGATACGCCCCATGAGTTTGCCCAGACATATTCAGGCTGATTGTCTTTGTTGACGAATGTCACATCAAATGCCTTGGCGAAGTTCTGACCGAGGTTGTGCGACGTGCCGCTCTGCAATGCCTTGCCGTCCTGCATCATCGCTTCGATAGTGTAGGTGTTCACGGCACCGGCAAAGCGTTCGTTGGCAGATTTTACGCCTTTTATGACCGGCATAGCCATGTATTTCTCGGCAAAGTCGGCATAGAGGTTGATCATCTGCACGGTTCGTGCCTCTGATTCCTCGGCTGTGGCGTGTGCGCAGTGACCCTCCTGCCAAAGGAACTCGGCGGTGCGGAGGAACATGCGGGTGCGCATCTCCCAGCGCATCACGTTTGCCCACTGGTTGCAGAGTATTGGGAGGTCGCGGTAGGAGTGGATCCAGTTGCGGTATGTGCCCCAGATGATGGTCTCGGATGTCGGACGTACGATCAGCTCCTCCTCCAGACGTGCGTCGGGATCGACGATCACGCCGTTGCCGTTGGGGTCGTTCTTGAGGCGGTAGTGGGTCACTACCGCGCATTCTTTCGCGAATCCTTCCACATGCTCGGCTTCACGGCAAAGGAATGATTTCGGGATAAGCAAAGGGAAGTAGGCATTCTGTACTCCGGTAGCTTTGAACATCCGGTCGAGCTGCTGTTGCATCTTCTCCCAGATAGCGTAACCGTAAGGTTTGATCACCATACATCCTCTGACTGCCGACTGCTCGGCGAGATCGGCTTTGACTACCAGTTCGTTATACCACTGTGAGTAGTTGTCGGCACGTTTTGTCAGATCCTTTAGTTCCTTTGCCATATAATATATTCTGAATTTGCAGTTTAGAAGTGTTAAAGCGTCTTGTATGCGCTTTTCGCCGCAAAGTTACGCAAAAAACCGTCAATAGTCAAATTTAAATGTGTCGGCGGAAACGGGGCGGATTCATTGGCGTAGGCGGGCGGTTATCATGATGTTGTTGTCGTTTTCATTGAGAGTAGCCATGAGTTTATCAACATCTTCACGGTAACGGTCTGCAATTTCCCCTCTGTCAATGGCTTTTTGGAGCCGGTCGTGAAGCTCCAGCGGCTCATAGATACCGAAAACATGACCGTCGTGCATGTTGAATCCCAGTTTAAGGTTGAAGAAGCTGTCATTTACAGTCTTGTCTATACGCCAGGCTTTCATTTCGGATTTGTCGATCAGTATTGTTCCCGGATTGTTGCCCCGTACGATATATACTAAGATATGGTTTGGGAGTTCCTTATAGACGAAGTAGCCGTCGCCTTTCCGCTCCTTGTCCATGTTGAGGGTGAATATGGCATCCAGCCGGTTTGCTTCGGCGTTGTAACAGTAGAGAGTATCATTGAAAGTGGTGTGGAACGTCGGGCGATCTGAGCAGCGGAATGAGAATATCTCGTTGTTGAATCCTACGGCATATCCCTCCTCATCGATGAAATTCGTTGACAATTGCGGGGCAAACGCATATCTGACGGTATCGTTTTCTCCTGTGCTTGCCGGAAAGGTCGCTGCGACAAACAGGTTGTCGTCGTGATCGCGGAAGCATAGCTGTATCGCAGACAGAGTGCTGTCATTATTGTTGAATAGCTTTCCCTTGTTGAGTGGGCGTGGCAGTTTGACGACGCCTTTGAAATTTCCTCTCAGATCATAGCTGTTGACCGCTTTCCCAAATCCTGCTACATAGATTCGATCGGCAGGTTCGTCGATAAGCACATCGTAAGCCGATATGTAATATTCACCGGGACCGTTTCCCACACCGCCGACGTCGCAAATGTACTTACCATCGCGGGTGAAAAGTTTTACAGGGGTTCTGCCGGCGGCTATGTAATTTTCGGAAAATGTCGGCATACCTCCGGCATCAAATAGCGCCTCATCGCGGTTGTCAAAGCGTACGATGCGGAAATCCTCTGCAATGTCGCTCAGAAGTAGTGTTCGTGATTCGTTGACCTCATCTTCGTCAACGACCATAAGCTGTGAGGCGTCACTGTCTATGAGTTTGACGTTGATAGGGGCATGGGTGCATGAGGCAAGGAGTGCCATGGCGATAATTGCGTGGAGTGATAGCGTTCTCATGTTTAGCAAGTTCATATCAGCTCGGGCTTGGAATCGGTTGATGTATGGTCGTGAAGTTTGATTTTGTAGAGGAAATCGTCCTGACTTTTGTTCACAATGTAGATCTCATCAGGATTTGCACCGGCTGATCCATTTTGGTATACCATTCCCGCAGGCAATCGGTAACGGCATACAGGCTCGCCATCCCAGGTGTATTGTTCAAGATAATGATGACGCGTTTCATTCCGGTCGTGGGCATACACCTTGTCGCCAAGATATATGAGGAAAATATAGTCGTCATTGCTGAATCCGCTGTTGTAATATAGATTGTTTTCTCCGGTCTCAAAAAACTCTGTCCGGGTCTTGACGTTCATAGGTTCTATCTTGCCACTCTGACATGAGGTTATAGAATCATTTGTAAGGTCATAAATCAGGAAACGGTCGTACCAGGAGAAGGCGTATGCGATCTTATTCTGTTTCTGGTTGTAAATCAATGGACCATCGTAAACAAGATACCATGAGTCCAGATCGCGCGTGAAGTCGAAAGCAAGCAACCCTTTGATAGTGGAATCGTGAAGGTTGTAGGAGCATAATCCATACCCCTCTTTGCCGCTCTGACCTATTATCAGAGTCATGGAGTCGATCATCTCCGGCTTGTCGAGACGCGGGCGGAAATTCTTTACGTTTTTCGGCTCCGGCAGCGTGGTCACGAAATCCAGGGTCATGGAGTCGGTGAGTCGGTACAGTTTATAATTGGAAAGTGAGATGATGTAGCAGAGCGCATCCTCCTCATACGATGGCAAAAGGCGTATGTCGGTGAACTCGTCAGGTCCTGTACCTACAGTCGCGAGTTGTGCTGTTAAAGTGTTGTCAGCGGCATTGACTACTGACACCAGTTTCTCGCCGGAAACTTTCTCAAGACTTTTGATGATGATATATCCATTCTTGTATAGAATGTCAATCTCACGGTTTGTCGTTATGAAATCCAGCGGTACGCACTCAAGCGAATCAAGCGTAATCTCCATCGGAAAGTCCTTTTTGGAGGTCTCGTTTGCCGGATCCTCGGATATTATGAGGTAATCAAGTGCTTCAAGAGCAGCAGGTTCTCTTTTCACCTCATTGCATGAAATGGTGGTCAGGCATAGACCAATAATGGCGGGCAGCAGTCTTTTCATGATGCTTAAGGCAGTTTGTTCAGTTGTAGGTAATTGACGTGGTCTCGACCATAAGGAGGGGAGTGCCGCCCGACTTATCGTAGCCTTTAAGTGATATCAGGCGACCGGATCTGTCGGAAAATACCGCATGAAACTCCCCGTTTTTATCCACAAGATCGAGCATTATATTGTCGTTGGATTTTGTTACCTTTATTTTCTTGTCGCCGATCACTTTCTTCATGCTTTCCGCTCCGGAGAATAGTATGTCGGATAGATCGTTGAATGCCTGTGAGGGCATCTCCTCCTCCACTATATTTCCGTCGAGCCTGACCTTTTCGCCGGAATTGATCTCAAGTGAGTGTGACCCCGAACGGTCCTGCCAGTCGATCTGCAGTTCCGTTTTGCCGATTTTTGACCGGTATGTCATCCGCACCGGAACGAGATCACCATTTGGCGACATGTTCAGGGGGCGTTTTGCGGTTGGTGGAAGCATACGGGCGTTTAAGTCTATGCTGCATTCTCTTGACGTGCGGATCTTTTCAAGTCCCAGTTCAAGGACTTTGCGTGCGGCAATGGCATAATCGGGGCGTACGACGCATAGTCCTATACCGATGCCGACAATGAGCACTGCCGCGATTCGGCTTATGCGACCGAGGAGTGAGAAGAATGAGCGTCGCCGTTGCAGTGCCGGAGGAGTGAATCTCATGGATGTTTCGGGCGCGTGCCGTGGTTCTAGCGCATTTATGAGCTTCGTATAGCGGTCGTCGTGATTGTCAAGGTCGGAGAGGTTCATAGGTCATCGTATTTTGAGCGTAAATATTCAAGTCCTTCGTAATAGCGGCGCTTAGCCGTTGTAGGCGAGATCCTCATCACATCCGCTATCGCATCAAATGTCATTGATGCGTATGTTTTCAGTCGCACGATCTCACGGGATTTCTCCGGCATATTCTCAATCAGCTGACGGATGCGCTCGGCTTCATCTTCAAACGACGTCGGCTCATAGTCAAGATCCATTACTTCGTCGGAACTTAAGGGAATGTGCCCTACCTGCCGTCTGTGCGACAGGCAGGCATTGATAAGAGCGCGGTACACGTATGCTTGCAGATTGGTGATTGTCGAAGTGTCAGCACTTTTCTCAAGCATCCGCAGATATATGTCCTGGAGTATATCTTCGGCATCGGTTGTGTTTCCGACATGATAACAGGCATAGCGGAAGAGCGACTGTTTATGCTCTTCCATCCATTGCGTGACCATGTGGATATATCTTTTTCTGTCCATTCTCCCTATAAGATTATGCAAAGGTGAGAAAAGTCCGGGGATATCCATCGTTTAACCAACGTTAACTATCCTTGGTGCTTGCGCGACGCGCAAAAAAAAATCCCTGCGTTACTGCCGCAAGGTATGGCGGTACGCAGGGATTGGTGTAGGGGGTATGCTGTTTAAGCGTGAATTATTGATTTTTGAGTCTTAGCATGAGCAGGAAGTCATCATTCTCTTCATCAAAGTCGAGGAGCTGGGGATTGGCGGCAATTATTTTCTCCTTATCCTCCGGATCCATAGTCTCAAGTGCAGTTGCAAGAGCATCACCCGATACAAGGCGCATGAATGCCCCTGTGCTGCTGTCATATCCATCAAAGTATGGTCTGTTGTTCAGGCATAGCATCAGAGCTTTAGGGATAGCGTTGTCGGTGTATGTCTTTCCGTTAGCTCTGTCGGCAAATATTATCTGTCTCCCTTCGCTGCGATGGAGTCCTACCGGGAGGAACACAATCCAGCCGTCGGAAACGAACAGATAGTCCATATAGATGAAACCGTTGTTATGATCGCGGCGGTTATGGAACTTGTTTTCAACCTGTCCGGTCGTTCCATTGAAGAAGTCACCTGGTATGTTGTCAACTCCGAAGTCAAATGTGGCGATTTCGGTCTGCGTTGTGTCGTTTATCTGATAGATGGTTTGTCCGAGCGGCGGGGCTATGAAGACGCCGGCTCCGGTTGCCGGAAGTGTATTTTCAGGACTTGACGGTATCTCGAATCCTCTCACCACCTCCTCTGAGGGGAACTTTCTTGCCGCTACAGTTCCATCAGGGTGCATCACCGTGAGCTGGTATTCCTTATGGAATCCGTGCTGGATGTATATGTTGCCGGAATTGTCTACAGCAAGCTGTCCTCTTTCCCCATCGGCAGGAATTGTCTGCAGATTATTGCCGTTCATGTCATATACCTGGATCTTTGTGAAATCAAGCACGTATATTTTGTCGTTGCCGACGGCGAAGCTCAACATTGCGCCGTACTCCTCCGGTCCTTGACCACGTTTGCTGAATCCGCCCCTATACTCACCGGTAGAATCGAAGATGAGAAATTTATTTGAGGAATAATCATAAAGCACATATATTCCTTCGTTTCCCTTCAATGTGGTGGCGCTTGCCTTGAAAACAACGGAATCGGGCGACTGGAATTTCAGGAACGATACCTCCATACGGTCGGCAAGTTCTTTGTCGTAGTCACCAGTGACTTTGAACACCTTTTGCGAATCGGATTCCTCGTTATGTGTTGTACATGAGGTCATGCCTGAGGCTATCAGGCATAGTGCGATCGGAATAATGTGAAGCCCTGATTTAATCATGGTCGGTTGTGTTTGTGGTTGAATGATGCAAAGTTAGTGTTTTTTTTCGTTATATATCCACCGGAAGCTACAAAATCGTTTTTTTTGTTAATATATGTTAATACTCGCAAAGGGTACAAAAAAACGGCTACCGTGTTCAGATAGCCGTTTTGATGCACCGGATCGATAATAGCCGGTTAGTCATTTGGGGATAATGTTATGAGGTTTGCGCGTTCTCTCATATTATGGTGAAGTACGACGCTTGTTCAGTCCTTGAGTTTGCTTGCGAGATTATGGGCTGCGTTAGCTCCTGATTCAAGCACATCAGCAGCCACGTCCTTGAGCTTTTCGGCGAATCCTGAGATTTTCTCGCCCGCCTGCTCCTTGATATCTCCGAACTTGTCGGCAGCCTGCTCCTTTATGTCGTTGAACTTATTAGATGCCTGATCGGTGAAATCGCCGATTTTGTCAGCAGCCTGTTCCTTGATATCGTTGATCTTGTCGGCAGCCTGTCCGGCAATTCCCGATACCTTGTCCTGAGCCTGCTCATACACTTCCTGAGCCTTTTCCTTAGCATTGGCTACAGTCTGTTGCGCCTGCTCCTTTACAGATTGCTGCTCCTCCTGAGCTGCTACTTTAGCTGCTTCCGCACTTAGTTCTGCTGCTTGTTTAGATATTTTGGCTGCTGTAGCAGCGTCGATCTTGTTTTCCATAATGTCGTATAAGTTAAGTAAAAGTAAAGAACTTCGTATATTCAGCAAACAATGCCTGTGTCGGAAATGTTGGGGTGCGGGACTCTTTTTCGGTAAAATTCACAGCGGATAAATAATTTTTGTTACTTTTGCATAATAATTCATATCAATGTATCACTTATGGAACAAGTAATAAAACAGACTCTCAGCGACAAGGCATGGGCGCGATGGCTCGCACTCATACTGATAGCGCTGATGATGTTTTTTGCCTACATGTTTGTCGACGTTATGTCGCCGCTGCAGGCGTTGGTGGAGAAAGCTCCGCTCAATTGGAGTGCAAGTGCCTTCGGCAATTATGCCGGTGCGGAGTATATGCTGAATGTCTTCGGATTTCTCATTATCGCTGGTATCATTCTTGACAAGATGGGCGTACGCTTCACCGGCGTCCTCTCGGCATCAGTAATGGTAACCGGTGCGGTGATAAAGCTTTATGCGGTAAGCAGCCTGTTTGAAGGCACAGCATTTGAAATCTGGCTGAACTCATGGTGGACTGACATGCCCGGCAGTGCGAAATTGGCGGCATTCGGATTCATGATTTTCGGTTGCGGCTGCGAGATGGCAGGTATAACCGTGAGCAAGGCTATCGCCAAATGGTTCGAGGGTAAGGAGATGGCACTTGCGATGGGCTTTGAGATGGCTATCGCGCGCCTCGGTGTGTTTGCCGTGCTGTCAATCTCACCGCGTCTCGCCGCATGGTGGGGCGCCGACAATCAGTCGGTAGTGCCTCCGGTAGCATTTTGCACGGCTCTCTTGCTTATAGGTCTTCTGAACTATATAATCTTCACATTCATGGACACCCGTCTCGACCGTCAGACAGGCAAGGATGCCGAGGGCGCGTCAGCCGACGAAGAGTTCAAGATGAGCGATGTCGGCGGTCTTTTCAAGAGCAAACTGTTCTGGATCATCGCCCTTCTCTGTGTGCTCTATTACTCAGCTATTTTCCCGTTCCAGCGCTTCGGCACCAACATGCTGCAGTGCAATCTCGGCATAAGCGATGTCGATGCCGCCGACATTCTCCGTTGGTTCCCGATCGGTGCACTCTGCCTCACGCCTCCTCTCGGCTATCTGCTCGACAAGATCGGACGTGGAGCTACCATGCTCATTCTCGGATCACTTCTTCTGATCGGCTGTCATCTCGTGTTCGCACTGCTTCTTCCGCAGGTGCCGAGCCGCGGACTTGCGCTCGCCACAATAATAGTGCTCGGCGTGTCGTTCTCACTCGTTCCTGCTGCTCTCTGGCCGTCAGTACCCAAGGTGATGGACGCACGTTATCTCGGCAGCGCTTATTCACTGATATTCTGGGTTCAGAACATAGGTCTGTTCGGCGTGCCTATCCTGTTCGGTAAGATCCTCATGGCATCCAACGAGGGCGTGACAAATCCGATGGAGTACAATTATACAAACCCTGAGCTCATGTTTGCCGGTTTCGGTATTGCCGCCCTTATCTTCGCGATATGGCTGAAAATACTCAACACCAAGCATGGCTACGGACTGGAGTCGCCCAATATCAAGTCGAAACTTGCCGAAGAGGCGGAAGTGGTTTCTGCCGAGGAATAACCGGCATACGATATTAAAATCCGGGCGGCATGTCGCTGATGACGTGCCGCCCGGATTGTTTATTTCAGGAGGGTTTTGATTCAGAATTTCTCGATCAGTTCGTCGATCTCTGCAAGCCAGAGTGCTGATGAGGCATCTGAAGGCATACGCCAGTCACCACGCGGCGACAGGCAGACACTGCCCACCTTCGGACCATCCGGCAGGCACGAGCGCTTGAACTGTTGCTGAAAGAACCGGCGGAAGAACTCGCGGAGCCAACGCAGGATCACACTGTCGGCATATTCTCCCTCAAACGCATGGCGCGCCAGATAGAATATCCGCGCTGGGCGGAAACCGAAGCGCAGTGTGTAGTAGAGGAAGAAATCGTGCAGTTCGTATGGTCCTACAAGATCCTCCGTGCGCTGTTTTATATTCCCGTCGGCATCGGCAGGAGTAAGCTCCGGACTTATAGGAGTGTCGGCTACATCCTTCAGGGCGATTGAGAGTTCATTGTCAGCGGTCTCATCGGCAAACCACTCCACGAGGTAGCGTACGAGCGTCTTCGGAACGCCCGCGTTTATACCGTACATTGACATGTGGTCGCCGTTGTACGTCGCCCACCCGAGCGCCAGTTCCGACAGATCGCCGGTTCCGAGCACGATTCCACCGGTCTGGTTGGCGATATCCATGAGTATCTGAGTGCGTTCGCGAGCCTGGGAATTCTCATAAGTCACATCATGATTCTCAGGATCATGCCCTATGTCGCGGAAATGCTGCATCACGGCATCGGCTATAGGTATCTCGCGGATCGTCACTCCCAGACGTCGCATGAGCGTCAGAGCATTCTCGTATGTACGTCCGGTGGTTCCGAATCCGGGCATGGTCACGCCCACAATCTTATCCGCAGGAATACCGAGAGAACGGAATGTGCGCTCTGCCACAAGAAGGGCGAGCGTGGAGTCGAGTCCTCCGGATATACCGACAACCAACGAGCTGCAGTGTATCGCCGACAGACGCTGGGCGAGTGCCGCGGTCTGTATCCCTACAATCTCCCGGCAGCGCTCGGCGCGATGCTCCGGGTCTGACGGTACAAATGGATGCGGGTCGACGTAGCGGCGCAGCCGGTGGGTAAGATCCATAGGCTCCGTGGAGATAACGCCGGTAGGCATTCCGGAGTGTATGCCGTTTGCCCGGGCGCAGTCGGCGAATGTTGTGGTGTGCATGCGGTCACGGCGGATTGCTTCGATGTCTATGTCGGCGCATACGTAGCAATCGGAATCTGTACGCGCATCCATTTCACCGAGCGTTGTGCCTCTCTCAGCAATCATCCCGCGACCGGTAAACACGAGGTCGGTCGATGATTCGCCGCGTCCTGCCGATGTGTAGACATATCCGCAGATGCATCGAGCCGATTGCTGTGCGACAAGCGAGCGTGTATACTGCCATTTGCCGATAAGCTCATCGGAGGCTGAGAGGTTGAATATCACATCGGCTCCCGCGAGTGTCAGGCGGCACGAAGGAGGTAGCGTGACCCAAAGATCCTCGCAGATCTCCACACCGATTCTCACACCGGCGACCTCAAAGGTCTGCAGGTCGTCCTGAGTCTCGGGTGCAAACCACCGGCGCTCGTAAAATTCGTTGTAGTTCGGGATGTATCTTTTGCGTATAATATCATACCTGCCACGGCTGATTATGGCGGCGCAGTTCCAGACGGCTCCACCGTCATACACCGGGAGCCCGACGATTATGGTTATGTCACGCCCCTCGGTCGCCTTCAGCAGTTTCTTCAGTCCGGTCTGTGCGGCATCGAGCAGTTCTGCGGAGTGGAACAGGTCGGCACATGTGTATGCCGTGACGCATAGCTCAGGAAACACCGCAATTTCCACACCATCCTTTTCCAGACGGTCGATCAGTGCGATGATTTGCCCTACATTGAAGTCGACATCAGCAACCCTTACCTCGGGCGAAACTGCTGCGACACGGAGAAAACCGTTAGTCATTGATGAGTTCGCTGAGCTGGGAATAGAATTCGGGATCCTCACCCACGCAGATCTTGCGGATCACTCCTTTCGGGTCAACCACGATCTTGGTAGGGAAGCCGCGCACGCCATAAAGCGCAAGTATATCAGAATCTTCCGGAGCGTAAAGCTGCGTCCAGTTCATCTCTTTCTCCTTTACGGTGTTGCGCCATGTCTCCTGTGAGTCGCGGCAGTCGATGCCGACAAATTCCACTTTGTCGCTCATCTTGGCATATTCCTCCTTCATCTGAGGCACGCCTACCATGCACCAGCGGCACCATGCTCCCCAGAAGTCGAGCACGAGCCATTTGCCTTCGAGCGACTCGAGGCTTACGGCTTTGCCATCAAGGTTGTTGAGGGTGAATGCGGGAGCCTTGTCACCTTCGGCGGGTGTCGCAGCCATTGCCGATGCCGCAGCAAAAACCAATGCTACAGCGAGAAAAATCTTACGTATCATAGTAATCAGTATTATCGGTGCTTGTTATATAAAACAAGCTCGCAGGTTTAGTTTGTTTATTTTATTCTCAATTTCTTGCGGAGTTCAGGCTTGAGAGCATCCTTGTGCATCATCACATAGATAGTCTTGGCGCGCACGAAGCTGTCCGACATGTTCAGATACCCGCCGTCATCATTCCGCTCTGTGCCCCAGGAGTTTTTGGTACGGTAATAGCGCGTTCCGTTCTGGTCGGTCACTATGCCGGTGAGATGCATCAGGTGATCATCGGTGGTAGTGAAGTTCTCGTAACCGTTCTGACGGCTTTCAGCAGTGACGTTCTCTTCGGGATATGGCTTGTCGAATGTGAATACGGCATCGAAACGCTCCTTATCGCTCATGGGGGCGAGGCGTGCTGAGTCGGCTGATTCATAGCGGGCAAGATTCTTCACATCTGGATTGATAGCAACCCCTTTTGCATGTGAGAATCCTTTTTCGCTGACGTCGCCATCCCAGCAGACGGTGTAGCCGTTCTCAAGAGCATTGTCGATTGCCTGCATCAGCTCATCGAGGGGAATATTGTACTGTTTGGCATGCTCCCAGTTGTCGGGTACCTCAAGCTCAAACTGCTTGTAATAGGGGTGGTGGGTAAAGCTTGTTAGCTCCACATAGTCGTCGGTGTTGATGCCGAGTTCGGAAGCAAATGTCTGCGGAGTGTATTGTTTACCTTTGTAGGTGAATTTTTCAGGTACAGCTCCGAGATATGCGTCGAGTATGCCGTCGACCACCTGCTGATACTGCGGGGAGCGCTTGCGGTTTTTCACCGCAGCGTCAGCGACAGCGGCGATCATGCTCATCATCTCGCCATGGTTGTGGCGGTCAGAGTCGTAGTTGATTCCTGAATATACCTCTTCCGGAACAATCCCGACCTGATCCCATGCGTTGAGATAGGTATGTGAGAGGCTTCCCTGACCGATATTGCCTTTGCCGCGGCGCAGGAAATTGTCATCGAGCTGGTTGAGCAGCTTCTGGCGCACTATGAACATTTCCGACAGGTCATGTTCACCTTTGCCTTTGCGGAGCAGTTCGGATTCTATGAATGAGGTGGTGGCGAATGCCCAGCATGTGCCGCTCGATGCCTGGTTCTTGACAGAAGTCACAGGAACTTCCGCCACAGTTGTGAACTGATAACCCTGTGCGCTTGCACTGCCTATTGTTGCTGTGGCTATTAATGTGGCTAAAAACGTTTTCATAATTGCGGTTATGGTAATGTTTAAGGTTAGAATCCACGTGCGAAACGTGCCCAGAATGCGTTGCCGAGCTCACGGTAGCGCTGCGCGGCTGCTCCGGCAAAGTCGGCGGTGTAGCCGGTCAGGAATTTGCGCGCCGCGTCTGCGCCTTCGCTTTTCAGAATCTCATTGTAACGCTGCTCCACGTATGGCATCTCAGCGAATCCTTTGTCGATGAAATGGGTGCGCGCCTCCTCTATCTCCTCGCGTGTCTGTCCCCATTTGATTGTGGCGAGCTTGTTGGCGCGTCTGATAGGCCACACGGCGGCATTCTCATCATAGCGGAGCTGTCCGTCGATCTTGTAGCTTTCCGGAAGATCGGTGGTTCCGGCAAATACCGGCACGCGCGGGCTTTGTCCGGGATTGTCGAATGCAACCCATGCGACTCCGCCAATGTCGTCGGGCAACCATGAGCGCACCTGTATGACGGTTGAGTAGGCACACTGTGGCACAGAAACATTGCGGACGTTGGTCACTGCAGTCGAATCGAGCGCGTTGAGCAGGCGCATCATGTCGCCGGTCATCCATGGATTAGCCACAGGGCTGATGATCGTGTCGACGTTTCCGTCACGATCGCGCACGGCTACGCGCAGGTTGCGGGTCATGTCGCGCTTGGTGCCTTCGTAGGTCTCTGTCAGAAGATTCATCACATCGGCAGCCGAGAGCTGACGGTCAGGCTTTACGCTCAGAGGCAGTTCCTCGGAGTCGTAGCTGAGATTTAGCGACGGCGCCATCTTATCGAGAAGGAAGAACTCACGCACGCTGAATGCCTTGGGCTCGCCGAAATAGTTGCCCCCTGCGTATGCTTTCCAGAACTTGAATTTCTCTTTTCCGTCCCAGAATCCCATGCGTCGCGCCACGTCATATACGTTGTCCGACGCCATGTAATTTGCGGTATCCTTCAGATTGAGCGTGGATATGCGTGGTATGTTGGCTGATACACCTACATGGTCGTCAGGTATGCGCACCGCTGCCCATACAGCGCCGATTGAATCCGGACCTTCGCCGAAGATCTCGAATTGCCACACCTCCTGCGGGTCTGCTATGGTGAGGCATTCGCCGCTGTCGCCATAACCGTACTCCTTGGCAAGACGCCCCATGAGCCGTATAGCCTCGCGTGCCGTAGTGCACTGTTGGAGTGCAAGGCGCTGCAGCTCCTCGATGTAGAAGAGTCCGTTGCGGTTGCGGAGTTCCGGGCGTCCGGTTATAGTGGTTTCTCCCATGGCGAGCTGCTTCTCGTTCATGCAGGGATAAGCGGTGTTGAGGAATGCGTAGGTTTTCCCTGCTACAGGGACTGTGCCTACAGTCTTCATGCCGCGCGATCCGCGGGAATGGTCTGTGTGCATTCGTCCGGTCACGACCGTGGCTGTTGTGTCGTGGTCGTATGATGTGGCTGGGACTATATCCATCCATGTGCGGTAGTTGCCGTCACAGGTATGGCTTGTTATTACAGATCCGTCGGTCGAGGCTTTGCGCCCCACCATGATGCTTGTACAGCTGACGCGGTCAGGAAACGGTATCTCCTGCGCCATCATAGCCGGAATGGCTAACATGGCGAGTGCGGCGGCGATGATTGGTCTATAGTTCATTGCTGTGTATGAATGATTGTCAATAAGGATATGTCACATCCCACAGGTATAAAGCCTGCGGGGGCATTGAAGTTCCGGCGGTGCATCGGTCGTGGCTGTCGATCACGCGCTGAAAATCGCTGACGGTGAGTTTGCCACGCCCTACGTCGATGAGCGTACCCACCACGGCGCGCACCATGTTGCGCAGAAAGCGGTCGGCTGTGATGACAAACACCATGCCGCCGTCGGTGCATTTTCTCCATTCAGCCTCTGTTACTTTGCATATTGTGGTCTTGGCGTCTGAATGCAGTTTGGCGAATGATGCGAAATCATCGGTGTCAAGCAGTAGGCGTGCCGCACGGTTCATTGCCTCGAAATCGAGTCTCGGCGGTGCCTGCCAACTCAGCATGTGGAAAAACGGCGACTTATGGAGCGTCGCATAATAGTGGTATGTACGCGATGTGGCATCGAAGCGCGCATGGGCTTCCGGATGCACGGGGCGCAGGTTGCTCACCGCTATGTCATGACCGCACATGGAGTTGAGGGCGCGCACGAGTGGTGCGGTGTGCGCCAGCGTTTCCGGTGCATCGAAATGTGCCACCATGCGGCGTGCGTTCACTCCGGCATCGGTGCGCCCGGCGCCGGTGACAGATATCTGCGTGCCGAAAAATCTCGACAGCGCTTCCTCGACAGTCTGCTGTACGGTGATCTCTCCGGGCTGTATCTGCCAGCCGTGGAATGGTTCGCCACGGAATGCTATGTCGATGAAGTAGCGCTGCATTATCCTGTGTATGTGTGGGTGAATATTGGCGGTAAGCCGTTATTCTTTCTCAAGATAGGTGTAACCGTAGAGGCCCGAACGGTAATTGCTGAGAAATTCGCGTCCCTCCTCGGGAGAGATCTTGCCGGCTTTCATCGATGCGGTTACCCAGGTCTCGACGTTGCGTACAAGTTTCTTGGGATTGAACTCCACATAGTCGAGCACCTCGGCTACAGTCTCGCCGTCGATCACACGGTCTATCTCGTAATGGTCACGGTAGACACTTATATGCACTGCGTTGGTGTCGCCGAAAAGATTGTGCATGTCGCCGAGTATCTCCTGATATGCGCCCACAAGGAACACGCCCATATAATATGGTTCTCCCTCGCGCACGTTGTGCACCGGCAGCGATGGCGACGTGCCGTGTGCGGTGATGAAATTGGCTATCTTACCGTCGCTGTCGCAAGTGATATCCTGGATCGTGCATGTGCGTGTCGGCTTCTCGTCGAGTCGTCCGATAGGCATGATCGGGAATACCTGGTCGATCGCCCAGGAGTCGGGGAGTGACTGGAACAGCGAGAAGTTGCAGAAATACTTGTCGGGGAGTTGCCGGGCTATCTTGCGCAGCTCCTCAGGTGCATGACGCATCCCTGCTGCCATTTCACCGACCTCGCGGGCTATGGACCAGAACAGTTGCTCGATCTGTGCGCGGGTACGGAGGTCAAGCATACCGAGACTGAACAGGTCAAGCGCTTCCTCACGTATCTGCAGCGCGTCGTGCCAGCTCTCGAACAGGCGTGGCTGGTTCAGGCGATCCCAGATATCGTAAAGCTCGCGTGTGAGTTCATGTGCGTCTTCCGGAAGCTCACGGCTGTCTTTCCATGATGGTAGCGATGTGGTCTCAAGCACCTCGAACACGAGCACGGAATGGTGTGCGGCGAGCGAACGTCCGCTCTCGGTTATGATATTCGGCTGAGGCAGGTTGTTTTTCTGGCATACATCGACAAGAGCCGACACCGCATCGTTGGCATACTCCTGTATGGAGTAGTTCATCGAGCTTTCCGATGCCGAGTTGCGGGTGCCGTCGTAATCCACGCCGAGACCTCCGCCGATATCCATGAACTCTATGTTGAATCCCATCTTCGAGAGCTGGGCGTAGAACTGCGTAGCCTCGCGGAGGGCGTTTTTGATGCGGCGTATCTTTGTGACCTGGCTGCCTATATGGAAGTGAACCAGTCGCAGGCTCTCGGTCATCTTGTGGGTGGCGAGGAAGTCGAGTGCTTCAAGCAGTTCGCTGGAGTTGAGTCCGAACTTCGACTGATCACCTCCTGATTCTTCCCATTTTCCGGCACCGGTTGAAGACAGTTTGATGCGTATTCCCACGTTCGGCACAATCTTCAGGCGCTTTGCCACTTCAGCTATCAGTGTTAGCTCATTGAGCTTTTCCACAACGAGGAATATGCGGCGTCCCATCTTCTGGGCGAGCAACGCAAGTTCCACAAATTTCTCATCCTTGTAGCCGTTGCAGATTATAAGGGCGTTGTCAGCGATGTTGGTCGCGAGAACCGCATGGAGTTCCGGTTTTGAACCTGCTTCAAGTCCGATATTGAACTTTCGTCCGTGGCTGACGATCTCCTCCACGACCGGGCGCATCTGGTTCACCTTGATGGGGTAAATGATGAAGTTCTGAGCCTTGTAGCCGTACTCATCGGCAGCCTGGCGGAAACAGCGCGAGATTTTCTCGATACGGTTGTCGAGAATGTCGGGGAAACGCAGCAGCACGGGCGACGTCACGTCGCGCACCTGAAGCTCATCCATCACCTCTTTAAGGTCGACAGATGCATAGCCCTCGCGTGGTGTCACTGCCACATGCCCTTTCTCGTTGATCGAGAAGTATTTCAAGCCCCAGCCGTTGATGTTGTACAGCTCTGAGCTGTCCTCAATGCGCCATTTTCTCATTCTTGGAAGTATGCGTTATTATGTAGTTTTTATTATGATGTAATCTGGTTTCAAGCAGCAAAAATAGTGAATATTTGTCGGTTTATATATTTATTTCCGGCATTATTTGGCAATTAACACAAATTTGTAAAAAAATCGGTGGCATGTCTCTATAGGTTCACATTTGTTTACTAACTTTGCAATTCAAATACCCTGGTGCAGTAAATGTAATTTATTACCTATATACCCAAGATTAATTATGAAAAAAACTTTAGGTCTCACTCTTACTGTCGCTCTTGCGGTGGCAGTCAGCGGTTGCGGCAAGAAGATGAATCAGTTCAAGAGTGATTATTTCACTACAAATCCCAATCCTCTTGAAGTGGTGGGCACACAGATCCCTGCCACCGTTACGGGCAACGTTCCCGCGAAGTTCTTTGTAAAGAACGCAACAGTTACAGTCACACCCGTACTTGTCTACGGCAATTACCAGACAGCCGGTGCGCCTGTGGCTTTCCAGGGCGAGAAGGTGCGCGGTAACAACACAGTGGTTTCCTACGACCGCGGCGGAAACGTGACTATCCCCGTTAGCTTCATCTACATGCCTGAGATGCAGAAAAGCGAACTCTTCCTCGACTTCAGCGTGACACAGGGCAACAAGCAGTATGTCCTTCCCCGTGTCAAGGTTGCCGACGGCGTTATCGCTACTGCCGCTCTTGCAACTGCTGCCACAGTTGAGCCCGCTATCGCTCCCGATGCTTTCCAGCGCATCATCAATGAGAAATACAGCGCTGACATCCGCTTCCTCATCAATCAGGCTAACATCCGTCCCGGTGAGCTCAAGACCTCACAGATGGAGGCATTCAACAAGGATCTTGCTGCCGTTCACGCTGACACTTCGCGCGTGATCGAGGGCATCGACGTTTCGAGCTACGCTTCGCCCGACGGTTCTTACTCTTTCAACGAGGAACTCGCACAGCGTCGTGAGCAGAACACAACCAAATATGTCGAGGGTCGCCTGAAGAAAGATAAGATCACTGAGTTCGGTGAACTCACCGCTTCTTTCACTCCCGAGGACTGGGAAGGTTTCCAGAAGCTTGTCGCTGCAAGCAATATCCAGGACAAGCAGCTCATCCTGAGCGTTCTCTCGATGTACAAGGATCCCGAGGAGCGCGAGCGTGAGATCCGCAATCTCGCAAATGTGTTCGAGACTCTCGCTGATGAGATCCTCCCGCAGCTCCGCTACTCACGCATCACAGCTTCTGTGAACGTTATCGGCAAGAGCGATGCTGAGATCAACGCTCTTTTCAACAGCGATCCTGCAAAACTCAGTGTTGACGAACTTCTCTATGCTGCTACACTCACCGACGACCTCAACCGTCAGAAGGCTATCTACACCGCTTGCACAAAGCTTTATCCCAACGATTTCCGCGGTTACAACAACCTCGGTGTGGTTCTCTATGAGCAGGGTGACTTCGAAGGCGCCAAAGCTAACTTCGCTAAGGCTGAGAAGATTTCTCCCCGTGCTGCTGAGGTGCAGATGAACGAAGGTCTCATCGCTCTCCTCAAGCAGGATTACAGCGCTGCCAAGAGCAACTTCGGCAATGCCGGTGGTCTTAAGGAACTCGGTGACGCTCTCGGTGTGTACTACCTCAAGCAGGGTGATGCCGCTGCTGCTGTCAAGGCATTCGGCGCAAGCAAGACAAACAACGCTGCCCTCGCGCAGATCCTCACCAAGGATTACAGCAAGGCTAAGAACACTCTCTCAGCTATCGCCAAGCCCGATGCTACAACCTACTACCTCATGGCTGTTCTCGGTGCACGCACCAACAACTCGCAGATGGTGACTTCATCGCTCCGCGAGGCTGTGAAGCTCGATCCCGCGATGGCTAAGCAGGCTGCAAACGACATCGAGTTCACCAAGTTCAACCTTACTGGTGTGCTCAACTAAGCCTGTAGAAACATAATCCGGTAATCTACCGGTTAAATAAAGAGATCGGTCAGGAGCAATGCTCCTG
>OFFM01000368.1_pt1 | contig 38595 bp, 15 predicted proteins | sample 1521401 | NCBI WGS metagenome assembly OFFM01 (sample SAMEA3504118, study PRJEB24116) | mouse gut metagenome | biome: mouse gut; feature: mouse-associated habitat; material: faeces | place: Denmark | collected 2011
GAATGTGGGGGCTTTAATCTTCATAGTCACACTTTTCGGTAGTGTGCTAATTATAGCATATCACCCACCTTTTGTGCAGAGGTTCCTTAATGTTCTGACAGTCAGCGATACTTCGGTGAAGAGCCTCACAGCCGGCTTGGAGCAGCTTTGGTTGAAAGAAGGTATTACGCTCTACACCAACGGTCAATACATTGAATCCTGGCTGAAAGACTACACATTCGATAACGCTTCCCGTTACCGCCGTCTGACAGGTTATTTAACTTGGGATCACCGGCTTTGGAAAAATTGGGGTTACACCGTAAATGCCGGCGCACAAAGATATCTTGGAGGCGGTGAAATGGCCTCCGGAGATTCTTTCTATTTAGGGACTTCTTCAGGCGTTCGTGGTTATGAGAATGACACGATCTCTGCTTACAACGGCGCCTGGATTAATTTAGAAGCGAAATACCACTTAGACGGGAAGGGCTCCAACGTGTTTGCCTTCCTCGATGCCGGGCGATTGAGCGGAGATTCTCCCTATAAAGATAAAAGTTTGGGCTCTGTCGGCATCGGAGCCTCTTGGAGACCGGTGGATTGGCTGATGAGTTCTGCCACTATCTCCTTTCCGTTTAAGAGAAATGTGGGTTCGGAACACGTGAGCAAAGCACGATTCGATTTCGTGATTAACGCTGTTTGGTGAGAACACTATGAATAAGATCTATAAAGTTATTTGGAATGTTTGCCGAGGAATACACGTTGTCACGGACGAGAATCATCGTGCCCATGGCAAAGAAGCCTCATCGTTAATCGTCCCCGTTGAATTATTGGTTATGGAAGCCTCTTTATTAACGCTTCCTTTAACAGCGGTCGCAGAGGCGTTGGATCATGCGATCACTGTGGATCCTAATTGGACGGGAACGACGATTACCAGTTCGCAAAACAATCTGCATCACGATATTTCGACAACTCACATAAACGGATCGGTTGCCGCGAATAAGTTCACGAAGTTTCAGGTAGGAGAGAAGCATCTTGTGGACATGCACCTGCCGACAAACACAAATCATTTAGTGAATTTTGTCGACAACAAGATTTCCGTTAACGGAACAGTTAACGCGTTAAAAGGAAGTAAGGTCGGAGGAAATCTTTACTTTGTTTCTCCGCAGGGAATGATCGTCGGTAAAACCGGTGTGATCAATGCCGGAAGTTTGACGGCCGTGATTACCACGGACGATGCCTATAAAAAGTACAGTGAGTTATCAGATAAAAAACTTCCTTTAGGTTTAGGACAAAAGGAAGAAGAAGCCCTCGCAACGCTGCAGAAAATGCAGCAGGGCGAAGTTCCTCTGAATCCTGCGGGCGTTATTACAGTTAACGGAAGCATCAATGCAGGTAATCGAATCACGCTTGCTGCTTCCCAGATCCATTTAGAGTCCGGCGCAAAGCTTTCCAATTTGGAAACGGATTTCAAAGACCTTGTTCATATTAAAGAAGGTCAAAACCTCGTTACTCAAAGTTCGGTTTCCGACACTATGGTGACTCGTGAGGCCGCTGACGGCTCCGGCGATATTCTTTTATTGGCAAGAAGCGATAGCTCCGCCACTGGATCAATTGCAGGATCCGTCACGAAACAGAAAGTTCAGGCAACGGTCAAAGTTGCGAACGGAGCTTCTGTCAAATCCCGAGGAAATGTCAAAGTTTCTTCTATGGCAGGTAACGGTGTCTATGACATCGATAAGACGCTTCGTCCGTCAGGTTACGATCAGCTCACAGCAGAAGAAAAAGCTAAAAAAGATCGAGAGGTTGGACATTTCGTCTCTGACGGTAAGCATAAGCTCTTAGATGTTTCTTCCGAAGTCACGATTGACGGTGTCATTACAGCAGCTAAAGATCTTGACGTAAGTTCCGTCGCTGAGAACCGTTTGGTTAAATCTTCCACGACGATGGCGGACCTTTCGACCGGTTTGACATTAGAGATCCTAGGTACAGCTACACCGTTTAATGAGGCTGTTTACTACGCAGACTTAAAGACATCCTCTCTTATCAATATCGGTAATGGCGCAAGTCTTTCTGCCGATCAAAATTTGTCTCTGGATTCCGTTGCGGATACCAAACTTGAAGCGGGAACCTCCACGAGTCTTTTTAACCTATTCAATACCGAATCAACCCAGAAGGTTCCTTCAATCGCGGCAATCGTCGCGCTTGCTGACAGTTCGAGCACGGTCAACGTCACCGGATCTTTAAAGGCCGGAAAAGACTTAACTATCACTTCAGCGGATGACTTAACGGTAGAAGCTTCGGCTACGGCTGCGACAAAAGAAAGCAAAGCGGTTCAAACTTCGGTCCTTGTTGCCAAACTCAAAGGTACATCTGACATCAATGTTGAAAGTTCGGCATTGCTGGATATCGTAAAAGATGCTGGGAAAGTCGAAATTTCCTCGACTCAAAACAGTTCCGTTAAAACCGAATCTTCAGTCGTTGTTCAGGATGGCAGTTACGGCGGTTTAGCTTTCAACTACACTGAATTGGATACGCATTCGAACGTCCTTCTGAATACCGGATTCACAAACGAGGCTTTCGAAGCTTCGGTTACAGCTAAGAATGTCACAGAAGATCTAACCATTAAGGCAGATAATGCTGTCGGCGCTTCCGGCATGTCAAAACTTCTCTATGACACCATCGGTGCGGTATCGAGGGACTTTGTTGCCGGACTCATGGGGCAGGCAGGTCAGGGCGTAGACAGCAAGTTTGATTCGACCAAATTTAAACTTGGCGGCGTGGTTGGCGTTGTCCTCGGATCTCAAACTTCGTCTGTCATCGTTAATACTCCGGTGATTGAAGGCCGCTCCATCGGTCTTCAAACAGCAGGCAACTTAAACCTTTCCTCTGATGCGCTTTTACGAGATCATCATTATCTGGTGACTTCTAAAGTTTCTTCCGCGGCGCCGGAAGGGGAAACGAGCCAAACGAAATTTCAGGGCTCATTGGCAGTTTTGGTTGCACTTTCCGGAGACGAAAAAGAAGCCGTTCGGTCAATCCTCGAAATCGGCAATGATTCCGTGCTTAAAGCGAACAACGGACAACTTGTCTTAGATTCGGAAGCCGAGATTGAGTGGAATCGTCTCACCAAGATGAAGGAAGATTTCGCTAAGGCTCGTGATCGACTCAAGGCCATTTTTGCTCATGAATTCAAAGATCAATGGGCAAAAGTCGAAGAAGCATTTGACAAGGTCGACGCAGACTTCAACAGTGTCAGCGACGCTAATCTTTCTTTTATCGAAAAGATTAAAAAAGTCGGAACCTCTTTCGGAACGCTGGGAACAGCTTTAGGAACTTTCTTCGGGGAAGTAAAGGTTATCGGTTCGGCGGGGGCAGAGACGGGCAACGTGGTCATGAGCCTGCTTGAGTTCATCAAGCCGACCAATTATTTGAATGCTTACGCTGCCGCAGCAGGAGATGCCTCATCGGATAATTCCGCTTGGAGTGCGACCGGGACGGCAATGGTCATTAACCAGAAGACTGCTTCGTTGTTAACTGCCGGCAAAAATACAAGAATTGAAGCCCATGGCATGCCATCCGCTGATGCTCAAGAAAGTAAAAACAACGGAAATCTCGTGGTTCGTTCTAATGCCTTAAACGAAAGTTTAGTGTTAGGAGGTAAGGCCGCGACGGTATTCGGTATTCCGATACCGGATATGGAAAAAGCCAGCGCGCTCGGTGCTACGGTGGTTTACAACCAGCTGACATCTTCCAGCCGCTTAATCGTCCGAGAAAATGCTCAGCTGACTGCGGACAATGTTGCACTCCTTACAGCCCAAGACAGTATTTACGGATTAACCATCGGCGCAGCTGCCGACGTCAATAAAGGTGATTTAAGTCTGGAAGGTTTAGCGGCTGTTGCCGTAACCAACGGAACTAACTTGGTTTGGCTCGATGACGAGTCCCAAGTAAAAGGCTCTTCAGTCGAAGTCAGCGCTAAGCGCGATGACGACGTACAAACGATTGCAGGCGCTGTTGTTGTAGACATATCCGACAATGCAAACAAAGCGGCCGGCGCCGGCATTGCTGTGAATGCCGGTAAGTTAGGCAATGAGCTCAAAGTTAAAGACAACGACGTTATTGCTGAGCAAGATCGTTCGCTCTATGACGCGCAAGGTTTCTTAGAGGCTTCCGGCGCCGATGGTAAAGTTAATTTGCTAGCTTCTGAGGATTTGGCCATGAACGCGATCGGCGTTGCAGGCGGTGTCGGCGTTTCGGGGCATAGCCCGGAATCCAATGAGCCTCCGGGCAAAATTTCACAATTCTTCTCCGGCCTCGGAGATAAAGCTAGTTACGTTAAAGAAGGGCTGAGCTTCTATTTAGAAGAGGGCGGACCGCTTTTGGCTCAGAAGGCCAATGGCTTAGGTCATTCGATTAGGGATAAATTTAACCACAATCAGTCTCAGAACGACCCGACCAGCTCATCGATGAGCGGAAACAATAATTCTAACCTGGCGCAAAACGGCAGTACTGCAAGTACCACGAGCAGTTCAACTTCGGGTGTGGCCCAGGGCGGAACTTCTCAGTTCCAATTAGGTGCCGCGGGAAGTGCCGCTTGGAACGATACCGACACGGAAAACGAAGTCAATATCGAAGTCGGTAACTTCCAAATCAAGGCGCCGGAAGAAGTCTCCGTCGATGCGGTTACCGATAAGTGGGTCGGTGCTTGGGCCGGTGCCGCTGGCATCAACTACATTTCCGAGCTGAACACTGCTAATTATGCTGCCGGTATTGCCGGTGCTGTTGCCGGAAACACCGGAAACTATAAGACGGCAGTCAATATTGATGCGGCGAAGTTAAATTCTCAGGGTTTAAGGTTCAATACAGACCTCAAGAAACTGAATATTCGTGCGGTATCCGGCGGTACGACGGTTGCCGAAGGTTTAGCCGCAGCCTTGTCGTTAGGCGCTGCTAAATTCAGCGGTGCATTTGATGCCGGAGTCTCGGCTAATCTGATCGAGAATTCGGTTACTACGAACGTTAAAGGTTTGTCTCAGTTAGACGGGTCTGCGTTTAATACGGCTTATAACCAAGTGAGCTGGGTCGGAGACAATCAAGTCACGGGCGGCATCGGGTTCTCTTTCGGCAAAGGCGGCAATACCGGAGCGAAGTCTTTCGGCGGATCTTTGATCTTTGCCGTTGCTGATATTGATAACACGGTTTCTTCCGAATTTGCAGACAGCAATCTGAAACTTTCCGGAACCAGCGCCGTTCGAGCTCTTTCCGATATAACTCAAGTTACCACAGCTGTTTCTTCTGCAGTGACGACTGGAGAATCATCCTTTGCACTTTCCGGCGCCGCGGCAAGCTCCGAGCTGACGAATAATGTTTCAACGACGCTTAACGGACTCAATATTTCTGTAGCCGGAGAGGGCGGATTTGAAGCAGCGGCGCGTTCTTCCGGCAGTCAGGAAGCCGATGAATTTGAAAACCTCGCGGATCGCAAATGGTATGTCGACAATCTCGACGAGCTCAGCAATGAGTCTTATTTTAAAGATGCCGGATTAAGAACATCACCGGATGCTGAAGAAACGGGCAAAGATAGTTCAAAAGAACAAACCCAGAACCTTGGTGATTTATACGATCAGGCCGGCAAGATGAAACAAATTACCGTCGCAGTTTCTCCTGCGATTGGTGCCGGAGGCTCTTCCGGTGGCGCCGGTGTGGTTGTGAATCAGATTCACAACCAATTTGCGGTAAACGCCTCCGGAACCGTCATCAATACCGATAACGCATCTTCTTCCGTTGTTTTAGATGCCAAAGATGACGCCTTTTCTCTCGGCGTAGCCGTTGGTGTGGCCGGAGGCAAAGGCAAATTCAACGCGGCAGGTTCGGTTGTTGTATCGAACGTCGATCAAGGTGCTTCTGTTGTCGTTAATGATTTGACCTCGACTGTTAATCGTTTAAATGTCTATGCCGACAGTAAGGCAACAACGGTCAATGTCGGAGGCAACTTCGGTGTTAATGTCGGCGACGGAGCGATTGGAGCTGTCGGGGCTTCTGTTGTGGTGGCTAACACCGACAATAAAGCTTCTGCGGATGTTGACGGTCTGAATCTTTCTTCCGTACAGTTCAGTAGCTCCAAATTAGATATTGCCGCGGCTAACCGTGCCTCAGCTTGGGCGGCCGCTGCGGACGGAGCAGTGTCGGTTTCCGGTTTAGGTATTGGAGGTGCAGTTGCGGTTAATCGCGTTAAAAACGATGCGTTGGTCCAATTAAAGAATTCAAGATTAACGGGACTCAAAGAAGTCGATCTTCATTCTTCGGATACCGCAGCCATTTGGACGCTTGCCGGAAATGTTTCCGTTGCAGCGAAAGGCAAAGCCGGTCTCTCAGGAGCAGTGGCTTATGCCTCTTCCCGCAGCTCTCAAACTCAAGCGCTTGTTGACAGTGTGGTGATTGCTCAGCCGGATGGTTCAAATAATCTGACGGACTTCACAACTGATGCTCAAGCCGATGATCATATTTCAACGCTTGTACTGAGTGTCGGTGTTGCCGGAGGCAATGTGGGTCTGTCGGGAGCAGCCGGAACTAACGAAATTAATCGATCCGTTAATGCTTCTGTCAACAACCTTTCGACGGTTCAATACGCAAAAGACCAAACCACCCAAGGGGTCAAGGATCAAGCAGCCAAAGCGTTAAATGCCTTATCTGTTCATGCTTCAAGCAGCACTAATATTGATAACCTTGGCATTGTTGCAGGAGTGGGTGCTCAAGGCGTCGGTATCGGAGTCGGTGTTGCTGTCAACCGAGTCAACACGGATACGACGGCAGCTCTGAGTGCTTCGGATAAACAGAGACTTGTTTCTTCCGATACTCTGACGGTATTGGCCGAATCTAATAATGACATAGATACGATTGGAATCGGCGGAGCAGGCGGCAGCAAAGCCGGAGCTGCTGCCTCAACAGCCATTAATTTGGTCATGAACAACACTGCTGCTCGTACCAATAACTTAAATGCAGAGTACGCAGGCGCAGCCCTCATTCAGGCGCAAAGTGACGATACGATCGGAACATACGGCGGCCAAATCCAGGGCGCTCAAAATGCAGCTGTAGGTGCAACCGTTACTGTTTCAGAAAAACGCGGTATCACACAGACCGAAATCCTGAATTCCGATATCGTTCGATCTGCTCAGGAAACCTCTTCCGTTCTTACGACAGAAGCAGGGGTTGATGAAAATGCGATCAACTCGAATATCGTCAATGACGTGTCTCTGGCTGCTTCTTTGAGAGACGCAAGGCAAGATAAGACCTTCTCCGGATTAATGGTTGACGCTTCTTCCACAGAAACTTTTAAGACTTTCTACATTACCGGAGGAGGAGCCAAGGATGCCGCGGTCACAGCCACAGGAAACGTCAATTATCTTGGTGGAAAGACAGAAACGAAGGTTCAGTCCTCGAATTTGAATGCCGGTTCCGGTGCTCTGATGGTCGGAGCTTCTGACGCTGCGAACGTGGATACTGTGATTGCGACTGCGAGCGGTGCTTTGGGGGCGGCGATTGGCGTTGTAACGAATGTCATCACCACTGATCATTCAACCGGTGTAGTAGTTACCGGAACATCAACAGATAAATCTTCATTAACAGGTACCTCTGTTTCTGTTGATGCAGATGCTAAAGAAGGTATTTCTTCCTTACTAATTGCCGCCTCAGGTGCTCAGTATGCAGCGGTTAGTGCTTCCGTTAACGTGAATCGGCAGCTCTCGGATGTTTCTGCTGCAGTGGATCAGACGGAAGTGCTAGGTTCATTCGCGCAGAACGCAAATTATTTGGGCAGGATTACGACTTCTGCCATTACAGCTGCAGGCTCTCAATATGCTGCGGTACCGATCAGCGTGGTTATCAACTACGCTGATAATGCAGTTTCTTCTTCTGTAGCTCATTCGATCCTGAGAGCTGAGGGCCAGTCAGCTTCAGTGGGTGCGAATCGCATCTCGGAATTTTCTTCTTTGAACGTGACCGCTTCGGGAGCAATGTATGGAGCAGCCGCTGGGCTCGTGAACGTTAATACGATTGAAGGTGCGACATCTGCTGAAGTCAACGATTCGGAAGTTAAGGCCGGTCAGTTCAGCGTCAATGCAGAAAACGAAGACCATCTGAAAGTCACAGATGTTACTGCTACGGGTGCTATCGGAAGTTTGGGTGCTTCGGTCGTCGTTTCTTATTTTAAAGGCTCCTCGGCCGCTAACCTTCGTAATTCAATCGTTACAGCTGACAAACTCACGGTTTCCTCTCTTCAGGATCATTACGTTAACGGAACGGTTGCGTTTGCTTCCGGCGGTATCGGAACGATCGGTGCAAATGTATTCTCGCTGGTGATCGGTTCGGGAGACAATCCTTTCGCTTCAAACCGTCAAGATCTTGGCAGCGCAGAAGACACAGTTAATAAATATCTGTCCGATTACGCATCTTCAGGCACCGGATCTCTCGGCTTTATTACAGAGAATGATGAGCTGACTCAGGAAGAAAAAGACAAAATCGTCGGTTCGGCCGCAGCGGCAGACGCAAGCGTGTCCTCGGGAAGTGGGAATGGAACTTCCGTTGTGGTGTCGGGCAATTACCTGACGGTTGGAAGCAGTGATGTCTCTGTTAAGGAAGATTCAAAGGCAGGCAGCATTGACGTTACGCTCGGCAGCGGAAGTGCCGGTGCAGGAGTATTAGCGGCCTCTGTCATTACGTTGCGCCGTCATTACAACAATAAAGTTAATCTCAGCGGCAACACGATCACATCAAAGGATAACTTTAACGTTCTCAATTCACTCGAAGGTAAGACCAACCTTGAGGCGATCCAAACTTCGCTGGCTCTTGCCAGCGGAACTGCAGCTTATGCGGACGCCGAAATCACGGGCGGCGCTTCGACGATCTGGGAAGGCAACGTTTCCGGAGGAATTAAACTCGAAGAGCCAAAGCCTGACGGCAGTAAAGATGAGGGCAATAAGGCGGAAGAGAATAAACCTCAAACGACCAATCCCGTATTTGAGATTAAGACGGAAAATAAATCAGAAATCCATCTGAAGTCCTTCGGAATTACGGTTGCGGCAGCCTCCGGCGGCGGAATGGTCGCAGAAATTCGTGATAAAAGCCGTGTAGAAAGCCAAGTTCTGAATTCAAGGATTAATTCTTCGTTTAATGCCTCTGCAGTTCGTCAGCAAAAACTCTTTGCCGAATCGACTGCAGGCTACGGCGGCGCCATCAACGGAGTAGGTGCGCTAGCAAAGGTCTATGACGGAACCGATGGTGAGATTTCAACTCGAACGATCTTTAACGGAAATACAGCCGGCGGCGACGTCAGTCTGACCACAAATAACCGTCCGGATATCACGGTTAAGAGTTACGGTGCCGGAGCCGGAGGCCTCGGGATTGGTGTGGTTCAGTCGATTGCCGAAACCCGAGGTAAAGTCATTTCCGAAGTGACTGGAAATGTATTTAGTCATGCTAATTTGACAGTGGCAGCCGGTGCCGGTCTCGGAGATGAAAGTGGAGCCTTAAAGATGACGGCCGACTCTCAAACCTACGGCGGTGCCATCATTGCTTCGATTCCTGTCAATACCTCAGAGCTCACGAATTCGAATCAGGTCGAAAGCAAAATTGAACTGTCCGGTGATTCTTCTTTGGAGAACTTCACTTCGGTAACAGAAGGCAGTGCTGTCTATTTGTCTAAGACAACCGCAGGTACGGGAGGAACGATTGCCTCGGGCAATAATTCCGCAGAAGTGAACCATAAAGTATCGGTGAAGAACGAAGTTTCTTCTTCGTCTTCAGTGGGACTTAAGAATGCGGTTGTAACAGCTTCTAATAAAGAAAAGGCGACGGTTCTTGCCGACAGTGCCGGAGGCGGAATTATTCTTGCCGAAGGTACCGATCTTGACGCAAATGCGGCTCAAGTAAAACATACAGATCGCTCTGATACGACTTTAACTGTCAGCGGCCGTTGGAATGTTCAAGATGCAGCATCCTTTGTGACCTCGGGCGAACACAACATCGGCATGAAAGCCGATAACACCAAAGGCGCTTTGGCCGGAGGAAGCGGTGCTTCGCTGATCAACGACATGCAAGGCACCAACAAAGTCTCGATCGGGGATGGCTCGGCAATTAACGCTTCTGGTATTCTTGTTGGAGCCTCTGATAATTGGGACGTTCATGCCGCTGAAGGAACTTATGCCGTTGACTCCCGTGTTTACGGAGCCTTTGTCGGTACCGGCATTAAAGCAAGCAATACGGAAAACCGTACCCAACAGGTCGATATCGGTAAAAATGTGGTATTGACTGCAGATGATCTGACTATTTCTGCGAAGAATGTCGGAAGAACTAGTCTGAAGGTTCGTGCTCAAACGGCCGGTGCCGTTGCCGGTGTGACAGCAGAAAACTTCGAAACTCTAAATACTCAAAATAGAATTAACTTGGCCGACGGTGTGCGTTTAACTGCTAATAGCGCCGAAGGCACGCTGACGATTACCGCCTCTTCTGACGAAGAGGTTGAAGCACAGAGCGTCGGAGATGTTCAAGGCGCAGCGGTAGCCGGGGCAGGAGCCAAGGTTTCCGTCAACCAAAACCGCACCAATGAAGTAAATGTCGGCAGCGGTTCTAACATCTTGTCGAAAGGAAAGCTCGCGATTAGAGCGGGCAGAGATGCGGATGGCTCGAACTCGCAGTTTGATTTAGTGAGCTATGCCCACGCTTACAGCCATTCTGCTATCGGCGGAACGGATTCGGAAGTATCCGACAGTCTGAACCTGACCAACAAGCTCAATCTCAACGGAGAAATCAAATCATGGCGTGATACGGAGCTTTACGCACAAAGTGGCGATGTTTCCACGGAAGAAACAGCACGTTATTGGTTCTGGACCTCTGCCTCGGATGCCGGCGAAGTCTCGATTGCTTCAACAGCGGCCGGAACAAAATCCAAGAATCTGACCACCGACAATAAGATTCAAGTCAGCGGTCTGGTTCAAGCCGGTGTGAATACCAAAGCAGATATTCAGATCAGCGGAATTGCTTCGCCCAACGAATCAGGCGTGACCCTGGATTCACAAAATCCCTTAACGATCACAAAGACTGGCGTTGATGATGAATCCGTCAGCGGTGTGAAGGCAGAATCCCTGACGAACATGTACTGGCAGCGTCATGAGGAACTTCAGAAAGCGATGCAGGATTACGGCACGACGAATCCCTCCTTGCTTGCTGCTTACAAGGCCGAAGACGAACTGCTTCTTACGACAATGGAGCAGAAGGGCCTTTTGATCCGGGGAGAGAACGGTAATTTCTCGCTTATTGATCAGACAAGCCGCCCTTATGTCCAAATTTCCAATGTCACAGTCTCGGGTGGAAATATTTCTGCCTTCACGGATAGCGTAACCGGAGGAGGTTCTTTAATCGCTAAAACCGCTGAGGGGATCAATATTGATAACCAAGCCACAGTGGCATTGAAGCTGAGCGATATCCAAATTTTGGATAAAGGCGGCGAGTTTAAACTGAACGATCAGGTTGTTATCGATAAGACTGGCGCCTTGAGTTCATTCCGTGGCCAGTTAACGACGTCAGCTAATTCAGAAGCTCCGTCAATAAAGGTTAACTCTGCTTACAATGGATTGGTTCTAGTTACCTCGGACGGTAAAGAGCAAAGAATCAATCCGGATACCAGCATTGATATTTCCGGAAAACTGATTAACCGGGCAGGAAATATCTCTGTAAGCAGCGGAGGCGATGTTCACGCCGATAAAACAGCTTCGATTTCTGCCGGAGGTTCTTTAGGAATCACGGCAAAAGGTTCTATTACTCAGTCTTACAGAGGAGGATTGTTTAACGTCGGAGGCTCTGTTGAAGAGCTATGGAAAGACGAAGTCGGAAGCTTAGACACCCAATCCTCAGTCAGTTCAAATGCCGACCATGTGTACGGTCCGGGCAAACTTGGTAATGCAGACAATGGTCAAGCCGGAGACATGGTTGCCGGAGGAAGTATTTTCCTCGCAGCCGATGCGATTAACTTAAACGGCTACGTTCAAAGCGGTTATGCGAAATACGGTTTGACTTTGTCGGACACAGAAGTCGACAAGAAGATTTCTTCTATTAAGGCAAATTGGCAGGCACACGGATCACCCTCGGATGTCAACAGCAGAACACCGCAGTATGCCCTTCAGGAAGGCGGTCCTGTTTGGGATGAAGCTTCCAAGTCCTATAAGTATCAAGTCGCAGCCTGGTACGATCCGGTCAATGACAGGGTGATCGTCGATGACATTTCTCCGCAAGGCGGACAGATTTACATTACCGGAAGAGTGGCAAGCACAGGCGGCGGCCAATTGTCCGTGGCGAACGGTTCGGCAGACATCAATATCAACGTCGGCAACCGCGACGTTCTGCTTGGAAATGCCGATACCGGCAATATTGAGGGCCTGATTCAAATCACAGATACAAACTCGGGATTTAAAGATTCCGATAAGCCCGATAATGCGATTGCTAAGGTTACCGAAATTCGTAAAGGGAACGCTGTCGCTTACTGGCTCAACTCCGACGGAACTAAAACGGCTGGGACCAAAGTCCTAGATAGTTCTTACGACCCCTTGACCGACCAGTTATATGGCTGGACCGACGGAAAAGGTTCAACAACGGTCACTACTCGATATAACTCCCAAAAGTTTACCGTTTGGGATGCATTTGATTACGGCGAGCCTACAAACTGGGCGTCAGTAAATACGACAACAGTAACAGATGCAGACTTAGCAAACGGCTCGACCATTTGGGTAGCAGACCGTCCTGAAGGAAAGAATGAGAATTTTGAGGCTTGGACTACACAAGTGAGCAGTTCGGAGAGCTCAACGGTTACTCATTGGACAACTTATAACACTTGGGTCCACTTCTCAGGCACACATCACACTCAGAAAGTTACGACCACTTCGACTTCGACGCTTTATTCCTACACGGTAAAGGCTGACCATCAAGTAGGTACGTCTTTCTTAAGCGGAACCAATACAATCGTGATTGAAAGCGGTAAGTCAGTCCTGCTCGGAGGCGCTGTGAACGCCCAGGGCGGTTCTGTTAGCTTGATTGCAGGGAACAACATCCTCAATCAAAGCGGAGCCGCAGCAATAACCGGAGCATCTAATCTGACGTTGAAAGCAGCTTCAGGAGCAATTGGCTCAGAGGGGTCGGCGATTAAGTGGACTGCGGCGGGAAGTTCCGACAAGCAGTTAAATCTAACGGCAACCGCTGGCAAGTCTATTTATATTGATGCTAAGTATCTGAATTTAGGTGCCTCCGTTTCCGGATCCCTGAATGCCGGAGAAACGGTGTCTGCTGAATTCAGAGGCAGCGTTGACTTGAGTTCGCTTTCCGGACAAAAGATTTCTCTTGTTTCTCAAGAAGGCGGTATCAAGATTGACAGCCTGGATCACAAAGAAGCTTCTGATCTTTCTCAGCGTCTTGATCTGACGGCTGCGGGCAACATTTCTCTGAAATCCGTTGGCGATATTTCTGTCGGTCAAATCAGTACAAAGGGAGACGTGACGATTGATTCGGCCGGAAATATTTATGATGCGATTGATCGCTCGGATCGTGATGAGCGTTCGGCACAAAAACGCCTTGAAAGCTGGATTGAAGCCGGCATTCTAAAGTCTGACGGAACTTCTAACGAAGGGGCTCGGTTTGCTAAAGACGAACAAGACATAAAAAATGGTATTACTTCTGACTTTAATCGATATCAGGCTTACCTAAACCATGAGCAGGAAGCTAAAAATAGCGGTGTAAGAGCCTTAACAACTGAAGAGCAAAAGGATTTTGCCTCCTTGAAGTCCCGTTTCGAAGGCTGTTCTGCTGCCGAAGATGCGATTAACAAAGAAGCGAATACTCAAGGCTCGGCATTAAATCTTGTTCAAGCATCGAAAGACAATTACGGCTGGACGCAAAATGAACTGCTTTTTGCAGTATCCGACGCCATCCTCAATCCTGATCCAGGATATGTTCCTGAGTCAGGTGTCGCCAATATCAAAGCAGCAAACATTACGTTGAAGTCCGGCGCCGGAATCGGTCAGGAACTTGACGGTCATACGGCAAACATCAGTGATTTGAATGCTTCGACAGAAAAAGGCTTGAACCTCTACAAGCTTTTAGCTCGAGCAGAAGCTAATGACGTTACTTGGAACAAAGAAGCGGGCACTCTGACGATCAACTTAAAGAAAGCCTTTGAAGTCCATCAGAGCAGCGACACGAAATTAAATGCCGATGCAGTAAACAGCATTTATCTACAGTCTGACTCTGAAAACACATTGAATCTCGGTTCCCTTTCTTCTCAAAACGGAGATATCCGTCTCACTGCTACAAATGGAATCACTCTATCTGGAGAGGGTGCGGTTAAAGCTAAAGACTTGATCCTGAGAGCAGGGGTGGGTTCAATCGGATCTGCCGACAAACTTCTTAAAACGGCGATTACAGGATCGGCCGTGTTCTCCGGCAACGGAGGCGTATTTGTTGATCAAGATGGAACGCTTAATCTCCAATCCGTGGCCAGCGGTAAAGATGTTGTATTGAAGGCTGACAATATTTATTCCGCTAAGGACGCGACAGGACAGGCCGGGCGCATCAGCGGCACTAATTTCGCTTTTGAGACAGCGGGGGACGTAGGTCAGACAGATGCAGCTTTGATATTGGATTCAGTCAATGACTTTAATGTTGTTCTGAAAGGCAAAACTCAGAATGTTTACCTTCAAGCCAATAGAGATTCTGAAATGTCTTTGTCGGTGACCGAAGAGACAGTTACTTCAAATGTTGAGATCTCGACGGAAGGTTCTCTGACAGTTAAAAAACTGGTTTCAGAAAACGGAGAGATCGAATTTAATGCCAAAAAGACATTAACAATTGAAGAGATTCAGGCCAAAAGAGATGTGGCGGCTGAAGCTAACACGATCTACCTTAACGGAACAGCGAAGACCTCTGAGGGTAATCTGACTCTTAAGGCTGGCTCGTTGCTTTCGGTCGCAGACAATTCCACCCTTTCAGCTTTAAACGGAACCCTTGATCTTTCTGCACCGGAAACGACTTTCGGAAAAGCGCTAACATTGGAAGCTAAAAAACTCGGCGTTACTGCAAGCAATGATATTTCTTTGACGGGCAGCCGTCTAACTGCAGGAACAGACGGCCTTTCGTTAGTTTCTTCCGAAGGATCTGTCTCCATTATTGGCGGCGCATTAACGTCTCAGAACTCTATAAATGTTTCATCAGCTAAGGACACGACAATCAGCAGAACTGCTGTTTCTTCAGAAGGAAACGACGCAGAGGCCGGAGTCTTTTTGAGTTCTTCTGAAGGCGCCGTCAAAGTCAGTGACGGCTCGATCAATTCGAACGGTTCCGTCAAACTTTCTGCTGTCACAGACGCGCAGCTGACAAATGTTTCCGTGTCAGCTAAGGGAACGGGAGAAGGCAGCGGAGTAGAAGTGAATTCCTCTCAAGGTTCCGTCATGATCGATGCCGGAAAACTTGACTCTCAAAGTTCTATCCGACTTACTTCAGCAGCCGGCACACAAGTGACAGGAGCCGGTCTAATCGCCGCCGGCACTGGGGAATCGGAAGGCTTATTTATTAACTCAAATGGAGGAGCGGTTGAGGTAACAAGCAATACAGTAAGTTCAGGCTCAGTTATCGAAATTTCGTCTCAAAAGGATGCCAGTCTAACTGTTGAAAGTTTGAATGCAGATGGCAAACTCGATGTCGAGAGTAAAGAAGGAAGCATCAACGTAAGTTCAGAAGCGAACGGCAACACAGGCGGTTTGCAGGCCGCAGCAGAAAACGGTTCTGTTACGTTGAAGGGGCTCACTGTCGATTCTTCAACGGACATTGATGTTCTGGCGAAGGATAGTATTTCCGTTACCGGCGGCTCCTTAAAGAACAAGGATGGTTCTAATTTGATCTTGGTGTCGAAAGAAGGCAATTTGAACCTTGCTCTGAACGAAAAGAATCTTTCCGCCGATACGATCACCTTAAAAGGAAAAGGCGAACTTAATCTCACGGGTTATACGCTTGTTGCTTCCAAAGGCGACTTGAAGGTTTCTGCCGGCGGATTGAATATCAAGGATGCCTCTTTGAGTACTTCGACACCCGGCTCGGTTCTCCTCTCCGCTGAGGAAGGAAACGTTGATTCCAATAACAAGACCAGCATTGATTCTGCCGGCAGTCTGGAAGTGGGCGCAGCAGGGAAGGTCGATTTATCCGGAGCTAAGGTTGAATATTCAGAGTTCGGGGTATTGCGTCTGGTAGCGGGATCAACCGATTCTGATGCTCTTAAAGTCTTTGCTCATGAAAACAATACATTTAAAGGCGCAGAAGTCGTACTGGACAGCGCCGGAGGATTGATTTTTGCAGCTGAAGCCTCCATTACAGTTGAGACTTCTTCCGGACAAGTCGTCTTGAAAGGACAGAAAATTGATCTCAAATCCGGTTCCTCTGTCAAAGCTGCAGGGGAAGCAATTGTTCGCGGATACGACAGTCTGGTTCTTGGAGATAAAATTTCTGTCGGAGGCAGCAGTGTATCTATCACCGGCGGTCAACAAGCCTTCAGCCTCGGAAATAATGTTTCTCTGACAGCAACAAACGGCGGAATTGAAGTTCTGGGAGACGCCGACGTGACGCTTGGCGGATCGCTCAACGTGAATGCTTCCTTGAAAGATCCGTCAGCGGGAGACGAAGCTCCGATCCGGATCGGAGCTCAGGGAGTTTTAAACGTTACGGAAGACAAATTCGAAGTCATTGCTGAAAACGGCAGTGTCGATATCTTTGGTGGAAACGGCCTGAATATCAAGAATGATTTAACGATCGTTTCTGCGTCCGACAGCTCTTTAACCTCGGAACGCGGTTTAATTGATATCGGAAATAAAGCGACGGTGAAAGCCGGGACGCAAAGCGGATTAAGTCAAGAAAACCCGCTCTATGGAAAAGTCAGTGTCATCGCCGGAGACAGCTTTACTATCGGTGATGAAGCTCAAATCCTTTCTGACGATTTATTGGTTTCTGCCCAAAAGGATGTTCGATTTGGTGATAAAGCGACGCTCGTCGGTGCCACAGACGGAGTCACAGTAAGAAGCAGTGAAGGTTCGATCTACATGGGTGAGAACCTTACGGTGACTTCTAAGGCTGTCAAAACTTTGTTTGAAGCTGGAAAAGATATTGTGATCGATCGGGATGCGAAACTCGACAGCGAAGAAAATTCTGTGGTGTTCAGTGCCGGAGAGAATATAAGGTTCGAAGAAGACTTTACGGTTCATGGAAAAGGATTTGAACTCAATGCCCTAGGCTCGCTGCTTGTAGGAGACAGAGCAACGGTTCAAACGAAATTCGGAAAATACGAGACCGGTTCGATAGAATCTTTGCCGCAAACGTCTATTGACGTGAAAGGAGATGTTCGATTCGGGAATGATGCAACGTTCCGTACGACGATGCTGTCTATGAACGCGGGAGATGATGAAAATCACACGGAAGGAAATATAACTTTCGGCGAACGTGCTTCCATCCAAACTTCAGTTCTCGGCGCTGTTATTGACGCTCAAGGAGATATTGCTTTCGGCGCCGGCGCAAACATTCGGACCCAAGAAGATCAGGAAGATTCCTACGTCCGAATCTCTTCACGCGGTCAAACGAGTTTTGGAGAAAACGCCTATGTCACGTCTGGAACGACCTTAGACATTATCGGCAACAAGGGCATTTTCTTGGATAAGGGCGCCGTTCTTCAATCGAAGCTTGAGGTCGGCTCTAAGAACCATACGTCACTGGTTTCAGAGCATGGCGACATCAGGCTGGGAGAAAACTCCGTCGTCCAAGGTCAAACGGCTTACATCCGAACCGGAGATGAGTCGGGTGTCGGAGGCGGTTCTATCGAGCTGGGAGATAATTCTCAAGTCAGCGCGAAAGACAACGTCAGCATGACTGCGACAGGCGATGTGGTTCTCGACGGACAATTCCTCTCAACCTCTCTCAATGAAACGGTAATCAAATCTTCTGAAGGAAACGTTGTCCTCAAAGATGCATCTGAATTGATATCCTACGGAGATGTGTACTTAGACGCCGCTGGATCTATCGATATCGGCTCTGAGTCCTTCATTTTTGCCGGTAATGATCCGGATGCTTCCAATCGAGTTGGCAAGAAGGACGTTTCCTTCAGTGCCGGGCAAGATGTCACAATTGGAAAGGGCACGGTTGTTCTGACTCAAGCTGACCTGAATATTGAAGCAAAACGGGGTTCGGTTGTTTTTGAAGAGGAATCAGCTGTTGGTGTCCTCAGCTCTTCTGAAGATGAGGAAATCAACCGTTTGGCGGTTTCTGCCGGGAAGGACTTTACGATAAAAGACACCGTAATGCTGTTTGCTGCCGAAGAGGCGCAATTGAGAGCCGGGGAAAACTTCGAGCTCGGTCAAGGCTCCGTCTTGGCTGGGGACGGTCTTGTGAAAGTAGAGGCCGGGAAAGATGTGTCCTTGAAACAGGGCTCCGGAATTGAAGGATTCTCTTCTGACGGAGTGGAAAACTTCGAAATTTCTGCAGGAAGAAACCTCTACCAAGACGCTTCTGCCGACGGCATTGCGTCCGATCGTCTGGAAGTTTCTGCAGGCGGATCGGTTGAGTTACTAGCTCAGAAATCAGCCAAGGATAAAGAGCTGGGAAATCGAGTTGATGAATTGATTGTATCTGCCGGTTCGGACATTAATTTGGTCCTGAACGGTCAGAAGCAGGAAATTCAGATTAATGAAGAAAAAGGCAATATCATCAACGGAAATCTGGCTATAGAAAATTACAACGGTCCGCTTTCAGTTGGATATGAACTGACTGTTAACGGTCAGGCTGAAATGAAAGCCGACAGTGTGTTACTTAAAGATCTTCAAGCGTCTCGGGATATTTATCTCGAAGCCAACGGCGAAATTCGAGCCAATGGGTTAGTGTCCGGAGCGGATGTCACGATTGTCCAGCGCTCCTCAGATCCGTCTGCCGCCGTTGCGGTCAAAAATGTCGATGCCGGAGATCAGATCTTTGTCCTGAATGCTGGCGGTCCGGTATCCTTAGAAAAATCCGTTTCCGGTAATTCAACAATGATATTTGTCTCTCAGGATGGGTATAAGCCGGATAGGAACGTTATTTCTTCAAGATCCAACAGGGTAGGGATTTTCGCGGCTGCACCGCAAATGTTGTCGGTGTTCGATCGCTTTGGTCGCGAAATCTCTTATTTCAGTAAGGATTCTTTGCAAGCTGACCAGCGCCATCAACATTATGCGTTATATCGTTATGGAGAAGACACGCACATGCCTGCTTCGCGTTTATTTTTTAACGGATACAGAGCTGAAAGCGTAAGTCCTTCGAATGGTCTGATAAAGGAAGCTCTACTTTTTGTAACCAACCGGTGGCAGGTTAACATGGGAGAAGAGGGAATCGGAGAGGAAGTCGAAGACTGATGAAATGAGACCGAAAAGTCCGGTCTCCGCGGAGCCGACCTCCTCCTCTTCGTGTAGAGGAAGAGGAAAGAGGTCAGGAAGCCGCTGTAATCCGGGCTTCTTCCGATAATTCCGTTTTTTGGTCAGACGGCTTGGCTGAAGCTTTCCTTTTTTTGTATTGTGAGCGAATGATGGAATAAAGAATTAAACCGATTAGAATCATGCAGATTGGGCTTGAGAATATTCCCCAAAGCAATTGACCGACATCTCCTTGTACCAAAGCCAGGGCACGCGCTAATTCACTTTCAGCCATTGTGCCGAGTACCAAACCTAAAACCAAAGGTTCTCTGGGAAGGTTGAAGTGCTTCATTGCACATCCCAATGCTCCGAAGCCTATCATGACCCAAACTTCAACAATTGAGCCGTTGACGGCGTACGAGCCGATCACTGCTAACGCAAGCACTAATGAAGCAAGGATGGGTTTAGGCATCGCCAGCAATTTGACGCAGTATTTGGCACAAAGGATTCCGATGGGAATGAAAGCGACATTAGCGATGAGTAAACTGAAGATAAAGCTGTAAACAGTCTCAGCATTCTCTTGGAAAAGCGTTGGCCCGGGCTGGAGTCCATGAATCATCAGCCCGGAGATCAATACAGCCGATACGGCGTTGCCCGGGATGCCTAACGTAAAGGCAGGAACGAGCGAACCGCCGACTACGGCATTGTTGGAAACTTCTGAAGCCAAAACGCCTTCGGGGCAGCCGGTGCCGAAATGACTCGGATCTTTGGCGGATTTCTTTGCGTCATCGTAGGCAATAAATGAAGCGATGGACTGGCCGGCTCCCGGGACGATGCCGATTATGATGCCAATGATTGAGGCTCTGAGAGTCAGCATTTTGTATTTCAGGATTTCTCTCATCGCGCGGATAATTCCAGAGCAGGAAACCGAACTTTCGACTTTAACGGCATCTTTTTCGTCTCTTAACATTGAGACAACTTCCGGAAGAGAATAGAGGCCAATTAATGCAGTCACTAGAGATAAACCGTTGAAAAGTTCCGGCAGATCAAAGGTAAAGCGCGCTTCCCCAGTAATCGGATGCATTCCTACAATCGAAAGTAAGAGACCAAAAATACCGGAGATCATTCCTTTAACAATATTCTTTTCTGAAAGCGCAGCGATGATGGCGACTCCGAAAAGCGCCATGATGAAATATTCCTGAGAGCCGAATTCCAAAGCCAAACGCGCTAAAGGAGGAGCAAGAAATAAAAGGGCAAAGACAGAGAGAATTCCGCCGACTGCCGAACCGATCGTAGATAACGCTAAGGCGCGAGAAGCCTGCCCTTTCTGAGTCATCGGATAACCGTCAAGTAGCGTGCAGCAGTTCGAGGGAGTTCCGGGAATATTTAACAGAATTGCACTGATGGAGCCGGCGTAACTTGAAGAGGCATAAATGGCACCGAGAAGGGCCAGTCCCATCGCTGGGCTCATGCTGAAAGTGAAAGGTACCAGAAGGGCAACGCCCATAGTGCTCGTAAGTCCCGGCAGAGAGCCCACGACAATGCCCAGAATTGTCCCTAGGAGAACCATCCCCAGCATTCCGGGTTCCAATGCTTGGAAAAAAGCAGGAAAAAGTGCTGAAAGATCCATAGCGGCCCTCCTAAAAAGCCCATATCTCGCCGACAGGCAATCGTGTGCCAAGAAGCAGCGTAAAGAAGAGATAAACGCCGGCAAGGAATAAAACAGTCACTCCCAGATAGATCAAAAGATTCTTTTTACGGACGTACCCGAATCCGGCCATCACCAGTATTAAAAATAAGAATGTCGAGAGATAGTAGCCAAGCAGGGGGATAGCAGCTGCATAGGCTCCGACTAACAAGAGGACTGACAAAGAAAGTGGAAAACTCAGTTTGTGAAAGTTAAAGGAAAGCGACAGTTTTTCAGTTTTAATTTTTCTGAAGAGGGTGACGGCATTAAGGGCTGAGAAAGACACGAAAAGCCAGCCTAAGAAGACCGGGAACTGTCGGGAGTCCGGTTCATAAGAATAGCCTTTCCATAAGATCAGACTCCCCGCGAGCAAGAGAAAAGCAGCCAAAAACGTTTCTTTTCGGGTGTTTTCTTGTTCCATGATTGACTCCCGACAAAATGTTAGAAGAGGTTCTTGTTTTCTGAGACTAGTTTGGAGGTCTGAGAGACAATTCTTTGAGTTTCTTGGGCGTTTTTAAAGCCGATATCCAGCTTGAGTTTCTTGGTTTCAGCGATGAAATCCGGATCTTCGCAAATCCCTTTGATGCCGTTTTCTAACTTAGTTAATACTTCGGGACTTAAGCCTTTGGGCGCGCAAATGCCGCGGATAGCTGCGCCTGCAGGCGCGATATCTTTTCCGAAAGCTTCTTTGGCAGTGGGAGCGAAGGCTGCGGACTGATCAGCGAATACCACGAGAATTTTAAGTCCGTTGCCGAGCTGCTTTTGTGCGGCAGAGAGTGTTGAAGCACAGAGGTCAACTTTTTTACCCATCAATGCTGTAAGTGCCTTACCTGAGCCGTTGAAGGGAACGAAATTTGTCTTAATACCAAGATCTTTTTCAGCGATCAGATGCTGGAGCTGAACATTAGACTGCGGACCGTCTCCGGCGACATTCAAAGTTTTGGTTTTAGCTGCTTTGATGAAATCAGCTGCTGTTGTATAAGGACTGTCCTCGTTGACAACCCAGACAATTGGGTCAGATTGAACAGCTGCTATGAAGGTGAAATCATCCATAGAGAAAGGCACATTCTTACGCAGTTCCTTGATCATGATCATTGAAGGTAAAGAAGCCGCACCGATTGTGTAACCATCCGGTTTGGCTTTACTCAGAAGGGTCCAGCCGATTTGGCCGCCGGCTCCTGGTTTATTGTCAATGGTAAGAGTTTGACCGAGATGTTTTTCAGCGTATTTGCCCATGATGCGAAGAAGAATGTCATTGCCGCCTCCTGCGCTAAAAGGCACGATCGTCAAGAGCGGCTTAGAAGGATAAACATCCGCAGCGTAGGCTGAACCGGCGCCAAAGAAGCTTAAGGCAGTGAGAACGGAGAGGTAGGAGAGGAGTTTTCTGCGTTTCATGGTGTTGTCCTTGGGATGGAAATAAAGTTTTTGAGATAATTTTGATTAGAGCGTCGGATGGTCTTTGTCGAAAATTACTTTTCCATCGGCGACAATGGTCGGATGCCACATGATGAGATCGTAATGACAAGGAGCCTTGGTAACTCCGCCCAGTGTGAGACTTGTGCCGATGCCGATATGACAGGTACCGAGGACTCCCTCGTCTTCAAGCATGATTCCGCACATGCGACACTTTGGATTCAATCCAATCCCGAGCTCTGCAATGTTGTAGCTGTTTTTATCGCCGTGGCTGGCTAAATCTTTGCGAAGAATTTCTGCAGCTCTTCCGCCTTTGATTTCGGTGATAAAGCCGCCTTCGACTTTGCATATGACAGGTTCATCAACAAGGCCGATTCCGAGGTACGGAATAGAAGCATCGCATACGATAACCCCTTCAGCGGTTCCCTCGATAGGTGTGGTATTGGCTTCAATCGTTGGAATGGTAGAGAACTGACCTTTTTCAACGACGCAGTAAAGTGCATTTCCGCGCCGACCTTTCGTATTAAAGCGAAGATCGGTTCCTCCCGGAGAGGTGATATGAATCTCTTCAGCATTTTCCAAGGCTTTGGCTACGGCAATGCAGGTTGGTTTGATTTGGTCAAAGTCAGCTTCTATCCCGCCGTGCATCATAACTTCAGGGGTGAAATCTGTCATGACGATGATTCGAGCTCCGGCTGCCGCCGCATTTTTTACTGCATGTGTATGGGTAATAGAGTAACTGACGGGCACGATCACGACGTCCGCATTTTTCATGGCTGCGGCCACGGCGGCAGGTGGTTCTTCTCCAGCCCGTCTTCGAGGCTTCATGCTCATAATCATAACTTCAGCACCTCGGTCACAGGCAACGGCAGCAACGGCTTTAGCGATATCTGTTTTCGCATAGTCAGTGACCAAAAGGACAGTTTCTCCTGGCTGCACTTTTGTAGCAACGTCGACTAAGGTCTTGGCTCCCTTCATCATTAGAAGTTCTTTCATCACTTTTCCTTTCTTTGCGCCATCATCGTGCAGTCGCACCAATTTAGGGCATCCCTGCACAACCGTGACGCGTTTAAGTTAGGTTATTGAGGCTTTGAAAACTAGTCAGGTTGATTATTGGTTTAAAGATTTTGCTAGGTTTCAAAATAATCTACGCAAGAACTATGCCAAGTTTGCGTTATCTCATTGAACGAGTTGTATGAAAGTATCGTTAACTTAAACACTGCCTCTTTCCGAGAACATCAGGAAAAGAGCAAGCATGAAACCAATATCGGGTGAGATAGGAAAAAATATCTAAAAATAAATAAATGTTAAGGGGTGAATGATGTTAATCAAAGTGGTCACTCCGAACTGAGATCGGTAGGAAATACAGGAGAATTTTTAAAAAGTCCTGCCTCACAGTGTTTCCTCGCATTTTCAGAAGTTGACGGTACTAATACAGTGGATGGAGAAATCGCTCGGAATTAAAATGAAAACCACTCCAAAAATAAAACAATTAACTTTAGCCTGCTTTTTGGCTGCGGCCGCAGTGACGATTAATTCTGCTGGAGCTGCAGAATCCGAATTTCAAACGAAAGAATATTTTTCTTCCAACGGACTTGATTTAATTAATGCAGCCTCTGCCTACGATCAGGGATATACGGGAAAAGGTGTTCTCATTGGCCTTTTAGATACTCCTATGAGAGAAGATCACCCGGAATTGTCAGGCAAGTTTGAAGTGATCGCTGCCTTGGATAAAGACGGTCACTTGGTCGCAAATCCTACCACTTGGACTCAGGATGTAAGCCACGGTACTCATGTCGCCTCCATCATGGCGGCAAAGAAAGACGATATCGGTATGCATGGTGTTGCTTTTGACAGCAATGTAGTTGGACAGGTCTATATCGGTTTACAAAGTTACTATTTCGCCGATGACAAAAAATTCTTTCAAGCGCACCCGGAAATAAAAATTCTGAATAACAGCTGGAATGGAATGGCGGTTGACAAAAGTTTTGTTCCAAATGGTGAGGTGTATTCTGTCCAAGAGGCTAAAAAGCTGGCTATGACCGAAGGTGTTAAACCTCATTCCGGTCAGTTAGTAAAGTGGGCGATTGAAAATCCGAACAGTTTGGCGGTGGTAGCTGCGGCAAATGACGGCTGGGTGTCTCCCTCATTTATGGGAATGCTTCCGCGTTATTACGGTTCCGAATTAGGAAATTGGGTTACGGTTGTGTCTCTAAATCCGTTAGATGCAACGCGCAAAGACGGCAAGATTTCACTTGGACCGACAGGCTTGTCGTTGTTCAGCAATATCGCAAGAGGCGCAGAACTGTTCACAGTCTCGGCACCGGGAGGATATATCTCTGCCGCAGATGCGGTGACGAACGGCTATACAATCAAATCCGGAACCTCCATGGCTACGCCGCAAGTTAGTGGCGCCGCAGCGCTAGTCGCACAGGCCTTTCCTTGGATGAATGGAAAGCAGCTGGCGGACGTCATTTTGACGACCGCTAACAGCAATATCGAATGTCCGGATATATTGGTCGGTTTTGACGAGTCGACTGAAACGGCATTGGTTTTCTACTATTTTTCTACAGAAAAACCTTCTGAAGAACAGGTTATCAAGGCCCTAACGGAAACATATAACAAAGATCCTGAGGCTTGGGGGTACCGCTCTCTGAATTCAATGATCGAGTATTTTGTCAAAGATCATTTTGAGAAATCTGAGGCAGAGCAAGAACAAGACAAATATGTTCGTTTGATTCGTGTCACTAAGGAAGAGGTGTTTGGACAAGGTGTATTAGATGCCGGGAAAGCGGTCGGCGGTCCTGCACGGTTAGATGTGAACCGAATGTCTTCGAATTCCGTTAAGACTTATGCCGAATTTGGAAATACGGCGTACGCCTTTGAAGTCTTCGATACACAAGGTCATATGGCAGTTTTTAGCAATGCCATATCGGAGCGACTGTGGGATGACAAATACCATCACGAGGAATACCGCACAGGTTTGCAAGGTATTTCTAGGCAGACTCGTTCTTCAGAGAATTCCATTCTTGCCGATAAAAAACCGGGTCTCATCAAAACAGGTTGGGGGATGCTGGCTCTGATGGGAACGAATACTTATTCTGCTCCGACTATTGTTGAGGGCGGATCATTAATGATCAACCCTCGCCCTGACGGATCAGGGGGTATCTTAGTTAATAGCTCAGTTTTGGTTCAAAAAGACGGCGGTCTGTTAGGTACCGGAACTGTCATAAATAGAGTGATCAACAATGGAGTATTTTTACCCGGGACGGACGAAGCGCCTTTTACGGTAGGCGATTACGAACAGGGGCCAACAGGAGATCTCCTCTTTATTGTGGACCGTTATGGGGCGCATAACCAGCTCAAAATTCTCAATACAGCAAAAGTGGAAGGAACGCTGTCGTTAGGATTGGAAAAAGCTTTTTATACCAACGAGTTTTCTCAAAGACTACAGCTGACGGATTTAATTTCTTTAGCCGATGGGGGTGCAAAAACCGGAACTGAATTTCTCCGTCGTTCGTCTTATTAATGATTCTCCGACTTTGGATTTCGTATTAGAAAACAAAGGAGAAAACTTTGTTCTTTCCAGTTTGAGGCGAGGTGATAGTTATTCCCGCTATGCGCAGACGCCGGCTCAATATTCTCTTGGTCAAGCCTTGTATAGGATTGCGTCCGGTTCCGTATCCGATGATGGTTTGACGGACTTAATTGGAGAGTTGGACTTTTCGGATTTTGCCGGCAATAAAGTTCAATCGGCTTTAAAAAATGTCTTGCCCAATATTTATCTAGACGCCCAGAAGGCGGAACTGGATCAGAGCAGACTGCTCAATCGTTTTGTTTCTTCCGGGTTGCCGCAGAATGGAGTTTGGATGAAATCTCTTGCCTCTTTTGCCGACCGCTCCGGGACAGATCAAATCAATGGGTACAACACTCGGCAGGCTGGGGCAGTGGGCGGCTTGAGAACGAAAATTTCCGAGCAGCTGGAGACAGGACTTTTCTTCGGCGTCTCGGACCTAAATTTGAAGGAAGATGGTACCGGCAGTCATTACGACTCAACCTTATTCGCTTTCGGTGCAGAGGGACGTTATACCTCTTCGACTGTCCCGGGATTTTCTGCGTTCGGTAGCGTTTTTGTCGGGCTCTCTGATTCAAAAATTACAAGAAAATCATTGGATGAATGGCATAAAGCTCACTGGACGGGATTTACTTTTGGAACGCAATTAGGAGCCGAACTGCGGTTGTTGAGTCAAAAAGGGATATCAGCAGGGCCGTTCGCCTCAATTGATTACGTATTTAGCCATCGTCCTAAAGTTTCCGAGTCCGGTGGGTCGATCCCGCAAACTCTCTCTAAAAGCTCGAGAGGAGAAGTGAGTACGCTGCTTGGCCTGAAAATTGAGATGAAACAGGACCTTCAGCCGGGAATCCTGACTGCAGGCGGAAAAATCGGATGGCGACATTTCTATGGCAGCAAGAACATAAATGTAAGGAGCCGTTTTAATGCGTCCGAAGAAAGTTTTTATGCGCAGAGTGATTCCTACGGCAGAGACGCGTTAGAAGGAGCCGTAGGCTTTTCCTGCGAAACGAAATCCGGTATTTATGCGGGGTTTGAGGCTGTCGCATCAGTGGCAAGGAAAGAAAGAAGCCTAGGAGCGAATTTTAAAATCGGGAAACGATTCTGAAATTAGAACCAAAGGCATTCAAAAGAACTTTCACGTTTACCGGTACGTGGATGAATATGGGAAAAATTAATGAGGTGCTTCGTTTGGAAGCACCTCATTAAGCCAAAAGAAGGATTACTCCGAAGGACGAGAAGCAAGTTGGTCGAAGAGAGCTCTTTCTTCGGAGACAATTTTGGAAATTTCTGTCGCTATCAAATCCATAACTTCTCGATATAAGGGACTTTCTGAATTAGAGTTCCGGCAGTAAACACACAGAGGTGCATCGGGTCTGCCCCAACTGGGTAAGACCAGCTCCAGTTTGCCTTTTTGGATTTCCTCTGCCACAACGCCCAGTGTTACATCAACACTGATACCGACGTCTTTCAAAAGCATGCTTCTGCAATAAGATCCGTCGCCTTTGAGAACGTGGGGCAGACGTTCAATATCAATGCTTGTGCTTGGGTCTGAAGTTTTATTCGAACTCCTCTTTAGGAGAATCGGAGAAAACGCCGGACTTGTTTTGTACCTAAGAAGCACGACATGTTCTTCAAGGTCCTGAGCTTTTTTAGGCGCCGGATGTTCAGCTAAATATTTTTTTGAGGCAAGCAGGGGAAAGCGGTATTCTGCAATTTGTCTGCATGTTAGGGTAGGTTCTTCCTTTCGATAAAAACCAACGGAAATATCGGTTTCACGCTCCATTAGGGCCCTAAGCCCCATGTCAGCAGAAAATTCGAAAGTAACACTGCTGCCTTCACGCCGCTCATAGTTAACTAACTTTTCTAAGAGGGGTTCTTTATTAAGATTTATAGGCAGTGAAATACGGATATTGCGTTTAGGTATCTTCTGAAGATTAACGCCGATTTCACGACATTCATTTTCAAGACGGTCTTGGGCTGCAACGAACTCTTCAACAAAGGGAAAAATCTTTATTCCGTTTTCACTTAGTCTCATTGGACGCGGACGATGAAGCACTAAGAAGAAACCTAGTTCATCCTCCAATTTTGAAATCAGCCTCGAGGCATAGGGCAAGTCAATTCCGCATTCCTGCGCAGCATGGCTCAGTGTTCGACCTTGACCTATTAAACAAAAAATCTTCCAACTGAGTTTTCGGTCGTACAGTTTCATATCGACTCCTACAAACAAGTCTTGGTAATAATACCAATGAACAACTTGCGCGAAAGAACAATTTAGGATTTAGAAATCATACATTTTCATGAGTTCTACTTTTTCTTAACATGAAGGAAACCGTTCCGAAGTCCTTGTTTTCTTGGAGACTATATGTTCGAAAATCCTACATCTTTATTTCCTATGGTCAGAATTGTCCCGTATATGGGTGTGATTTGGACAATCCACGAAGCTTCCAAGCTTGGTTTTTACAATGGACATCCGGAATGGTGCAATGTTGGTCAGGGGCAGCCTGAGGTCGGAGAGATTCCGAAAGCGCCTCCGAGAATTAATTCGGTCAGCTTGGAAGAACTGATCGACGCCGCTTACGGTCCGGTCGGGGGAACTCCTGAGGTTCGAGCTGCGGTCGCTGATTGGATTAATAGGACCTATCGTCGTGGGCTGAAACCATATTCGGTGGAAAATATTTCTTTTGCTTCCGGCGGACGGTTAGCTTTGACGCGCCTGTTTAGTATTTTTAAAGACGGCAGTCGAATAGCCTATAAAAATCCAGACTATACCGCTTATGAAGATTACTTGTACCCGCTTCGTCATTCTTGCGAATTGATTGAACTAAGGGCGCAAGAGAAAAATGGTTTCATGGTTTCCGACGCAGAATTTTCCGAATTCATTAAACAATACAGACCCGACGCTTATATCTTCTCAAATCCATGCAATCCTACCGGTCAATCAGTAAAAGGAGGATCTTTAGCCAACTATGTGGACATTTGCCGTAAAGAAAATTGTCTTCTCGGATGTGATGAATTTTATGCGACATTTGCCTATGAAGAGGATGGTTCACCCTCGAAAGAACCGGTTTCGGTGCTGCCGTTTATCGAAGATGTTAATAAAGATCCTGTAGTTGTCTTTGACGGACTGACTAAAGGATTTCGCTATCCCGGTTGGAGAGCTGCGTGGATGGTCGGACCTAAATACTTAATTGAAATGGTTAACAGAGCTGCCAGCGCTGTTGACGGCGGTCCGTCGACGATCGTTCAGAGAGCGGCAATTGAAGAGCTTTCTTCCGGACACGCAGAAGCGGAATTGCTTGCCACAAGAAAAGAATTTGCCGTTAAACGGAGACTCATGATTGACGGCCTTCAATCGATAGGAATAAGAGTTCCGGATCCGCAGCCTCTAGGTACTTTTTACGTTTGGGCGTCGCTTGAAAACCTTCCCGGGAAATTATCGGACGCCGATTACTTCTTCCATGAATGCCTCAAGAAAAAAGTTATCACTGTACCGGGCCACTTCTTTGATGTTCGTCCTTACCGCAACCGTCCGACAAAAGAACCATATAGCCATTGGGTTCGCTTCTCCTACGGTCCAAACCGTCGGACGGTTGCGACCGCTCTGTCCCGAATGGCGGAAGTGATTCGAGAACATCGTTAGCACTGTCCGTTTACATATAAGAACCACTGTTTCACACCGCGCGAACCTTCGAAAAGAAAGGATTCCACGGTGTGAAAGGTTATTGAATATGTCACAAATAACACAACTCCTCAAACAACACCGACGAAACTTGCACGCTTATCCTGAGACAGCTTGGACCGAGTTTCAGACCACTTGGTACATCTATCAGCAGTTAATGGGTCTGCCGTTCAAGCTGAGGCTTGGCAAGGAGATCTTGAACGAAGCTTTCGTTTTGAATCGAAATGAAGAAGAGGTCAAAATCAGTGCGAAACGTGCTTTAGACAATGGCGTCCCAAAAGAGTTCATTCACATTCTTGACGAATTTACCGGTGTACTGGCGACTTTTGAGACTCATAAGTCCGGACCAACGTTCGTTTTGCGTTTTGATATAGATGCTCTTCCGATTCAGGAAACGGAGGACGCTCAGCATTTGCCGAATCTGCTGGGTTTTCGTTCGCGGCATGATAATTGTATGCATGCCTGCGGACACGATTTTCATACGGCAATCGGTTTAGTGCTTGCAAGATGGATTTCCGAACAGCGAGCCAAACTTCGAGGAAAGATTATTCTTCTTTTTCAGCCAGCGGAAGAAGGTTCTCGCGGGGCCAGAGCGGTTTCGGCTTCAGGCTTGTTGGATGAGGCCGATTATTTTGCAGCCGCACACGTCGGAATGATGGCTCGTACAGGTGAAGTTGTCATTGATCCTTATGGCTTCCTGTGCGGAACCAAGTTCAATGTTGATTTCAAAGGTCGGGCTGCGCACTGTGCGAGTGAACCCGAAGCAGGGAAAAACGCCCTTGCAGCAGCCTGTTCGGCGTTCATGCTCCTTCAGGGAATTTCAAGGAGTAGTAAAGGTGCGTCTCGGATCAATGTCGGCAAGCTCTCAGGCGGACGCGGCCGAAATATTATTCCGGATCAAGCTTACATGGAGATTGATCTCAGAGGAGAAACGACAGAGGTTAATGACTACCTAGTGAAGAGAACTCAAGAAATACTCAAAGGAACAGCTCAGTCATTGGATGTTCAACTTTCTATTGAAGATCTTGGGACGGTATATGACATCAAGAATGACCCGGAGCTTGTTGAATATCTCAAAGAGGTTGCAAGTCAATGTCCCCTTGTTAAAGCAGTCACGACTCACTCCGATTTCGGAGGCTCTGAAGATGCCTCGATCATAATTAAGCGTATTCAGCAGCTTTTCGGAAAATGTATTTATTTTGTGATCGGGGCCGATCGAACGGCAGGTCATCATCAGCCGGATTTCGATGCTGATGAGGCCGCTCTTGAGATCGGATTTGAAATGTTTAAGGGCCTGATCCGGAAGATCAATGGTTGTTAACTGCGGTTAACCATAGCGGCATTAATTAAGCCTTGGATCCTTTTGTGGGTTCCAAGGCTTTTTAACTGTCAAATTTTTGAAAAATTATCTTTGTTCGGCCGATTCTTTGATAGATATCGGAGCCAAAGCCTGCTGAGGAGAAAGGACATCTCCGATTTCTGTTTCGATCTCGTCTTCGAGCTCGTCCAAGAGATTTACGTCTTTGCCTTTTTTACTTAACGTATCGGTTAACTGTTCTTTGTTTAATTCTCCCACCCATCGACCGACGACAACACAGGCAATACCGTTGCCGATCATGTTGGTAATGGACCTTGCTTCGCTCATGAAACGGTCCACGCCGAGGATTAGTGCTAAACCGGCGACGGGGATGTCGCCGACGGCAGAAAGAGTTGCAGCTAACACGATAAATCCGGATCCTGAAACGCCGGCCGCTCCTTTACTAGTTAAAAGGAGAACCGTTAACAGCGTCGCCTGCTGAGTGAAGGTCATTTGGATGTCACAGGCCTGTGCAATAAACACCGCCGCCATCGTAAGGTAAATCGCTGTTCCGTCGAGATTGAACGAATATCCGGTCGGAATTACAAGACCGGTGACGGAACGGCTGACGCCGGCTTTTTGCATTTTGGTAATCATTTGAGGAAGGACAGCTTCGGAAGACGAGGTTCCGAGAACGATGAGAAGTTCCTCTTTGATATAGGCCAGGTAGCGAAGAATTGAAAAACCGTTGAAGCGACAAATCGCACCGAGGATGCCCAAAACAAAAAATAAGCAGGTGGCATAGAAAACCAGCATTAGTTTCCCTAACGGTAGCAGAGAGTGTATGCCGTATTTGCCGATTGTAAATGCCATGGCACCAAAAGCCCCGATTGGCGCGACCTTCATGATCCAGTTGATCATGAGGAAAAGGATGTCGGATCCTTTTTTAATAAGTTCGTAGACTGGGTGACGGGAGCCGCCCAAGAACTGGAGGGCAAAGCCGAAAATGATCGAGAAGAACAAGACTTGGAGAATGTCGCCCTGCGCAAAGGCCCCGACAACGGAGGAGGGAATGATATGAAACAGAAAGTCCAAAGTCGACTGAGGCTTTTCGGCTGTTGCATACATCGAGACGGAATTCATATCTAATGTTGCAGGGTCAACATGCATTCCGGCGCCCGGCTGCAGTATATTTACTAAAAAGAGTCCGACAAATAGGGCAAGCGTTGTGACGGCTTCAAAGTAAAGAAGGGCTAAACCTCCGACTTTCCCGACTTTCTTCATGTCTTCCATTCCCGCGATTCCAATGACGACAGTGCAGAAAATCACCGGAGCGATGAGCATTTTAATGAGCTTAATGAAACCGTCCCCGAGCGGTTTCATGGATGCGCCGATATCCGGGAAGAAAAAACCTAAAAGAACACCGATAACAATGGCTGCAAGAACTTGCACGTACAGTACTTTATATAATGGTTTTTTCATTCAGTCACTCCTAATAAATGGGATAAATCCCCGTTAGTTAAGGGTTTTATCTAACAACAAAGGAATGATTTTGCGGTACGGTTTTTACGCTCTTGTAACAAGTATCCCAAAAGAGGTATTCGGTAACAATTTGAATAATTTATAAAATCTGTCTTCTAATGCTCATCTGTCCGTCCAAATAAAAAAATCCGAAGCCTTTTGAGCCTCGGATTGAGATGATTTTTCAGCGAGTGGCTATTCTGTTGCAGGGGAGGCAATCCCCCCGAAGGTCATGGAAGCAACATAAGCGGCCGTGAAGTCTTCAGGCGACATGCCCGGTACGGCAAAACGGAACTGTGTTGTCTGGCCCGGTGCGAGAGCCGGCGTGACACGGGAAACCAACAGAGCGTTTGTATAAGCGTTCGGGTCCCCGTTGGCGTCCTTTCCGTACACGCGGATATCAAAAGCGACATTGGTATAAGTAATGCTTTGCGGGTTGACGATAGTGAGAACAAAATCACTGCCTTTTGCGTTTCCGGAAGGTTTGTCAATGGACATTAGGAATGTTGCACCGTTAACACGGATACTGGATAGCTTTCTTGCGTCCGGCATTAAAACTGCTGTGGACGGCGGAACCAGCATCTCAAGGTAGTCCACTTGCTTTTGGAGTTGAAGTACAGTCTCTCTGAGATCCTGAACTTGCTGAGATAAAGGCACGGATTTAGATTTCGGCGCCGTACCGGCAGCCTGAACCATGGCAGAAGCAGATAGGCCTAAAGCGGCAGCCAAAAGAAAAGGAAGAGTTTTTTTGATCATGCAGACCTCCGTTAATTTTCAGGAAAGCATACAGATTCAAATCCAACTGTGTTCCTTTCTATGCGCATTTAAGGTACACGAAATTGCAACTCAAAATTGATTTTCGGGCTCTGTCCGCGAGGAAAAGTTACTAATATAAGACTGTAAGTCTCAGAGCGTTCGGAGGAATGAAAAGTGAAGTGGTTCGGAGTGGATTATCGCTATGTGATTGCCGGAGTCGGTGCCGTTTTTATTTTGGCTTATGAATTTGTCGGAACCCAATCCGGAGAAATTCAGCCGGATAAACAGGAAGCTCAAAACTCAAAAGCACTTAGCGTAGAAGCCCTAAACGAAAAACTTGCTTCCGCACTCACAGCAAATTCTGCTTCGCTCGAAGGAGTCAAAGCCTCTGTCTTAGGTCAGGACGAAAAATCCAACATCAACGTGCGTTTAAATTTTGCTGCACGCAAGGGCCCTCCTTTTACAGACGCAGAAAAGAAATACTTCAAAACCTTCCTGCTCGGATTAACTTGTGTTGAAGCGCCGTCCTATTACGACCACGGCATCGGAAACGTAAACTACGAATTTTTAGACGGAGAAGGGACGCGGTTTGACAGTGCGAAGATTCAAACCAAAGCTTGCCTGAATTTCGATAAAAACCTGAATTCAACGTATATCTCCAGAGACCTGCTTCCGGCGATCGGTTCAATCCTGCACGATCAGCCGAAGACGGCTCAGCAGCTCCTTAAAACGCCTTACGCCAAAATTCCTGAAATCGAAAGTGAGGACGGCTACGAAGTCACGCCTCTGGGTGTTTCTGAAGACGGTGTGATCCGCTACCGCATCAAACATACTCAGAATCTTGCCGCTAACTTCTCTCAGGAAGATAAACATCGCTTGGTGACCGGAGGCTTTAACGGTGTTTGTCTGAACCAGCAGTTCAGAGACCGATTCAAAGAAGGATTTCCTGCTTACGAAATCGAACATGTCGATAAAAACAATCAGTTGATTGACAAGGTTTTTGTCTCTGAAGATACGTGTCGAAGCGGTCGACCGGACGGCCGCTGATCATTCTGTTGTTTCGGATCCTTCTGGTGATGGTTTCAGCCTGTAACATATACAGCAGCTAAACCAACAAGATTAAGACTATGGCTTCACATTCCACATGGGGATCCAGAATCGGATTCATTCTGGCAAGTGCAGGCTCTGCCGTCGGCTTGGGCGCGATTTGGAAATTCCCTTATCTTGCCGGCAATAACGGCGGTTCTGTTTTTCTTCTCTCTTATCTGCTCTTTACCTTTACAGTCGGTGTGGCGATGCTCATCAGCGAGTACGTCATCGGCCGAGAGGGCAGAATGGGTGCGATCGGCTCATTAAAGAAAGTGGTCGGCAAGCACTGGGGCGTGTTCGGCACGGTCGGTGTCGTTACCGCTTTTGCGATTCTTTGCTTTTATTCCTGCGTCGGCGGCTGGTGTATCAAATATTTGATCGACGCGTTCACAGGAACCGGAATTGTCTCTAATGCGGACGAACTCAATAAAAACTTCGGTTCGTTTGTGAGCAACGGCGCCTTAGCGTACTTCTATCAGATCATCTTCTTGCTCGCCAACGCGGTGATTGTTTCATTAGGCGTACAGAAAGGGATCGAACGACTGGCTAAATTCCTAATGCCGGTGCTCTTTATCCTCATGCTCATCTTAATTGTCCGAGGATTAACGCTTCCCGGCGCCGTTAAAGGTCTGGAATATCTCTTTAAACCGAACTGGAGCGGCTTTACCTCGTCTGCGATCTTTAACGCGATGGGATTTACTTTCTTCTCGCTGTCTTTAGGCGCAGCCGTGATGGTAACTTATGCCGGCTATCTCTCCGAGAAAGTCAATCTTTTAACCTCTACGGCTTGGGTTGCATTCCTGGCGATCATGGCTGCTGTGCTCGGCGGCTTAATGGTGATGCCTGCCGTGTTTGCCTTTAATTTGTCTCCGACTGCCGGTCCCGGTCTGACATTCGTGACGATGCCGGCGATTTTCTCGCAGATGCCGTTCGGTGTTTTCTTTGCGATTCTTTTCTATTTCTGCTTGGTTGTGGCGGCGATTACGAGCTCCATGTCCATGCTTGAAGCCGTAGTGGCTTCACTTTTGGACTATACCCGTCTGTCCCGAGCGGCCGTGACTTGGATCACAACGGCTTTGGCTGCGTTCATCGGCCTTTTCTGCACTCTGAGCTTCGGATCCCTGTCCGACTTCAAGATGTTCGGCAAGAACGTGTTTGATTTGCTCGACTTCCTGACGAGCAATGTCGGTATGCCGCTGTCTGAAATTGGCTTCAGCGTGGCAGCGGCTTGGATTGCCTGGAAGGTGACGGCTAAGCAGCTTACCAGTGCCGGTCCCGTGCAGTCTTGGCTGCTCTGGGCAATTCGTATCGTGATCGGTATTCTGTCGCCGCTTCTGATTGTTACCGTGGTACTGACCGGTCTTCTCTGACAACAGCTTATTGAGACCACGAAATCGGCAGGCGAGCTTTTGGCTTTCCCGTCGGTTTGAATTTTCGATGTGTCGATCAGAACGGAACGATTTCTTCTAAGAGCGGCCCGATGCGAGGCAGGTCTTTCCAGCAGGTGGTATATCCGGGACTTAAACGGGCGCGAGACATTGTCCAAGTACCTTTTCCTAATTTAGAAGCCGCAAAGCAAAGCGTATTTTTACCGTAGCGCGTGTTGATGGAATCCATCAGTTCACAGATAATCTGCTGCTGTTCGGTTTCCGTCTCTTCAAAAAGATCCTTGGTGACAGCGTCTTTCGGAACGACTTCTCCGACGTAGACGCCGGCGCGTTTATAGAGGCAGTCTCTGCGGTAAGTTTGATTAAGTAATCGCCGAGCGTAATGAATAATCGTATTGGTATCCGAAATAGGATAAGGAAGGCCAACGCACGGATAAGCGTGCTGCTGGACATCTTGAAGGCGGAAAGGATTCGTGTTTAAGACAATACCGACGGTGTGCGCCACCGTACCTTCGCGACGCAAGGTTCTTCCGCATTCCTGAGCATGAAAAGTGATTGCACCTAGCAAATCGTCCTTGTCGCAGACTAAATGACTGAAGCTGCGGCTTCTCATGATTTGCTGTCTTTTTGGTTTTACAAGTTCCAGTGGAATGCAGGACGTTCCCTGAAGTTCTCGTACTGTCATGGAAAGCGTAATGCCAAACCGATTTCGGATGGCCTCTGCATCTGCACGGGCTAAATCTAAGGCCGTCCGAATACCCATCTTTTCTAGGTGTTCCGTATAACGTCTCCCTACACCCCAAATTTCAGAAACTGGTTCGCAAGCAAGCGCTTTTGCCTGCCGCTGAGGCGTTAAGTCGAGCCAATTGCAAACGCCTTTTAGGCCGCCATAGTGTTTCGCTAAATGGTTGCAGTATTTGGCTAAAGTTTTTGTCGGCGCGATACCGACACACGTTGGAATTCCTACATCCTTAAATACTTTGTCTTTAATCCGAAAACCTAACTGGGTTAGATCAGTATCCAGACCTTCGTAGCCGCTCATGTTGGCGAAGCACTCATCAATACTGTACGGATCAATGCAGTCAACTTGGGAGGCGATGGTTGACATCATCCGCCCGGAGAGATTGGCGTAGAGTTCGTAGTTGCTTGAGAAAACGGCGACGTTTTCCCGTATACAGAATTCTTCGATCTGAAAGTACGGCTGGCACATTTTGATGCCGAGCTTTTTGGCTTCCTTCGATCGAGCAACGACACACCCGTCGTTATTACTGAGCACAATTACGGGACGGTCAGTTAAGTCTGGACGAAAAACTTTTTCGCAGGAGGCAAAGAAAGAGTTTCCGTCCACCAGCGCGAACACCTGCATAGCTAGTTGCTTTTAATCGTGTACTTCACGACGCCGATAAAGCGCCATTCATCGTAGTCTTTCGGGAGGATGGGCTTGTAGATCGGATTTGAGCTTTCAGGGAGCAGACGCAGTCCTTTATCGTCTTTCATATAGCGTTTAACGGTGAATTCATTGTTAATGCTCATGATGACGATGTCTCCGTTCTTGGGTTCCGGCGAGCGGTCGACGACCAAGAGGTCGCCTTCGTCCATACCGGCCAAGTCCATGGAATCGCCTGTTACGTAGACGCAGAATGTGGAGGCGGGATTGGAAACCAAATATTCATTTAAGTCCAGCGTTTTGTCGATATAGCTTTCTGCCGGGGAAGGGAACCCGGCCTGAACCCCGCATTCGTAAACTGGAATGCTCAGGTGCGTCGGATTCATGGCCGGAACAAGAATCTGGTCTGTGTCGAGGGTACGAGCAGGTTCTGCGACACGTTCAAGTTCACAGCGAAGCCATTTTGCGCCGCCTAACTGCTTGAAAACAGGAACCAGTTCATCTGTAAGGCAAATGGAAACACGTTTTGTATTACCAAGACCTTTGCGGCCGGCACCTTCACGAGCGCCCCCGCGGTTTTCTTTTTTAGTTGTTTTATCCATGATGAAGTAAAAAGAGGAAAAATTTTGAAATAATCAAACTATTTCAGAAATCTGTAGTCAATTATTCCCGTTGCTATGAATCAAGGATACCAACCGCTTTAAAAAACCTTAGAATAGTCACAGACGAACTCCGACCGGTTTTAGTGTCTTCTAGGTCGGCAAAGGTTAGCCCTGCACTAGCGGGGCTTTTCCTTCTTGACTTCCTCCCCACCGACGTTACCAAGGGAGGGTCTCTCTATTAACTATGGAGGGTTAAGATTCACAAATACGATTAAGTTGTACTTTCTCTGCAATTACTTCTTGCTCTGATCCGTCTTCAAATTTTACACAGACAATACCGTCTGAAGCTTTTCGTTTATAAAGAAGTTCACATTCCCTTCCGTCAACAAGACAAAAAATTATCGGTTTTTTATAGAGCTGCTCTTTCTCTTCTTCGTCCGGGAAACTTTCTACGGATGCATCAACATCATCAAAAGAGTCCTCACTAGGGCTTTCTTTAAATGCTTCCTCTGCATTCTCTTCTTGCTCGTTGTCTATCTCATTCTGATCTTCCAGAGGCTGGTAGCAAGATTCATCAATCTTTGCCCCTGGGAATAACTCCTCGTTCTCAGCATGAGACTCTTCGGCAATAGTCTTCTTATCTAAAAATTCGCCTTGTCCATCTTTTAATTCTTCGTTTTGTTCGTGAGACAAAGACTCTTCGGTTTCAAGAAAGTCCTTCTGTGCTATCGGATCATTAAAATTTTCTTCATCAGGTTTTGTAGAAGGGGAT
>OFFM01000369.1_pt1 | contig 38532 bp, 29 predicted proteins | sample 1521401 | NCBI WGS metagenome assembly OFFM01 (sample SAMEA3504118, study PRJEB24116) | mouse gut metagenome | biome: mouse gut; feature: mouse-associated habitat; material: faeces | place: Denmark | collected 2011
AACTAAATACTAATATTTTAATAACAATGGTTAGATTTTTATCGCACCACTACTAATTTATGACAGCCATTCCGTCGCGCGTGCGGCTGTTGATCTCGTGCAGACCGCTCACCTGCAGCAGCTGGCGGCGCACCGGCGCCGTGACATTGTTCTCAAGTTCGCGCGCGCCGCTGTTGTCGCCTGTGATCTGCACTGTTATGTGCGGAATGGCTATAGCCGGCAGCAGCGATACCGGGAGAGTGAAATATGTCACCAGTCCCACTATCAGGCACGCCAGGAATGCCATTATGACGGCTATAGGCCGCTTGAGAAGAAAATGTACCACGGTAGTCGGTCAGTAAATGTCAAGGTCTTGCAGAACCCCGACAACGTGTTATTCTTTTTGTTTATTTTATCTCCACCTCGACAATCATCGGGTTTACATCATCCGTGCCTTTCACACGTGCCATTTCGTCGGCAGATATAATGAAGTAGAAGTTATCGGAGTTCATGTAATCGGCAGGATAGCCGTAATATGTCTCACCATCAACTGTCACGGGGAAACCGGCGAGCCAGTCGGCATCGCGCCCCTGCGGCTGCTCATGGCGGTATACGAGCTTGCCGTCTTCGAGCGAATAGGCGTCGAAACGGAGCACTCCCCCGTTATTATATTCGCCGAAAGTATAGCGCACCAGGGCGTAACGTGAATTGAATATCGGATGAAGGGGGTTTAGATGGTCATTATCCACAGCCTTGAGCTCTTCCATTGTTTCAAGAGATCCCCAATCATAGGCATACTTTCCGAGATTCATGGCTATGTGCGGTTCCAAAGAGTGATCCTGACAATTCACACGGTATATCGTGTCGAGATCATTCACGTAGTTTTCACCACGCAGTGTTGTGATTATATCCATCAGCTGTGTGACGAATATCCCCCAACGGCGCGACTTCATGCGTATAGTACCGTCAGGCTGCCAGTCGTGGGAATACAGATACAGATCCTTCTCACGTGTCACATGCGGTCCGCCGTCGAACGACAGCGGTTCATTGAACGCCAGCCAGCCGCCACCCGCCGCAGCCGCAAGATTCTGTATGGAATCATTGCGCACGGAGCGCAGATACTTGCCGTCGGCTGTGTATTGCTTGATCATACCGAAACTGAAGTCCTGATCAAGTATCGACCACATTCCTCCGTCACCTTCTGTAAACACGCCTTCATATCCTCTGGCACACTCCTCAGGTCCGGCTCCGAAAGGATTAAACGCATCGGTTAGTTTGCCGTCAGGATAGCTGAAAGTGCAGACCCAGCTATTGCCATGATCATAACCCTGATTCTTTATGTATATGCGGTTGTCCACAACACCACCTACAATAAACCGGTTGAGCATACTGCTGTCAGTAAACTCCGGGCGGCAGACGTTGACCACACGCATACGGTCGCTTAGATTATCAAGACTGTCGATATCGAAACTTTCCTCAACATTCATGCTCAGCAGCTTGCCATCGGCGGCTCCATTACTGCCTGTGCATCCCGCAAAAGCGAGCGCTGCAGCCATATATGCGATATTTAGCGATTTAACATTCATGATATATAAATCTTTGATTTCAGTCACAACATCATTCTGCATCGGTATCCGCTACGGCAGCCTTACCGGAGTCAGAAACGACTTTAACCGGCGCCTCGTGTGCGAGATTCACGTTGCCGTCGTAAATCACGCGCATTCCTGCCTCAAGCCCATCATCGACTATACACTCGTTCATATTCTCAAGTCCGGTATGCACATAATTCCAAATAGCCTTGCCGTCCTGTTCGGTGAAAACCACCTGCTTGCCCGTGCGGAGCACAACAGCGCTCTTAGGTACCACAAAGCACTCCTGCATGGCGCGCTTCACGCTCACCTTGACGTTCATGCCGTCGAAAAGTCCCGCAACGCCTCCTACCGATGCGCGCACCTTGACAAGTCCATCGGTATCGACTACGGGATTTATCTCCGTTACGCGTCCGGTTCCGGTTGCATCCGAGGCAAAAGCCGTGACAGTCACCTCGTCACCCGGACGGAGCATGGCAAGTTCATTCTCAAGCACACTGAATTCCACATCCATGTTTCCGTCGGATACTATGCGGCAGAACGGCTCCGAAGAACTCGGACGGTTGTGGGCGCGTTGGAACAGATTTGCAACGACACCGGAGAAAGGCGCCACGAGTGTCGACTCATCGAGCGAGCGCTGTGTGGCGGCAAGCACTGTCTCAGCCTGGTCGAGACCGCTGCGCAACCGCGCCAGACGCATAACATCAGCCGGCACTTTATCTTTCTGATCAGGATCATATCCCTGACCGATAAGCACATCAGCAAGTTCCAGACGCGCCTTCTCAAGATCATTACGGTTCTGCGCCAGCTGATTTTCAAGTTTGAAACGGTCAAGAGTGGCTATCGGCTGACCGGCGCGCACTCGGTCACCGTTTTTCACAAAAATCTTGTCGATAACCGCATCCGACGTCGCGAAATTGAGATCCGCAAAGTCATGTGCCGACATCTTGCCGTTGCTCACTATTTCATGGCTGAACACCGACGGCTGCAGCGTCATTACCTTCACCTCGGCGATCTTCGAAGGAAGAACCGTGGCAATGGAATCCTTATCCTTATTGCTTTCAGTTGACGAGGATCCGCAGGAGACAATGCCGAAGCACAGCACCACCGACGGAATTATGGCATAGATTTTGGTGCGCATAAACAATTGGTTTATATGGTTGACGCATTAATTACTCTTTCAAAATCACCGGCATTGAGCTCTGACATAATCATCTGTTTACGAAGTAAGCTCTGCCAATGGCTTTCAGACAGCAAATTTACGACTGAATCGCTCACTTCAAACATTTACATGGATTATTTTATATTTTTTAACCCAACTCCGTTTATTACTAAGACACCGAAAATCGAAAATCGTTACACGTCCTCCTTGTTTTTAACCTATTTTCACATCCTACCCCACACAACGCATATATATATACAGTCTATAAGCAGGCAAAACAAGACAACTTGTAACAATCTGATGTTTGGGAAAGAATTACTAACTTTGCGTCCATGCAAACGATCAGAGAGAGAGCACTTGAGCTATTGTCGCCGGCACGCGATGCCGACACTGCGATAGAAGCGATCAGGCATGGCGCGGATGCCATATATATAGGTGGCCCGGCACATGGCGCACGTGCAGCGGCAGCCAACAGTGTGGCGGACATAGCACGCGTGGTGGAATACGCGCACCGCTTTGACGCACGCGTCTACGTAACGCTCAACACATTGCTGCGCGACGACGAGCTGCGTGGCGTCGAACGGACGGTCGGAGAGCTTTACCGCGCCGGAGTCGACGCACTGATAGTGCAGGATATGGCTATGCTACGCCTCGACATCCCACCGATCGCGCTCCACGCAAGCACACAATGCGACATCCGCACGCCGGAACGCGCCCGGTTTCTCGAAGCTGCGGGGATGAGCCAGATCGTGATAGCGCGCGAGCTCACACTTGACGAGACAGCACAGATTTGCAGCGCGGTGTCGGTACCTGTAGAGGCGTTCGTCCACGGCGCATTATGCGTGAGCTACAGCGGCGCATGTTACGCCAGCTACGCATGTGGCGGACGCAGCGCCAACCGCGGCGAATGCGCACAGATATGCCGTCTGCCGTACACTCTGCGCGACTCATCGGACCGCACACTGCTGAGCGGACACCTGCTATCGCTGCGTGATCTGAACCGCATCGACGCGCTGCCTGAGCTCGCGGCCGCCGGGGTCAGCTCCTTCAAGATCGAAGGCAGGCTGAAGGATGCAGCATACGTCAAGAATGTCACATCAGCCTACCGTCAGGCACTCGATCGCCTTATTGACTCACACCCAGACATGTATCGCCGTGCATCGTCAGGAACGGTTACACATTCATTCACCCCAGCTCTCGACAAGAGTTTCAACCGCGGCTTCACCGGCTATTTCACCACCACACGCCGACCTGAAGTATCAATGGCCTCATTCCGATCTCCGAAGTGGCTTGGAGAGGAGATCGGCACCGTCACCGGACGCCGTGGAGCAGCCTACACCGTGCGGCTCCGGCAAGGGATAAAACTATCCAACGGCGACGGAGCCGGATTTTTCGACACCCGCACCGGCGGATTCACAGGTTTCCGCATAAACAGTACCGAGGGCGACCTGATCCGCTCCGCCTCACGGGTAGAGATCCCCATAGGCACTACCCTGCTCCGCAACCGCGACACCGCACGCGATGCCATAATGGCATCCACGACAGCCACGCGGACGATCGACGCACGGATCACCATGCGTCGCGCGCCGTCAGGAATAGCGCTTGAGATCACCGACGAGTCCGGACGCGCAGCCGCAACATTCACGCAACTGTCGACCGACGAGGCACGTACACCACAGGAAGAGAACCATCGGCGCATACTCGCAAAGACCGGCGACACTGATTTCCGCGTGACAGAAACCGACGACCAAGCCGGAACCGCATTCATACCCGCATCCACGCTCACAGCAATGCGCCGTACCCTCATAGAGGCACTTGAAGCCACTCACCGCGCCACCTACAGCTACGATTACAGGCGTGCAGCGGCGGATAATGCGCGCGAACTGTTTGACGGCTACACAGCCAACGTTACCAACAGCCTCGCACGTAAATTTTACACCGACATGGGCGCCACCGATATCATGAAGTCAATAGAGCAGAGCCGCACGGTAGCTCCGGGGACAACAGTGATGACCACGCGTTACTGCCTGCGCCGGGAGGCGGGACGATGTCTGCGCACACCCCAGGGCAAGCTGTGGGATGAACCGCTGACGCTATGCAGCGGCGACACCCGCTTTCCGCTCCGCTTCGACTGCCGTCTTTGCGAGATGCATCTGCTCGCGCCTGAAAAGCAATGACGCATATTCTTGAAGAACCCGGCAAAATCAGTGGGTGGCATTCGTGCAAAATCGCGCGAAACCACAAATCTTATACCGCTGAGGCTTGCACAGTTGATTAATAAGCCCTAACTTTGTGAGCACGGTTCTGATGCCACGCCGGATCACGGCTCGACACACCCGAAAAAAACAGACAATCAACAAACTCACCGTAAATACGTCATGAAAAAAGAAAGGATTCTTGTAACCGGAGGAACGGGCTACATCGGCTCGCACACCGTTGTCGAGCTTCAGGCTGCCGGTTACTCAGTGGTAATCATCGACAATCTTTCGAACAGCAATGTAGAAGTGCTCGACGGCATTGAACGCATCTCAGGCATTCGCCCTGATTTCGTACAGGCTGACTGCACCGACATCAACGCACTCAAGGATCTTTTCGCCAAATATCCCGACATCAAGGGCATCATCAACTTTGCCGCGAGCAAGGCTGTAGGCGAATCAGTAGAAAAGCCTATCCTCTACTACCGCAACAACCTCAACACGCTCATGAACCTGCTTGACCTCATGGGTCCGAACGGCGTCAAAGGCATTGTATTCTCCTCATCATGCACTGTCTACGGCGAGCCCGACGTCAACCCCGTGACAGAGCAGTCGCCCATCAAGACCGCCACTTCACCTTACGGCAACACCAAGCAGATTTCGGAAGAGATCATCACCGATGTGATACGCTCCGGCGCACCGTTCAAGAGCGTCATCCTCCGCTACTTCAACCCCGTTGGCGCACATCCCTCGGCTGAGATCGGCGAGCTTCCCAACGGCGTTCCCCAGAACCTAATCCCCTACATCACCCAGACAGCTATCGGCATCCGCAAGGAGCTCAGCGTGTTTGGCGACGATTATCCCACACCCGACGGATCATGCATCCGCGACTTCATCAATGTAGTGGATCTTGCCAAGGCACATGTGAAAGCCATGGACCGCATGCTCGAGGATCCCGAAGCCGAACCTATCGAGATCTACAACCTCGGCACCGGCAACGGCGTCAGCGTGCTTGAGCTCATCAACACTTTCGAAAGCGCTACCGGAGTGAAAGTTCCATACAAGATCGTAGGTCGCCGCACCGGTGATATCGAGAAAGTATGGGGCGATCCGTCGCATGCCAACAAGGTGCTCGGATGGAAAGCCGACACCCCACTCGCCGACACCATGCGCTCGGCTTGGGCATGGCAGTGCAAGCTCCGCGAGCGCGGCATCATGTAAGAGCATATACCATAAGCTCCCCCAACCCGATCTTGAACAAACTGAAAAGAATCATAACACTATCACTCATGGCGACAATACTCACCGTATTGCCGCCATGGGTTTTTGCACAATCTGAGCGAACAGGCTCCGCGACAGCACCCGCATCGGCACCGGACAGTACCGGCATAGTTGCGGAGGCACCCGTAGTAAGCCTACTGACATGCGCTCCCGGCGAACTCGTCTACGAACTCGAGGGACACACCGGGCTTCGCTTCCGCACATCGACCACCGATATCGTGGTCAACTGGGGACTGTTCGACTTCAACTCACCCGGATTCATCTACCGCTTCGTGCGCGGAGAAACCGACTATACTGTCGGCGCTGCCCCCACCGAATGGTTCCTGAACCAGTACCGTCATCAAGGACGGTCAGTCACCGAACAGGTGCTAAATCTCACTCCAACCGAGGCACTGCGGCTGCAGCAGCTTGTAGCCGACAACATGCAGAACAATCCTGTCTACCGCTACAATTATGTGAAAGACAACTGTTCGCTGCGCCCTCTCCGGCTGATAGAGAAAGCTCTCGCCCCTGACAGCATTCATTTTACCGACACTGTAGCCGCCGGTACCACATTCCGCTCGATGATGACCGACTTCCACCGCTCATACCCTTGGTACCAGTTTGGAATCGACCTCGCGCTCGGATCAGGCATTGACTACCGTATAACCACCGCCGAAGCGGCATTCGCTCCGGTAACCCTGCAGAAACTTGCCGCATCGGCGATCATAACGACTCCCGACGGAAACCGCCGGTTCGTAAGCGCCACGGAGACAATCGTCGCGGGCACACCCGGAGGCGTCGCACTCCCTCCCACCCCCTGGTATCTCACGCCGGTATTCTTTGCATACGTGCTGCTGACACTCACCATTGCGGTCACACTGTTCGACATAGCGCGCCGCCGCGTCAGCCGCCTGTTCGACGCACTGATGTTCGGCATCTACGGCATTGCCGGATGTGTGATAGCGTTCCTTGTTTTCATATCCTCCCACGAAGCCACGAGTCCGAACCTGATCATACTGTGGCTCAATCCGTTCTGTCTGCTTGTTCCGCTATGCCTGTGGAGCCGCCGGGGAAGAAATTTCCTTATCTGCTATCATTTTATTAACTTTGCAGCGGTTTTGGCGTTAATAATAGTGGCAGGCATATCAGGTCAGAGACTCAATCATGCATTCCTGCCCCTTATGGCAGCAGATATGATACGCTCTGCAGCCTACATTTTCAACACCTTATGGGAGCAAAAGCGAAAAAAACGAAGAAACGCATATCAGATAAGATATTCGGGGTCATACTCCTCTCGCTGATAGGAGTAGCCACCGGAGCGCACGCTGCCGCCCCCAAGCGTCCGCAGCTCCTCGTCGGAATAATGGTCGAGGGACTGAATGACGAATACATCACACTCCTCAACGACTATCTCTGCGACGGCGGCTTCCGCCGGCTCATGCGCGACGGCGTGACGATCGCCAATCTGGACTACGGTCCCGGTGTCGATCCCGCAGCAGCGACAGCCATGGTGTTCACCGGCGCAGCTCCGAGCGTCAACGGCATCTCAGGAGCAAAAATATACGACGCCACAACCAGGCGCGGACAGAACATACTCACCGACCCATCGACCATTGGCAATTTCACCGGCGAGACCCTCTCGCCAAAAGGGATTCTTGTCTCGACACTCGGTGACGAGGTGCGCCTCGACGCCGCAGGAACAGGCTGGGTCTACAGCGCCGCCGCCGACCCCGTACAGGCTATCATAATGGCGGGTCATGCCGGCAACAGCGCATTCTGGATCAACGCCGACAAAGGGAACTGGGCTACGACGACACATTACAAAGACCTGCCTCAGACCATGTCGGCGCGCAACTACACGCGCCCTCTGACCGCCGCCGTCGACACTATGGTATGGACACCGCTGCTCGACGCATCGGTATATCCCGATGTGCCCGACTACAAGCGCCAATATCCTTTCAGGCATAACTTCCCCCGTAAGGACGCCGACCGTTATGACCATTTCAAGGCGTCGCCCAAAGCCAATACGGAAATTACGAATGTAGCCGTCGACTATCTCAACGGTATGCAGTTCGGTCAGCGCGGACCTGTCGATATGCTCGCCCTCGGCTACACCGTAGCACCATATCCCTACACCCGCGATGCCGACAACCGCATGGAGACGCTTGACTCCTACCTGCGCCTCGACCGCGACCTTGACCGTCTGTTCCGCACAATCGACCGCCGCCTGGGAGCCGGAAACGCACTGATATTCCTTGCCGGATGTCCGCCGTCGACCAACGGTCCGCGCGACGATGAGAAATGGGGTGTGCCCTCCGGTGAGTTCTCACCACGCAAGGCTACCTCGCTGCTCAACATGTATCTCATGGCGCTCCATGGCAACGGAGAATGGGTCACAGGTTACTTCAACCGGAACTTTTACCTCAACCAACGCCTTATAAAGGAGAGCAAGCTCGACCTTGCCGACGTGCGCGCCGAAGCGGCAGAATTTCTCGCCCGAATGAGCGGAGTGAGTGTAGTCTACACGATCGACGACATAATAGCATCACGCGCCGGCGACAACGCCCAGGCTCTCAAACGCAACACCGTAGTGCCGCACTCCGGCGATGTGATCATAAGCCTCACCCCCGGATGGTGCGTGGTCGACGACCAGAACGCACTGACCGCCGAGCCACAGGCAGCGCGTGAAGCATATATCCCGTCTTCGGCTTTCATACTCGGTGGCGGCGTGAAACCGCAGATAATCGACACACCGGTCGACGCCCGGGTAATAGCACCGACAGTAAGCCGTCTGCTCCGCATACGCTCACCCAACGCCGCCTCGCTTCCGGCGCTGCGGCTCTGAGCACACGCAAGGACGCACAGCCGCGCTGAAGCGGCACAACATATATCTATCCCCGGCAAAAAGGGGGAAACAATCATTTTTTTTCATCACTCACACAGATAATAAAGAACAAGACCCTATATGTCACTCAACTCATTTCTAAGCAAGATATTCGGCAACAAATCGCAGCGCGACCTCAAGGAGATCCAGCCGATCGTCGACCGTATCACAGCCCTCGGACCGCAGATGAAGGCTTACAGCAACGACGAACTGCGCCAGGTAATAACAGATGTCCGCACCGACATACAGGCTTCGATAGCCGCCGACCGCGAGAGCATAGAAGAAAACAAGCGAACCATCGAGACACTCCCCTTCGACAAGCGCCAGCCGCTCTGGGATGAGATCGACCGCTCTGAAAAACATATTCTCGATACACTCGAGGACAAACTCAACGAACACCTGCCGGTAGTTTTTGGCGCAATACGCGAAACTGCCGCCCGCTTCGCCGCCAATCCCACCGTGGAGGTGACGGCTACCCAGATGGACCGCGATCTTGCCGCAGCCGGCAAGGACTTCGTGAGCATCGAAGGCGACAAGGCTATATACAAGAATCACTGGATGGCGGGTGGCAATGAGATCACCTGGGACATGGTGCACTACGACGTGCAGCTCATTGGCGGTATCGTGCTCCACCAAGGTAAGATAGCCGAGATGGCTACCGGTGAGGGTAAGACTCTCGTGGCTACGCTCCCGGTGTTCCTCCGCTCGCTGTCAGGACGCGGCGTGCATGTGGTGACCGTCAACGACTACCTGTCGAAACGTGACTCCGAATGGATGGGTCCGCTCTACATGTTCCATGGCTCGACAGTGGACTGCATCGACAAACACCAGCCCAACACGCCGGCACGCCGTGCAGCCTACAACTGCGACATCACTTTCGGCACAAACAACGAGTTCGGCTTCGACTATCTGCGCGACAACATGGCTATGTCGCCCGACGACATGGTGCAGCGCAAGCATTACTACGCCATTGTCGACGAGGTTGACTCGGTGCTCATCGACGATGCCCGTACGCCGCTCATCATATCGGGACCTGTTCCGCGCGGCGACGACCAGATGTTCAACGATTACCGCCCCAATGTAGAGAAAGTGGTCGCTGCACAGCGCAAGCTCGTCACACAGATGCTCGCCGACGCAAAGACCAAACTCGCATCCGACGACAAGGATACACGCAAGGCAGGCGCACTCGAACTGTTCCGCGCGTTCAAGGGTCTGCCGAAGAATGGTCCGCTGATCAAGTTCCTCAGCCAGGAAGGTATGAAGAACGTGCTCCTCGAGACTGAGGCATACTACCTGCAGGACAACTCACGCGAGATGCCCAAGGCTACCGAGCCGCTGTATTTCGTCATCGACGAGAAAAACCGCAGCGTGGAGCTCACCGACAAGGGCATAGACATGCTCACCGGCACGAGCGCCGACCCGCAGTTCTTCGTGCTCCCCGACATCGCCGCACAGCTCTCGGAAGCCGAGCATATCGAGGATCTTGCCGAACGCCAGACACGCAAGGACGAGCTAATGCAGAACTATGCGGTGAAAGCTGAGCGCGTGCACACCGTCACACAGCTCCTCAAGGCGTACACACTCTTTGAGAAAGATGTTGAATACGTGATCGACGACAACAAGATCAAGATTGTCGACGAGCAGACCGGACGTATCATGGAGGGTCGCCGCTACAGCGACGGACTCCACCAGGCTATCGAGGCTAAGGAGGGCGTGAAGGTCGAGGCTGCCACACAGACATTCGCCACAATCACACTGCAGAACTACTTCCGCATGTATCACAAGCTCGCCGGTATGACCGGTACCGCCGAGACAGAGGCGGGCGAGCTCTGGGACATCTATAAGCTCGACGTGGTGACCATTCCCACCAACCGTCCGGTTGCACGAAAGGATATGGACGACCGCGTCTACAAGACCAAGAAAGAGAAATATGCCGCGGTAATCGATGAGATCGTGCGGCTGCGCGATGAGGGTCGCCCCGTGCTCGTCGGCACCACATCGGTCGAGATTTCCGAACTTCTGAAGAGAATGCTTGACCTGCGCCACATCGATTCACAGGTGCTCAACGCCAAACTCCACCAGAAAGAGGCTGAGGTCGTGGCGCTCGCCGGACGCAAAGGCACAGTCACCATCGCCACCAACATGGCAGGTCGAGGAACCGACATCAAGCTCACCGACGAGGTGAAAGCTGCCGGAGGTCTTGCCATCATCGGTACGGAACGCCATGAGAGCCGCCGCGTGGATCGCCAGCTCCGCGGACGTTCAGGACGTCAGGGCGATCCGGGCTCATCGGTATTCTACGTATCGTTCGAGGATCAGCTGATGCGCCTGTTCGCCACCGACCGTGTGATGAAGATGCTCGACACCCTCGGACTCAAGGAGGGCGAGATGATAGAGAGCCGTATGGTCACACGCGCCATCGAGAACGCGCAGAAACGCGTGGAGGAGAACAACTTCGGCATCCGTAAGCGCCTGCTCGAGTATGACGACGTGATGAACAAGCAGCGAACCTACATCTACACCCGCCGCCACCATGCGCTCATGGGCGAACGTGTAGGCATAGACATCGCCAACATGTTCTACGACACCGTAGAGAATCTCGTGGCTAACTATGATTCACCCGCCGATTATCAGCAGCTCTCGCTCGAACTGTTCAAGATACTCACCATAGAGACACCATTCACCGAAGAGGAGTTCCGCTCCATCAGCAAGGAGGATGCGATCGACCGCATACACGCGGCTGCTATGGAAGCTTTCGACCGCAAGGGTGAGCGCATCTGTGAGGTGGCAATGCCGGTTATCCGCGACTGCGTCGAGAACCGTGGAATGAAGGACATGATCCTCGTGCCCATCACCGACGGAAAACGCGTGTTCAGCCTCCCGGTCAACGTGCTCGACGCCTACAACACCAACGGACGCGCCATCGTCAAGGAGTGGCACAAGGCAATACTTCTCGTCACCATCGATGAGCTCTGGAAAGAGCATCTCCGCGAACTCGACCAGCTCCGCCAGTCGGTTCAGAACGTTTCCTACGAGCAGAAGGATCCTCTGGTGATCTACAAGGTTGAGTCGTTCCACCTCTTCGAGCAGATGCTCAACAACCTCAACGTGAAAGTAATATCCGCACTCATGCGCGGTCAGATCTACATCCAGCCCCGCCCCGGCATGCAGACCCAGGATGGTGGCGAAGCACCCGCCGAGCGCCCGCAGCCCGAAGTGCAGCGCGCCATGCCCCGCGAGCCTCGCCGCGACACGAACTACCGCGAGAGCCGCGAGAATCTCCCCGGCGAGAATGCCACCCGCGCGGCAGCCTCGGCTCCGCAGGGCGAGCAGCAGCGTCAGCAGCCTGTAAAGGCGGGACCGAAAATCGGACGTAACGATCCCTGCCCGTGCGGAAGCGGCAAGAAGTTCAAAAACTGCCACGGTCGCGGACTCTGATCATGCCGGATGAACCGAACAGAAATTTTTCCAACCAAAATCACCCGATAAAGTCATGGAAAAGAAACCGAAACTCCTTTGGGTTGCGATAGGGCTTGTAGCCCTGCTTGTCATCGCAGTGCTTTTCAGTGTGTTTCAGCTCACCTCACTCAAGAGCGAGGTCGACAGCGTGCGTGCCGAGAACGAGCAGCTGCAGCTGACAAACGACCAGTTGCAGCTTGCCAACGAGTATGAGGCTATAAACTCGCAGTTCGCACAGTATGAGAATCAGGCTGTGCAGATGCAGGGCGATACGCTCCTCGCAAAATACACCGCAGCGAAGAACAAAGTGGAGCAGCTTCTCCAGGAGCTGAATTCCGAGAAGGTGAAGAGCCAGAAGCGCATAAGCGAGCTGCAGAACCAGATCAGCACCCTGCGCGGACTTCTGCGCCATTACATAGCCCAGGTTGACTCGCTCGGACGCGAGAATGCCGGACTTAAGGCTGAGAACGAGGAGATCAAGAACAAGAACCTCCAGCTATCGTCGCAGGCTCGCGAGCTTTCACGCAAGAACGAGACACTGAGCGAGCGCATGACGCTTGCCGAGAAACTCAATGTCACCGGCGTGCAGCTCACACCGCTCAAGAAGAACGGCAAGAAAGAGAAGAATGTGACCAAGGCTAAACAGCTTATGGTGACATTCACCATACCGCAGAACAACTCTACACCTGTAGGTTCCAAAACCATCTATCTCCGCATAACAAGCCCCGAGGGCTCACTTCTCGGTGATGCCGGAACATTCCCGTTCGAGGGTGGCAACGTACCCTGCACCGCCAAGAAGACCATCGAGTACAGCGGCGAGGAGATGCCCGGAGTCACACTCTACTGGGATGTCAACACAGCCCTTACCCCGGGTGATTATACCGTCGAGCTGTTCGCCGACAATTTCCGCCTTGTGACACGCCATTTCACACTCAAGAAATGATCGACGGGCTTGACCGGTTCATAGAAGCGATAAACTCAACAGAGGTGAACACGGCTGGTGCCGTGTTCAAACTCTGTCTGAGCATGTTGCTGGGATGCTGCGTGGGTATGGAGCGTAAACGCAAAGGGCAGATAGCCGGTTTGCGCACTTTTGCCCTTATATCCATGGGTGCCACCCTCGCCATGCTTCTGTCGATCTACGTACCGCAGGCATACCTGGGGTTGAAAAACGGCGATCCGGGACGAATAGCGGCGCAGGTGATCACAGGCATAGGCTTCCTCGGTGCCGGAGCTATCATACAGATGAAAGGATCTGTGCGCGGTCTCACCACTGCCGCCGGTATCTGGATGGTCGCCACGATCGGAATGGCTGTCGGAGTGGGAATGTACACCGTATCGGTCATAGCGACGGCACTGATCCTCGTGATCCTCGTACTGCTCGAACAGCTTGAACACCGCATCCATGTGGGGTGGGAGACACGCATAATACGCGTGCGAATCTCCGGTATCGTCAATGATATCGAGGCATACCGCAGCGTCCTCTCCGATTATCACGTGCAGATTGTCAACGTGTTCGTAGAATACGACTACGAAGCGCCCACAACACGCCTCAACCTTGTCGTGCTCGCCAAGAACACCACTGATATTGTGACCGTCTTCGAAGCCATACGCAACCTTAATCCAACTCAAGCTATCTCTCTCGCCAATCAGGTATCGATCTGATGATACTCGCAGCCGCAACAGCACAAGCCGCACAGGCAGCATCGGAAATGAACGTTGAAGGTCTCATTTCCGATCTCGCGTTCATACTCATACTCGGCGCCGTAACGACGCTGCTGTTCAAGTGGATGCGCCAACCTGTCGTGCTCGGCTATATTGTCGCCGGATTTCTCGCCAGCCCTCATTTCGAGTATCTGCCGTCGGTCACCACCGAAAGCAACATTGAGTTCTGGGCTCAGATCGGCATCGTGGTACTGCTGTTCTCGCTCGGACTGGAATTCAGTTTCAAGAAGCTGATAAACGCCGGAGGATCAGCCGTCGTGACCGCTCTGATAATTGTCAGCGGCATGATGTGCGCAGGTTTCGCCATCGGTCATCTGCTCGGATTCTCAAACATCAACAGCCTTTTCCTCGGCGGAATGCTGTCTATGTCGTCAACCACCATCATAATCAAGGCTTTCAACGACCTCGGAATACAGCACAAGAAGTTCGCCGGTCTTGTTTTCGCCGTACTCATTGTCGAAGACCTCTTCGCAGTGTTGATGATGGTTATTCTGTCGTCGATAGCCATAAACAACTCGCTCCAGGGTGGTGAGATGCTTTTCAGCGTTACCAAACTGGTGTTCTTCCTCGTCATGTGGTTCGCAGTGGGAGTATTCGTCCTACCCACACTGCTCAACACCTGCCGCCGGTATCTCAATTCCGAGACACTGCTCATAGTGTCGATGGGGCTCTGCCTCGGCATGGCGGTATTCTCCGTGTTCTGCGGATTCTCGCTCGCACTCGGTGCGTTTGTCATGGGCTCCATACTTGCCGGCACCAGTTTCGCCGAACGCATAGAGCGCGTCGTCTCACCTGTCAAAGACCTGTTCGGCTCCGTATTCTTCATCTCCGTAGGAATGATGGTCGATCCATCGGTCATAACCCACTACTGGTCACCGATACTGATACTGTCGGCTGTCGTTATCATCGGCATGATACTGTTCGGCACATTCGGAATGCTCGTCACCGGTCAGACACTTCGCGTGGCTATCGAGGCAGGATTCTCACTGACGCAGATCGGCGAATTCGCGTTTATCATCGCTACCCTCGGCATGAGCCTCGGCGTGCTTGACCCGACCATCTACCCGATTGTGGTAGCCGTCTCAGTTCTCACCACATTCACCACACCGTATTTCATCCGCCTCGCCGATCCGTTCTACTCTTTTGTGGAGCGTCTGCTTCCGCAGCGTTTGCACTTCCTGATCGACCGCTACACCGACAAAGCAAGTACGGAAAGTGAGACCGGAATGCTCTGGCGCTCGCTGATACACCGCTACCTGTGGCGCGTGCTGCTCTACACAGTAGTGCTTATCACCATCGCGCTTATCGCTACACATTGGCTGCTACCTTGGCTAAATTCACTCAGCCACAGTTGGGGACGCCTTATCTGTGCCGCCGTCACACTCGGAGCTATGGCTCCTTTCCTCCTCGCGCTCTCCTACCCCGCATCGCGCCGCACCGAACGCCAGAGGCTTATCGCCGCAAACGCACGCTTCGACGTGCCGCTGATCGTCATGACCATTTTCCGCTTCCTGATAGCCGTAGCGATAGTGATTTACACCCTTACTGCGATCTACTCGGCTTGGGTAGGTGTGATATTCGGCCTCGCCGTATTCACGCTCCTGATTGTCGGGTTGTCGAAACGGGTGCACCGACGCATGTCGAACATAGAGTCACGCTTTCTCAACAACCTTAACGAGCGCGAGCTGCGCCGCAGCGGCAGAAACAACAACGTCGTGGCAAACCTCCACCTCGCTTTCATGACCGTAGGGTATGCATGTCCGTTTGTGGGCGAACGTCTGCAGGACTCAGGACTACGGTCGAAATACGGTGTCAACGTCGCATCCATACAACGTGGAGCAGAACTGATACCGGTACCGTCAGGCGACACCCGCATATTCCCCGCCGACGTTCTTGGCGTCATAGGCACCGATGAGGAGATACAGAAACTTCTGCCGGTAGTCGAGGCGGTATCCGACGAAGCCCCGTCCGGTCCGTCACCCGCCGATTTCAAGCTCACATCACTGCAACTCACGGAGGATTCGCCGATTGTAGGCAAGACCGTAGCTCAGAGCCGTCTGTCGACCGAATATTCGGCGCTGCTGGTAAGTATCGACCGCGACGGATCATTCTTCACTCCCGCACCCGACACAGTGTTCAATTCCCGCGACATACTCTGGCTCGTAGGAAATCCATGCGCACTCTCGACACTCCGTTGATTCCCTTTCCGTCAAACCGATTCCTGACACAACGCCGCTATCTGCCAATTCACCGTTTTTGTCGACAAAAAGACAATAAGTATAACTTTTCAGTAGAGTAATAATTTCACTCTTTTTCTGAGGGGTTGACTATTTTTTTGTAACTTTGCCGCACATGAAACAACGCAGTGCGATAGCTCAGTCACTGATTATCTGCATCATCAGCATAATCAGTGCTTTCTGCACACCGGCAGCCGCGCAAGTATCCCTACCGATAAGCGCCACCGACCCGGCTGCGGATACTACGTTCGTCTACACTGACGTTTTACCGCCTGACACCACACCCGCAACAGTTTTCACGGCTGTAAAACCATCACCACTCGTACAGTTACGATATCCCGTAGGCTACCGGGAGGTAGATCTCAACCTTGAGGGAAATGCCCGCGCACTCAATCTGCTCACCCGCGATATACGCGCCATGCGTGCCGATGGCAGTCCGGTGGCATTGGAAACATACACCTTCACATCGCCCGATGCCGACAACGACATAGCCGCAACCGTAGCGTCTGAACGCGCCGAAGCTCTCGAGGCACTTCTCGCATCACGCGATATAATCACTTCCGGCGCACTGCGCAACATATACTGCGGCGTCGGCTGGCAGCAGCTCGCCAGAATGATTGCCGGCACCGACCTGCCGAACAGGGCACAGGTCACTGAAATAATCACTGCAACCGACACTGAGATCGCCGCATCAGTATCATCGCGATACTCCGCATTGATAATAAAGCGCCTCCGCTCCATTGACCATGGAAGAGCCTACACACACATACTGTCGCATTTCTACCCATTGATGCGCAATATGCTCATTGTGGCTTCCGCAAACGATACCGCACGGATTTTCTACCGCATCGGCTACGATGACATGGATCTCAGCCATGCAGGAAACGGATCACGTCTCAACAGAATACTCACCGATACTACTGTCACCTCAATTACCGTCAGCAGCATCGCTGAGCCTGCCGCCGACAACAACATCTACCGCCAAATAGCGCTTGCCCGCTTTAATTCACTCCGCAAATATATCTCATCCAACAGCACAATCAGCTCTGACAGCATCCATTATAGCGGCGACGCTAACGGCTGGAGCGAGCTGCACCGGTTTGTGGAACGATCAAATATGCCGCACCGCGCAGAGGTGATAAGCGCCATCAGCGCCAACGGTCTGCCAAGCGTAGAATTGCGGCAGCTCGCCGATCGGGGACGCATCCGTCTGCTTCGTAAGATCGACGGCGGACGCACGTATGCCATCATGGCTGAACGCTTCTTCCCTGTACTACGCAATACCCTCCTGGCACGCGCGGCAGCAAGCAATGACACCGTGCTTGCCGTTGAGCCTTCTGTACTCCGCTCAAACGAATCAAACAATAACACCGACAGCATTGTGTGGGGCAAATGGAGTTTCAAGAGCAACCTGATCTACGATGCCCTGCTATCACCCTCCGTAGAGTTCGAATACCACTTCAACCCATCATGGAGCGTCGCGCTCGAATACAACATGGCTTGGTGGAAAAACACCGGTGACAACCGTACATACCAGCTCGCCGTCATATCCCCCGAGGCTCGCCACTACTTCTCACCACGGCGCTCACCTAACGGGCATTTTGCGGGAGTATTCGGAGGATTCACATGGTACGACCTCGCAGGACACCACTCCGGGCACCGAGGCAACGGATATTTCGCCGGAGCCACTTACGGCTACTCATTCCGCGTATCTGACAAGGTATCCCTTGAGGCAGCCCTCGGCATAGGCTATCTCCGCGCGAGCTACAAGGATTATACGGTCAAGGACAGCCACCACGTCTACCGCCGCACACGAAACTCCGGCTACTTCGGACCACTCAAGGCGCGTCTTGCCATCGTGTGGCATTTCGACACAAAAGTTTACCGACGCAAGAAATGAAACCGCTCTCCCTAATCATATTACCGCACTTAGCCGCCGCGATGCTACTGACCGCATCCTCATGCCGCCAGGAGATCTGCTACGACCATGAGGGACTGACAGAAATCAGCGTAGCCTACGAGCAGGAGTGGGAGCGCGATTACGGTGCCGCACTTGCCGGGCAATGGGACGAGAACAGCTACGGCACCGCATACGAAGCTCTCCGACCGGCTCCGCCGACATCCATAACCATGGTCGCATATCCGACCGACGGCACCACCCCTTACAATCTTTATCTCCCAGCCACAGGCGGTTCTGTCAGCTCATTTACCGGAGGGGCGCTGCTCTTTTATAACGATGACACCGAATGCGTGGTCATAGACGATATCGCATCCCACCCTGACGCCACGGCTACCACAACCGGACGTTCACGCTCATCGCTCACACCGATGCACGAGGGAGAACGCTCTGTCAACGCACCCGATGTGCTTTACGGCGCTTTCATCGAACATGCCGACGGACCCGATTCGCACACAACCACCCCGCTGTCAATCACGATGCGCCCTCTCGTCTACACGTACTTGATCCGCTACAAGATAAGCCAGGGAGCGGAGTACGTGAGTCTCGCACGCGGCGCGCTCGCAGGAATGGCTGAGAAAGTAAGGCTTCGCGACGGTTCCACCACCGCCGATGCCGCGACAGTACTTTTCGACGCCACACTCGATGCCGCATCATCGACAGTGACAGCTATTGTAAATACATTCGGCGTGCCCTCACACCCAGGCTATACCCCGGGTGCCGAGAGCGTGACACCTGAAGGTCCGTTCACGCTCAATCTTGAGGTGCTGCTAAACGACGGATCAATACAGACATTTGATTTCGACGTGACCCGCCAGATGCTTAACCAACCGCGCGGAGGCGTCATAACCGTAGGATCAATACATGTCATCAACAACTCCACCCAGGTAGATTCAGGATTCGATGTCGACGTCGACGACTGGGGGGAATATGAAGACGTGATACTCCCGCCGTTCGAGACCTGATCAGCATCAAAACTACCGCAACCGCTGCTATTCATCATAAGAAACAAACTTATCTCCCGATATGAAACTCATTAATCCTCTGCTCGCACTCGCCGCGCTGACAGCGTTGACCGGATGCACATCGTCGGATGTGATCGACGATGTCACACACAGCCCTGCCAACCGCATAGGCTTCAACACCACTGTAAGTGTAGGGTCACGCGCTGTGACCAACGCCTCGTTCAACAAGTTCTTTGTTTTCGCAACATATACCGTCCCCACACAGACCGGCCCGGTCAACGTGTTCTACAACGAACTCGTGAGCAAAGGCACCGACGGAAAATGGACTTACGACGGCGACCGCTACTGGATACCTGAGGGAAGCTATGACTTCTACGCATACTCATGCGAGAATGAAGAACTCGATGCAAACGTGACAGGAACACATGCGCTCAACGGTCGTGTGCTCAACCTTAACTCCGTACGCTCCGACGCCAACCATCAGCACGACCTGCTTTTTGCAAAGGTCACCGGACAGACACGCACCCAGGTTGCCGGTCAGACACCCGCACCCGTAGCGTTCAAGTTCGCCCACATACTCGCCCGCGTACGCTTCTCGTTCCGCTCATCATTCCCAGAGGGCTACAAGGTAAGCGTTAGCAACGTGCGCCTCGACAACTTCCGCGATGTAGGCACTTTCAAAGGGGAGACCGAGACCTGGGAGGATGTGGACCGCAGCACGACAGGACCACAGATGACACTGCGCCTGCCATCTACGAGCACTGACATAACATCCGCTCCCGGACAGACCGAACCATGCTACGTCATACCGTTCAGCTACGCCCAGGCAAACGTCAGGCTGATATTCGATGTCAATGTGACCAAGAACGGAGAAGCGGTGCTCGGACGCACGATAACCGCCTCATGGATCCCCGTCTGGAAGGCAGGGCACAGCATCAACAATGAGATAACCATCAACGGCGGACGCACCGGACTTGACAAAATCAGCTTCACGGCAAGCATAGTTGGAGCGACAGGTTCCGATGCCGACGGATGGAACGAGGATACCGGCACACTCAACGGACTCCAGTTCTCAACCAACTGATACGCCGCATGAACCGTATGCGCAACTTCTTCTCCGCCATAGCTGCGTGCACACTGCTCACAGCATGTTCGACGTCGGGCGACGAGCCGCAACCGGCGCCGGAAGCGATCCGGTTTGACGGTAATCTCGGCACTGCCAGCCGCGCCGGAGATGCCGATCTGCCGGAGCTTAACTCATTCGATGTGTGGGCAACAATGCACGATCCTGCCGACGCAGCCAACATCACAACGATATTCGATGCCACGACCGTAAGTTGGAAAGATAACGGCAGTTGGTTCTACGATGGTGAGGACCGCTACTGGTATCCCGGCATGGCTTACAACTTCCGGGCGATCTCGCCCGCCGGCACTGAGGGCGTGACATTCACCTCAGCCGATGGCGAGGGTGCGGCATTGCGTATCGACGGTTACACGCCGCAGAAACATATAGCCCTGCGCGCCGCTACCGACCGACGCGAATGTCCGATAAATTCCGCCAATTCCACGTCGGCGCAACTCCCCGTAAAACTATCCTTCTACAATCTGCTGAGCCGCATAAGCTTCCGCGGGCGCTCCGACGAAGCCTCCCTCGGCGAGGGCAGACGCGTCATTGTCGATGCCGCCGCAGTCTACGGCATAGCCGAGCGTGGCTCCTGGGATGGAGCAGGTTTCAACCCCGAAGCCGGAGCCTTGGGGACATGGACGGTTGAAGAACCGGCAGGATCGTCAGCCGAGCCACTGTTCCGTGTGGAATATCCCGACGGTCTCGAATTGTCGCCCGACGGCACTGATATTTTCGCCGGCGCCGACATCATAACCGTTCTGCCTCAGACTGTCACCACTGCCGCACGCTTCGAGCTGACATTCCATTACAATGTCAACGACGCGCATCAGTTCACCTACTCCGCCCCCCTCACTACAGCCGACATCGTCACCACATGGAGCGCCGGACATAGCTACCGATATCCATTCACTGTCAACACAAACATATTCCTATCAGTTCCACAGGTCGCACCCTGGGGAGAAATATCTGTCGATGACCCCGACAACTTTGTCATAAAATGAAATTCCGCACCCCTGCATTTCTTCTCCTTGCATTGCTCTCCGCCGGATGTTCACAATCAGGATCCGACACTCCCGACGAGCTTGGAGCACCGATTGAATTTGCCGCACCGATTGTTGTCGGCGCCGCCGAAGCCTCGCGCGCGCAGATGCTCGACGCACTCCCCGAGGGGGAGGTGTTCGGCGTGCTCGGATATTGTGTCCCGGTCACCACACTTACCGAGGGCGAAGGCGACGATGCCGTCAGCTCCACATCGCCGGCATACTCAGCCGGAGCCTCGGCTTGGGCTGACAAAAAAGCATCTGTCATGGCTGACGTCATGTACGCGCAGCCTATAAAGTTCGACGGCACAAAGTGCGTCTACCGCAATGCCGACGACACCTACTACGAGCCGGCACGGTGGTACACCTCAACGACAACCGCCCCTACCGACCCCGCCACCTACCGCTACACCTTCATCGCCTATCATCCTTACGGCGAGGGCTACTTCACTCTCCCTGCCGAGGATGCCGTGGGTGCACCACAGATAGGATTCACTATGCCTTTTGAATCCGGAATAGCCGCTGCGCCGCTCGATCCCACCACTGTGCGCGACGCAATGATGGCGACAGTCACCGACCACATGCGCGCCCATGGAACTGTGGCTCTGCGTTTCACCCACATGCTCTGCGGACTTCGGTTTCAGGTAAACAACTACAACACCTCCGACCCAGTAACCATCCATTCCGCCACACTCGAAGGGAGTTTCTACCGCAGCGGAACCGTGGACTACGCACCGGATGCGCCCACACTCACAGTGGATCCTGCCGATACATATACAGGCACATTCACCTTAACCCCCGGGGAGCAGACCGTGGCAGCCAATTCCTCGGCTTTAATAGGTCTGTCCGACACACAGCCGCGTGGCACAGCCGTACTGCTTCTGCCGGAGTTCGAGGGTGCTTCCGAGGGCACATACCTCGGACAAGGAAAGCGACTGACAATAGTGTATTCTTTCCAGGGCGAGGAAAACCAGACATGGACGCTCGACAACTTCACGATAGGGCGACGCCCCGTGCAGGGCAACCTGTACACTGTCAACCTAAGCTTCATAGGCAGACAGCTCACCGTTACGTTCAACTCTGCCGCCGACGGCGATACCTGGGCTGTTGATCCCGACTACGACGGCGACATAACAATCAACTGAACATGACCAATCCCACCTCAAGGGCTTACGTAAGCCCGATCAGCATACTTTCCGCACTTATAACTGTGCTGTTGCTCATCGTCGTAACTTCATGCGCTGACGACAACGGCAGATTCCCGGGCGATCAGCCTGCAGGCACCGGCATAAGCATCAACCTCACCGCAGGCTCGATGCTGCCGCAGGTTGTCACATCGCGCGCCGAAGTCGAAAACAAGACCGACGAGGAGAAGCGTATCAACACCATCCACCTGTTTTTCTTCGATGCCGATGGCAATTTCCTCACACCGACCGATCCGGATAAATTCGCACCATACGTCCGCTATGATTTCACCGGCGGACGTCCGCAATCAGTCGCCGTGCCTTCCGACGCGTTTGTCGGTCAGTCGGAACTCACGGGGGTCAAGATCGTGGCGCTCGCCAATCTTTTCGGCACATCGTTCCGCACCGAGTGGACTCCCGACGGCGATATACTCTACGGCGACCCCGACGACCCTACACGCGAAGTAACAGTCAGCTCACTCGCTGACCTGCGCAGTTGGCTATACCGTCCGCAGTTGCGCGACGATATAACCCGACTGCCCGCACCCGGAATGCCTATGGTTGGTGAGACACTGACAGCACCGTCGCTCGCTGGCACTGACGCCATAAATATCCATCTGAGCGCACTTATGGCACGTGTCGACGTGGAGATCGGTCTTGATGCCAACCAGACAAACACCGACGGCACGCTTCCGGCACTCACAGTCACGCGCTACGGCATAATAAACCTGCCGCGCATCGTGCCACTGTTTCTTGACGATCCCGATTCATACGTCACCCGCACAGATGGCGACGGTGAGATTCTGACCGAGGAGAAGACCGTAGATGCTGAAAACGTCACCAAAATATTCGACAAAGGCACGAAAACCGAGTTCACTTACTATACCTACGAGAATGTGCGCCGACCTGCGGTGGAGTCATTCCAATACCCCGACGGAGTAGCCGACGATCCTGCCGTCAGACAGCGGTGGAAGCCTCGCCTTGCCAACGCACACGCCTCGGCACTCGTAATCTACGGCGACTACATCACCCATCAGGGACTCGGCTACGGAGCGCGCTTCAAATTCTACCTCGGCTCGAATACCGTCGACAACTTCGAGGTGCGCCGCAACCGCTGCTATAAGAACAACATCACTATCCGCGGTCTTGACTATGTGCGAAATACCGACGAGGATGTATACACGTTCGATGCGCGTGTGAACGTGACCACCGATAACCCACTATATATAAGCATCGTCAACGAGCGCCGCATCGACGCCCACTGGGCAGTCGTCCCCATGGACATCTACTTCCTTGACAATGCGCCTCAAGGTGCCACCTGCCACGTAAAGATCAACGATCCTGCGACATCGTGGGTACATCTCGATTACCACACTGCAGAGGGCATCCCTGATGAAGAGATCAAGGCTGGATGGGGATGCGCCGACTATTTCTACACCGACATGCTTCAGCGTTATCCCGACACTGAGGCTACGGCACGATGCTCGCGCGACCGCATATATTTCTACGTCGATGAAAATGCTTCAGAAACAGCACGTACGGCATATATCACTCTAACATACGATCCCGGCACTGGAAATCCTGACGACTGCACAGTCCGGACTATGGAATTCAATCAGGCAGGACTCCTGCGTTTCACCTCCGGCAACACCACCTACTACATGGAGACCTACGAGGAATATGCCGAGCACCGTGACCCACTCGACACCCACCTCCCCTCACCATGGTATCAGCCCGACGGCATCCCATGGGCACGCGAAGGATCACCATTAGCTATTCAAGAATTGGGGGCTTCCTATTACAAGTCTGCTTTAGCAAGATCTGTATGGAAACCATACGAAACCACAAATAGCGATGGGATTTCCATGGTAACATTGTTTTATTATGGATACCATTATAAACTCTATAATGAAGGATTCTTGGGGATGGGGCACATTGATGAAGATGAGTATATCACAGCATCAGGAGTTCAATCTTTGGATAATTTAAAGATTTATCCTCAATCTACCTTCCAAATAGAAGGTGCGATGCAGTATGCTTTCGGAAAGAACAAGCGTGACATAGATGGAAATGTAAAAGAGTACACCTGGTTCTTGCCAGGTATAGGAGAATTAGAATCGATGTTGACAAGTTTTTCCAATAGCTTTCCTTCATTCAGAGAACGGTTCTATTGGTCTGCTTCAACTGCTAAAAATCCTAACAACACCGGATCCATAAGTGAAGAACGTGAGAATTGGCATCGTGCAAGAGCTTCCAAACTGGACTCGAATGGTAACCCTGTGAGCAGTGGAGACAAAGGAGGTTTATCAACATCGAACAGCAACAGAGGAAATGACATAAGCTCCTCCGACGATTACAATGCTGCAAACCCATCGGCAGGAGGAGGTCGCACTCTCCGTACACAGCCGCTGCGCGTGCGTGCTATCCGCATAGCCGACGGTGTCACCACCAACTGAACATCGTAACACCGGTATTGCCAGAGAGGGTAGTCTGGAGTATTAACAGTTTTTGCAAGGTTTGGCGGCGGGGTTAGCAATTATTTGAGTAACTTTGCATTCGGATGGACTAATCCACCGATTCACCGATATGGCTGCCACGATCCTTTGGGCCGACGATGAGATAGATCTTCTGAAGCCACACATAATGTTTCTCACCGCAAAGGGCTACGAGCTGCTCACTGTGCGCAGTGGCGGCGAAGCGCTCGATGTGGTCGCGTCGCGCCATGTCGACCTCGTGATACTCGACGAGCACATGCCCGGCATAACCGGACTGGAAGCGTTGCAGCAAATCAAACTCACCGCACCCCACATCCCGGTGGTGATGATCACCAAAAGCGAGGAGGAGGATATCATGGATCAGGCTATCGGAGGAAAAATCGCCGATTATCTGATCAAGCCGGTAAATCCGCGGCAGATTCTTTCCGCGATCAAAAAAGCTCTCGATTCGCCCCGCCTCGTAGCCGAACGTACCACGGATTCCTACCGCGAGGCATTCACGGAACTATCAGCCGAGATAAACCGCTGCCGCGATATCGCCGACTGGGGGGCGGTCTACTCCAGGCTCGCATATTGGCTAATTGAGCTCGATGCCTCGACCGATATAGCGGCAATGGCAGCCGATCAGCTCACGGAAGCTAATGCGGCATTTACGAAGTACATCCGCCGCAACTACGCCGCAATGGTCACCGCCGACTATCCCGACACACCGCTGATGAGCCACACGCTGTTGCGGCGCCGGCTCTTCCCCCTCGTGGAACAGCAGCGCAAGCCATGGGTAGTAGTCATCGACAACTTCCGTCTCGACCAATGGCTCGCCATACGCCCGATGCTCGCCCACGCGTTCAATTTCGAGACCGACGAGCTTTGCTGCGCCATCCTGCCCACCACTACGCAATACGCCCGCAACGCGATCTTCGCCGGGTTGATGCCGGCACGCATAGCTGAGCTGCACCCCGATCTATGGATCGACGATACCGCCGCCGAAGGGAAAAACCTCAACGAGGAAGCGTTGCTCGGAGCAATGCTGCGCCGTCTGCGCCGCCCCTGGAAATTTTCATACACGAAAGTCAGCGACTCAACATCCTGCCAACGCCTCACTGACACACTGTCGCAACGCTCCGGCAATGACTTCAACGTAGTGGTGCTCAACTTCATCGACATGCTGTCGCATGCCCGCTCCGAATCATCGGCACTACGCGAGCTTGCACAGACCGATGCCGCCTACCGCTCCATCACCGCATCATGGTTCCGCCACTCTCCCGCCCTGGCACTTTTTGAACGGATAGCCGCCACCGGATCACCGATACTGCTCACCACCGACCACGGCACCATACGTGTCAGCAACCCGGTGCGTATCATGGCTGAGCGCGACGTATCCTCCGGTCTGCGCTACAAGACCGGACGAAAGATCGACGCCGACACCCGCCGCGTGTTCGAGACCCGCCGACCTGCCGAGATAGGACTGGCGGCATCGTCGCTCACTTCATCCTACATTTTCGCCACAGGAGCCGATTACCTACTCTACCCGAACAATTACACACAGTATGTGCAACGCTACAACGCCACATTCCAACATGGAGGCATCTCGCTCGAAGAGATGCTTGTGCCTGCCGTAACGCTTGCACCGAAACAATAATATAAACCGCAAAAACTTCATCATGACCGAAATAACAATACCTACCACTGCCGATATCGATGAAGCCGCTCAGAAGTTCATCGACGCAGCCGATCCGGAGCGCACCGTCTATGCCTTCCATGGCGAGATGGGTGCCGGAAAAACCACATTCATCAACGCGCTCGTGCGCCGTCTCGGAGTCGAGGAAGATGCCACAGGCTCGCCCACATTCGCGATAGTCAACGAATACCGGTCGGACACCACCGCCGAACTGATATATCACTTCGACCTCTACCGCATAGAGTCGATGGAGGAGGCTTTCGACATGGGACTTGAGGACTATCTCGAATCAGGCTGCCTCTGCCTCATCGAATGGCCTGACCGGGTGGCTGAGATGCTCCCCGACGACACTGTCGACGTCAATATCCGCGTTAATCCCGACGGATCGCGCACACTCACCATAGCCGACTGAGCAATGGCAGCCGCCACCTGGATACTTGCCATGCTGTTCGCCACCGGAGGGATACTCGCGGTTGCAGCCGGAGCACTCGACGCCGACTGGCTCATGGCTCGCTTCCCGCGCCGGTACCGCACGGCGGCACGCATAGTCTACATCCTGCTCGGCTGCTGCATCCTTGTCATGACAGCCCTAATTATAAAATCATAAAAGGCTGATCGAATCCACAATCCGCACCATTCTCCATCATCATGCAGAACCCCGATTTTACAGAAGAAATAACACAGGCTAAAAACCGCTTCGGAATCGTCGGCAACGCACCGGCACTGATCGCCGCCGTGAGCCGCGCCATTCAGGTTGCGCCCATCGACCTCTCCGTGCTCATCACCGGCGAAAGCGGTACCGGCAAGGAGTTTTTTCCGAAAATAATCCATGCGTTCTCACCCCGCAAACATGCCAAATACATAGCCGTCAATTGCGGAGCCATACCGGAAGGAACGATCGACTCCGAACTGTTCGGTCATGAGAAAGGAGCGTTCACGGGAGCCATAGGAGCGCGCAAAGGTTACTTCGAGGAAGCCGACGGAGGCACCATATTCCTCGACGAGGTGGCAGAGCTGCCGCTCACCACACAGGCTCGACTGCTCCGTGTGCTCGAGTCCGGCGAGTTCATCAAAGTCGGCTCATCCGTGGTTCAGAAAACCAACATACGCATAGTCGCAGCCACAAACGTCAATATGCTCAAGGCTGTCGAGGAGGGGCGTTTCCGCGAGGATCTCTATTACCGCCTCTCCACAGTCAACATATCCATCCCGCCGCTGCGCGACCGCGGAGCAGACATAACACTGCTCGCGCGCAAGTTCGCCGCCGATTTCGCCGAACGCTACCGCATGCCGCAGATCGCCCTCGACGAGTCGGCACGCTCCCTGCTCATGCGCTACCGCTGGCCGGGTAATGTCCGCCAGCTCAAGAACATCATAGAGCAGATGGCACTTTTCGATGCCGGACAGACCATCGACAGCTCCATAGTCGAGAGCTACCTTCCCGCAGGAGCGACCGTCTACACCCCGGCGATCTCCACACACCGCAATCCGCACACCTACGATGCCGACCGCGAGATCCTTTTCAGCATGATATTCCGGATGCAGAAGGAGATCGACGCACTGCGCGAGCGGCTGTCCGAGGTTCCCTCCGCTGCGATTCCGCTCGCCGAGATGCCTCCGGTCACTACCGCGGTAGCCGATACCGCACCGGCGGGAATCACACGGTCACTCGTACGCTTCACACCTCCACAGCCGCAGCACGACATCACCACCCCCTACGAGGATCTGACACCGGGAGCGGCTGACGCCCACACTCCACCAACCGCCACATCGCGCCCCATGACCCTTGAGGACACTGAGCGCGAAACCATACGCCGCACCCTCGAAGCTAACTTCGGGCGACGCAAGGACACAGCGCGCCAACTCAACATCTCCGAGCGCACGCTATACAGAAAAATCAAGGAATACGGTCTTGAGTGAACCTGCCTGACGCCACCGGTCACTGCTCCGGCGTCTCCTCTTTCTTATCCGACTTGTCGAAACGGTCGTAGGCATCGACTATGCGCTGCACAAGCGCATGGCGCACGATATCCTTGCGCCCGAAGTCAACACGCCCGATTCCCTCCACGCCGTCAAGAATGCGCAGAGCCTGAATCAGTCCCGATGAGGTCGAGCGTGGCAGGTCGATCTGCGTAGCATCGCCGGTCACTATCATCTTGGCATTCATACCCAGGCGGGTAAGGAACATCTTGATCTGCTGTGTGGTGGTATTCTGAGCCTCGTCGAGCACGATCACGGCATCGTTCAGGGTGCGTCCGCGCATGAACGCCAGCGGAGCTATCTGTATCACGTTCGATTCCATATACTCCTTCAGCTTCACCGGCGGAATCATATCCTCCAGAGCGTCATAGAGCGGTTGCAGATACGGATCGATCTTATCCTTCATGTCGCCCGGAGAAAACCGAGTTTCTCACCCGCCTCCACGGCAGGGCGCGACAGGATTATCTTGCGCACCTCCTTGTTCTTCAGCGCACGCACAGCCAAGGCTATCGCTATGTATGTCTTGCCTGTTCCGGCAGGTCCGAGAGCGAATGTGAGGTCATTGTGAGCCACCGACTCCACCATGCGCTGCTGGTTGGCGTTGCGCGCCGAGATCGGCTTGCCGTTTATGCCGAATATTATCACGCCGTCCGAGCGCATGTCGGCAGGTTTCTGTCCGCGCACTATGTCGAGGATCACATCCTCCGTCAGCCGGTTGTACTTCTGGCAGTACTCCTCAAGCTCATGGATCTTCGCCTCAAACTCGGCAGTCTCATCCTCGTCGCCGATAACCTTGATCACAGTACCGCGTGCCGCCACGCGCAACTTCGGGAACAGATTGCGTATCAGCTGCATGTTGCAGTTGTTCACCCCGTAGAAGCTCACGGGGTCTGCATTGTCTATTATTACTATGCGCTCTATCATTATGAAATATTAAGCGTGCAAAGTTAATTTTTGTTCGCCGTTTCACCAAATTACCGCAACTATTTGTATTTTTGCACTGCAAAGCAATCACTGACATGGACGAAGATATACTCAAACAGCTATCCAAGGATCCCGACGGGCTTCTCACCTACGAATACATCGCCAACCACATCGGGGAGTGCGATGACTCGATGGACGCCCTCGTGCAGAACATGATCAACGTTGACGCCAGCGGACAATTCACCGTCAGCGCCGCGCGCTACCTCAACGCCATCAATCCCGAGGCATACGCTCAGCAGATCTCACGCCTCATCGCCGCGGCTATCGAGAAAGACCGCGAGCGCCGCTATATCGGCGAGTTGCTGCAGAGCATCTGGGGCGACGACTACGCCACACGTGTCGACGAGCTGAACGCCACCGACGACAATTTCCGCCGCATCTACAAGCGTCTATACCCCGCCGCCGGACTCTGAACAACGACAGAAATGAACATCATCAGCATCATAACAGCCGCGGCAATCACCGCCGTGGCAGCATTGACAACAGCCACAGCTATGAACGACAATAACAACGCGACAACACAGAACGAGCTCTCCGACGTGCGGGTACTCATGCACACCACCGAGGGCGACGTCACTCTCCTGCTTTACGGCGACACTCCCGCCCATACACGCAACTTTGTTCGCCTCGCCTCCGAAGGATTCTACGACGGGCTGCTGTTCCACCGCGTCATCAACGAGTTCATGGTTCAGGGTGGCGACCCTGATTCACGCAACGCCGAGGCGGCCAAGATGCTTGGCGGTGGCGACCTCGACTACAAGATCGATGCCGAATTTGTCTACCCGCGCCACTTCCACAAGCGCGGAGCACTCGCTGCCGCACGCGAGGGCGATATGGTCAACCCCGCCAAACAGTCGAGCGCGTCGCAGTTCTACATCGTCACCGGCAAGACATTCACACCTGAGCAGATCGACCAGCTCAACGCCCGGCGCCTCATGGAGCAGAAAAAGGCGATATTCAACAGCCTCGCCGCCGAGCAGCGCGACACCATAATGGCTATGCGCCGATCACGCGACCAGGCAGGTCTGCAGGCACTCCAGGACGAGCTTGTGAAGATCACCGAGCAGCGTGCCGCCGAAGCACCCGACACGCTCACCGCCGAGCAGCGCCAGGCATACACAACCGTCGGCGGCGCCCCGCATCTCGACGGATCATACACTGTCTACGGCGAGGTAATCGACGGCATGGACACGATCGACCGCATACAGAAAGTGGAGACCGACGCCAACGACCGTCCTGTCGCCGACGTGCGCATCATCTCCATGGAGATCCTTCAGTGATCCCGCACCCCACCGCAACCTGCGGCGACGGCAGTCCACACACCGCCATCAGGCGGGCTGACGCATTCTTTCCTTCTGTTGTAAAGCGCATACCTATGATCGAATATAACACCTTTGCTCTTCCTAACGGACTCCGTTTCATCCATCATCATGACCCGCAGTCGGCTATGGTGGCTATGGATGTGCTCTACAATGTCGGCGCACGCGACGAGAATCCCGACATGACCGGACTCGCCCACCTGTTCGAACACCTGATGTTCGGCGGTTCGGCAAACATCCCCGACTTCGACCGTCAGCTCGAGCTCGCCGGAGGGTGGAGCAACGCCTGGACATCCAACGATTTCACCAACTTCTACTCTCTCCTCCCCGCCGGCAATGCCGAGACAGCATTCTGGCTCGAGAGCGACCGCATGCTCTCTCTCGCATTCTCCCGCCGCGCGCTCGACACACAGCGACGCGTCGTCATCGAGGAGTTCAAACAGACATGCCTCAACCAGCCTTACGGCGACATGTCACATCATCTCCGCGCCCTGCTCTACCGCGTGCATCCCTACCGCTGGCCTACGATCGGACTCACGCCGGAACATATCAAGCGTGTGCGCCTCGACGACATCAAGAGCTTCTTCTACTCCCATTATGCCCCCGACAATGCCGTTGTAGCCGTGGCGGGCAACATCACCCTCGACCGCACCCGCGAGCTCGCCGAGCGCTGGTTTGCCGAGATACCCTCGCGCGACATTAAGCCACGTGTCCTGCCTGTGGAGCCACCAATTGAAGCACCACGCGCACTCGAGGTGAAAGGACGCGTACCCGTGCCGGCTATCACCATCGCCTACCCTATGGGACCGCGGGGCGCAGAGCATTATGAAGCCGCCGACATACTCACCGATATACTCGCCTCCGGACGCTCCTCACGCATTCAGACAGAGCTGCTCCGGCAATACCCCGTATTCACCGAAGCCGACGCCTCAATCATCGGCAGCGAGGATCCCGGAGCACTCACCATAGCATGCCGCCTGCGCAGCGATTCCCGGCGCGTAATCAACCGTGCGCTCGCCATACTCAATGACAAGATAGGCGAGCTCATCACCGACGGCGTGACGGAGCATGAGCTCACACGCGCCGTCAACAAATTCGAGAGCCGCACACGCTATGCCCATATCGGTGTGCTCCAGAAAGCGCAATCGCTCGCAAGCGCCCTGCTGTGCGGCTACGACATCAACTCCATCCTCCCCCTCTACCGCAACCTCACGGTCAGCGACATCAACCGCGCCATAAGCGCAATCATACGCCCCGAAGCCTCCGCCACCCTCATCTACCGCCCCGCCTGATCTATTAGTCTTATCCGCCCTATTTGCCTTATCCCTCTTGATATCACCCGCCCCCAATCCATATTTTGTGTTTTTTCACAACTTTTTGTAACTTTGCAGCCGGAAACATTATCACACACGTAACACAGGGAAAACCATATACACACCCCTATGAAGCTCTTCAAGTTACTCTTCGCGACATCGATAGTATGCTCAAACATCGCCGCAGCACAGACGGCACCGAGCAACATCCACACCGACAAAAACCTCTTCTACCGCCAGCCGGTAGCGCCTGAGAATGTCGACAACTATCTGTACTCCATGTTTTTCAGCAATGACCGCAAGATCTACAATCTCAAAGGCTTCGTCATCGCTGAGACATCCGCGCCCGTACGCGACATAAAGGTCAATCCCGCCGGACACTCCGTCGCCGCACTCCTCGGAGGCAAGAAACCGCAGGTAGCCGTGTTCGACCTCAACCGCGAGAAGCGCAAGATCGGCGAGATCAAGCCCGGAAAAGAGGGCATGACATCAGCCGACGCCATCGCCTATACCTCCGATGCCCGCCAGCTCGCCATTGCCGACGGCAGCACACTCCGCTTCTACGACGCACGCACACTCAAACCGCGCTCCACCGTCACACTCACCGGTGCAGCCACCCTGCTCACCGCCAACCCCGCCGGCGAACATATCGCCGCAGCCCATGGCAACACAATCGACATCGTCGTGCCCGAGAGCGGAACCGTAGTACGCACACTCACACTCGCCTCCCCCGTGCGCGCCATGCGCTTTGACAATGCCGGCAACCGCTTCGGAGTGCTCACCACCGACGGCGCGCTCTGCCTCTTCGACGGCCACGATTTCGGAGCCACCGCCACTACACCGGTAGCATCCACAGCCACGGCACTCTCATTCCACCCCGACGGCAAATATGTAGCCGTGGCATCAGCCGGCAACCGCATAACATTCCTCAACCTCATCGACTCCACCGACTCCCTCACACTCTCCGACCCCGAGGGACATATCACCGACGCCCGCTTCATCCGCGACGGCAAGCTCACCGACTTCATAGCCTACACAGCACCCGCATCGCTGAAATACAAACGTATCGTGGGCTTCACCCCCAACTTCACGAAGCTTCTGGAGGATGAGCTGAACGCCCGTATGCTCGAATGGACCAAGATGCGCCCGATGGAGACCGAGGAGGACTATGCCCTCCGCGTCAACGACGAGACTAAGGAGCGGCAGAAGAAACTGTTCGCCAACGAAATCGCCACATCGCTTGCCGGCGACCTCGTCAACCATGCTGACGTGACACTCGGAGGCTACAACCCCGAGACCAACATGCTCACCCTCAACATCGGCGGCTTCCAGCAGGTCTACCTGACAATGTCGGCTGACGAGGCTACGCAGTTCGGTGACGGCACAGGACTCGAATTCCGCAACGCCGTCTACGGTATCACCCCCGACGACACCTTCGAGCTTATCTACGCCGACGTCTACAATCCCGCCACCGGTCAGACATACACATTCAACAATCTTGACCGCCAGAGCCTCGACTTCCTCGCCACCGACGATTCATTCATCTCGCTCGACCTCATCAAGCAGTCGTCACGCGAGGACGCACGCCTACAGGACATAAAGGACGACATCATCGAGCAGGCACGTGCCGGCAGCTCCATTTCCGAGCACACCCACATCGAGGCAAGCGCCGAGATCGTGCCCTCCTACGACGCATCCGGACGCCGCATCAACAACTACAAGGTCGACTTCACCTATACCGTCGATCCCGACTTCTCCGGTAAGGAAGACTTCGCACCCGGCAAGTACCTCATCACCGAGTCGCCCGCAGCCGAATCGCTCCTCGCGCTCGTCTGCCGCGCATTCGCCACCGATTTCGCCGGATATGTCAAACCGGGACGCCGCCTGAACATCACCATGACCGGAACCGCCGATGCAATGCCGATCAACCGGTCGATACCCTACGACGGCTCGCTCGGCGAGTTTGATGCCGAGCCGTGCCGCATCGACGGCGATCTCTCCTCCGTAAGCGTCAGCTCCGCCGAGGGTATCCGCACCAACGAGCAGCTTGCGTTCATGCGTGCACAGGGCGTGCGCGACAACCTGCAGAAAGGGATCCCCGCACTCGCCGACATGGACGTGACCTACAACTACGGCATCGAGGTGAGCCGCGAGAAAGGTGGCGCACACCGCCGCATCAACGTTTCGTTCGTGTTTGTCGACGCATTCTGACGACTCCCCTCCAACACACATCGTAATCCTTAATGACACACTCTATCAACGACATCCTGCGCCGACTGATCATCGGCATGGCAATACTCGCCTCCACCGCCGCCGTCTCCGCACAGACACCCGACGGCGCCCTCAGTCAGGCTGAGGCACACCTCGCGGCTTTCCGCCGCATGGCTGCCGCGGGCGAACCCGACGGAGCCGCCTACGGCGAACTGCGCCAGGCTTACGCCGGATATGCCGAGGCATTCCGCAACGAATCGCCCGGCACCCCCGCCCATGCCGCCGCCAAGACCGCCCTCAAGGAGATTTTCCCCATGCTGCGCCGCGGCGCTTACTTCTACGCACAGGCTAACGACCAGGCGATGGTGCTCCGCTATGCCGCCGACTATGTCGACCTCTCGCTGCTCCCCGGCATGGGCGACGAGCGGCTGCAGGAGACACCCGGCTACCCCGTGCTCGCCAATCTCGCCGCAACCAACATCTTCAACCGTGGCGACTACCAGAACGCCATACTCTACTTCCAGGCATACCTCTCGTCGGGCGACACGCAGAACCGCGAACTCGCCTTCGAGGGACTGTCACGCAGCTACTACGAGCTGCGCAACTACGAGAACGCAGCCTACATCGCCACACAAGGCGCAGCCGCATATCCACAGAACTGGAACATGCTCGTGATCGGCATCGAGTCGTGCGGCAAGACCGGAGCCGACGCCAAGATGGAGCCGCTGCTCGCATCAGCGCTCAAACTGCAGCCGGGGCACAAGGGACTCATGGAGTACCAGGGCAAGATGTTCGAGCGCATGAAGCGCTACGGCGAGGCTGCCGACGTGTTCTCCAAGCTCTACGCCGCCAACCAGTCGAGCCTCGACTTCGCCTGTCACTACGCGTTCGACAGCTACAACGCTGCGATCGCACTCCGCCGCGCCAATCCAGCCGACACCACGGCGACACCGCTGTTCGAGCGCGCCATACCGCTGCTTAAGGATATACTCGACAACTCACCCTACGCCGTCAACGTGGCTCATGCGCTCGCCGTCTGCTACAGCATGACCGGCGACGCCGACCGTCTCGCCGACGCCAACGCCACGCTCACCGCACTGCGCGTCCCCGCCGTGACCGGCAACACCGTTCCGGCTGCCGAGACACAGTATATGCCCACAGCCAACTTCGAACCGCTGCCGGAGGCTACAGCCGCTGCCGACGTGCCACTCTCCGACGTCGACATCAATATCCCCGCCGCGCAGACCGCACGTCCCAACACCTACGTGGTCATAATCGGCAACGAGAACTACAAATACTTCTCCGACGTGGCGTTTGCCAAACGCGACGGCGCCACATTCGCCGAATATTGCCGCACCGCCCTCGGAATCCCCGCCGACAACATCCGCGAGCGCTACGACGCCACTCTCACCGAGATCCGCGAGCCGCTGCGCTACCTCGCCGAGAAAACCAAGATGAACCCCGGCGAGCTCGACATTATATTCTACTACGCCGGTCATGGCGTGCCTGATGTAGCTACCGGAACCGCCCACCTGCTCCCCACCGATGCCTCGGGCACCGACTTCGAGAGCTGCGTGAACCTCGACGCCCTCTATGCGCAGCTCGACGAGATGCCGGCGCGCAACGTCACCGTGTTTCTCGACGCATGCTTCAGCGGCGCCACACGAGGCAACGAGATGCTCTTCGCCGAGCGATTCGTGGAGTATGAGGTTGAGGATGTCACCGCACGCGGCAACACCGTGGTGTTCAGCGCCACCACCGGCAAGCAGACCGCCATGGCTTACGATGAGCAGAGCCACGGTTTCTTCACCTACTTCCTCCTCAAGAACCTGCAGGAATCAGCCGGAGTGATCACACTCGGCGAACTCAGCCGCCGCCTCACGAAAGAGGTCGACAACAAGGCTTACGACAAGAAGAACAAGCATCAGACCCCGACGGTCAACGCCTCAGCCTCGCTCGGCGACACCTGGCGTACCCGCACGCTCTGATCGCACACTATCACATGCAATTCATCACTCAAATAAACACAGATAGAATATGAAAAAACTCATCGCAGCTCTCATCTTCGCACTCACGGTAGGCACTGCTATGGCGCAGACAGCCACCGAACAGAAGAGCGCGACAACAAAAGTGATCACCGGTGCCGTTATCGACAAGAACGGCAATCCCCTCCCCGGAGCTATCGTAAGCGCCACCGGAGGAGCGGAGACAGTCACCGCCGATGCCGACGGCACATTCACCATCGAGGTGCCCATCTGGCTCAAGAGCCTCACCGCATCCTATCCCGGTCTCGGTGAGACAAAAATGAAGACCAACGCCCTCAACCAGATGATCTTCACCCTCAAGTCACGCAAGCGCACCCACGGCTTCATCAACCTCGTAGGGCAGTACCGCACGCAGATCAGCTCCGGTCTCCCGGTTCCCGCACAGGGTGAGTTCGGTATCATGGGCGGCGCCTACCGCTCATGGGGTGGTTATGTCAAGGTTGTGATCCGCTGTGTCGGAGGAGGAATCAAAGATCCGGATTATTTTCATTATGAAGATGAGGAGCGTTTCGATGTTCTACCAACCACTACTTTCGGTGTAATCAAGCGTCTCTCCAACAAATTCGCCGTATTCCTCGGCGGAGGTGTAGGCTTCGACTTCGGAGGCGATGCCTATGGGATATGCGATGGCTATGATTACAAATACGATCCTGTGACAGATGACTACACAGAAGTGAAGGATCACGACCCACATTATCGCTATGCAACGCAGTCTGTCACCGGCGTAGCTGAGGTCGGCGGACTCTTCAGGATCTCCAACAAGCTGAATGTCACCGCCGGTGTTTCCTACATCATGCATGGCTGTGAGGTGAACAACAACGGTAACCTCGGCATATTCCTCGGTTTCGGTCTCAATCTCTGATACCGATGATCCGCAGAACCATAAAGGCATCAATCGTGGCACTCGCCCTCGCGGGTGCCACTTTTGCCAATGCCGACGAGAAAGTCACCGCCACCGCGGTCTACTACGCTCCGCTCTCGATGTCGCCCGCACAGGCACGTCAGGAAGCTATAACCCGCGCGCAGCTCGACGCGATCCGCACACGCTTCGGATCTTCGCTCACCGAAACAAACTTCACATTCATGCAGGAGAGCTCCGACGGCTCGCGCGACGATTTCTACGCCATAGGCGAGAGCGATGTCAAGGGTGAATGGGTGGAGACACTCGGCGACACAGTGTGGAACATCACCCCCGGCGCACACGAGACAATCTACGAGGTGACGCTCCGCGGGCGCATACGCGAGATACCCACCGGGCGTGCCGACATTGACAGCCGCATACTCTTCAACGGCACTGACCGCGACCGCGACCGCCTCCGTAACTTCACATTCCACGTCGGCGACTACATGTATGTCTACTTCACATCGCCCGTCGACGGCTATCTCGCCGCCTATCTCGGCGACGACGACGAGGCTATGACAATGCAGTGCCTCCTCCCCTACGACGGCATGGCTGACGGAGCTTTCCCCATCGAGGCGGGCAAGGAGTACATACTCTTCTCGCGCGACGACGCCACTCCCGAGGCGCGCCCGTTCACACGCCGCATTAAGATGAACGCCCGCAAGGATGTCGACATAAATCAGATCTACATCATCTTCTCCCCCAACAAGTTCACCAAGGCAGCCGACGTGCAGGATCGCTCGCGCACCGTCACCGACCGCCGCACCGGCGAGCAGCTGAGTCTGCTCCCCCGCCAGGCTACATTCGCCGCCTTCCAGAAGTGGCTCGCCCGCAACCGCCG
>OFFM01000373.1_pt1 | contig 38249 bp, 40 predicted proteins | sample 1521401 | NCBI WGS metagenome assembly OFFM01 (sample SAMEA3504118, study PRJEB24116) | mouse gut metagenome | biome: mouse gut; feature: mouse-associated habitat; material: faeces | place: Denmark | collected 2011
GATTATAATTTCAAAACAAAAATAAAAATCGTAAAACAATATGGACACCACCACAATCACTTTCGACCAGCTGCCACATGTAGTAAGCGGTCTCTCAGAGAAACTCGACCGGATGCTTGAGTTACTTGAAAAGCCCCGGAGCGAACAAATCTCATCCACTCACTTTCGCAATGCGCCCACTGGTCAACGCCGACTGGAAAAATAATCAAGAGTACCATAAACAGTTTCGTACATATCCGGAAGCCATCGCTATGAGCCGCAAGGAGAGAGCCAATGCCGGTTATGATCAATTCCCGAAAGAGCCTATACGTATGCGTTATCTGGTCTCGGATGTGACGCAGGAGGGATTGAGCGTTATTCATTCCCACAATCCGAGAGGTCTCTGCCTTTGGGTTGATGAATTGGCCTCTTGGTTCAAAAACTTCACGCGCTACAACAATGGTTCGGAGGAACAATTCTGGTTGTCGGCATTCAATGGTAGCACCACGATGTCTGACCGAAAGAACTCTCAGAATTCCATCTTCATCAAAAGTCCTTTCATCTCGGTGGTCGGCACAATTCAGAAACGTCTGCTTACTGAACTCGCCAATGGTGAACGTGCAGCTAATGGGTTAATCGACCGCATAATGTTCGCTATGACCAAGACAACCATCAAACCGAGATGGAATGAGGAAGAGGTGCGCGAAGACCTTGACCGTGACTGGGAACGTATCCTCAACCGACTTCTCTCAGTGCCATGTAATCTCAACGAGAATCAGGAGCTGCAGCCGATAATCATTCGGTTTGACAACGAAGCAAAGAAATCGCTATATACGTGGCAACATCACAATGCCGGGTTGTGCGATAATGAAATGAGCGATAATGTTATCAGCTTCTTTTGCAAACTTGAAATCTACGTGCTTCGGTTCTGTCTGATACTCCGTATGGCACGTTGGGCAGTTTCAGAAGTGACTCAAAGTCCGGAGAGGATCGAGGCTGATGATGTCAATGGCGCTATCCTGTTGGCTGAGTATTTCCGTCAGAACGCTCTCGCGGTAATCACCTGCGTAAGTGAAGAGAAACTGAATGACCTGCACCGCACGGTATATGACCATCTCACCGATGAGTTCTCAACTGCCGATGGCATCAAGACCGCCGAACGATTCGGAATGAAAGACCACACGTTCAAGATGTTTCTCACTCGCAATCTGAACACGCTTTTCAAGCGAATCCGCCAAGGATGGTACCGTAAGATGTCATGTTACTCCACTAACAATGTTACTGCCGATGGAGAAGTTTAACCACTCATTAGTCGCTGCAACTATGCGCAGTGGTCATACTCGAATAAGAGATGTCACAGGGCTATCGAATAGCTTAAAGGTACAATATATTCACATAACTAAGATATTCACATAACTAAGATTATCAACCGGACGAAAGTCCACAAAAAAACTGATAGATATGGCAACATCGAAAAATCCCGCTGTTCAGTCATCTGAAATGACTGACGCACCAAAAAATCCCCAAATGTCTAACACTTCTAAAATTAAAAACTCTATGGGAAACTCTATCTTTCCCGAAACTCAGCAATCCGCTGAGACTGGCGTTACCACTCAACCCAAACCGTCGCGCCCCAACGCCAAGCTGCGCAAGCTCGACCTCGAAGATTACCGCACGGCTTTCTTCGCTCCGATTAAACTCGGAAAGGACAACAAACATAAGGTGGCAATAAGCAATGACACGTTTGAGCGCGTGGACAAGATTGCCCGCATCTTCGGCGGTTCGGGCTACAGCGTCAGCAGCTTCGTTGAGCACATCATCAACGAGCATCTCGACGGCAACGCCGACAACTATGGAAGCTGGTTCGCAATAATCAGCAAGTCGTTCTGATCGCCATAGCGACTATAATGAAAATGGCATAGCCATCGGAGCGCCACGCGAAGCGTTACCCGGAGAGAAACGTAGGGTAGCAAGGTAGTGGCAACGTAAACTTTTGCCGACCTTGCACCCTACGTTACCGGGTGACCGACTTCGCTCCCGATGGTCACAGTCAACTGATTTAGTCATCTCAAAATTCTGTCACAACATGACTTTTACAAAAAGAAAATCCGCATCAAAGGATGCGGCTGATAAGCCCAAGAAACTCCGGGTTGTGAGCGTCCGACTCACAGAAGAAGAGTATCAGCAGGTAGTTGAAAATTGCCGCAAAGCCGGCAGAAAATTGTCGGATTTCTGGCGACGGGCACTGCTCAACGTCAAGATAACGGCACTCGCCACACCCGAAGATATGGACGATACTTCGTCAGATTGGGAGCATGAGCAACAACCTGAATCAGCTTGCTACGGTAGCCAACGCGACCAAAGACTTCAAGCTCGTGAGCTGGGAAGTGCAGGCCCGCAGCAAGGAATTGAAAACCCTTTACAACAACTTGTCAAATGATTGGAAGCATAACTAAAGGGAGTGATTTTGGCGGATGCGTCCGCTATGCGCTCGCCGTGGACGAACCCGGCAAAGAGGCTCGGCTGCTTTATGCCGAGGATGTCTTAGCCGACACGCCTTAGGATATTATCAACGGTTTTGAGTGTCAGCGACATCTCAACCAGCGTGTTCGACATTGGGTAAGTCATATCTCGTTGTCCTATTCTCCTGAGGATTCAACGGTCCTTACCGATGACAGAATGGTGAAATTCGCCATCGAATATATAGAGCGGATGGGCATCAAGAACACACAATTCATCATCGCCCGACACCTCGACAAAGAGCATCCGCACTGCCACATCGTATTCAACCGAGTGGATAATGACGGCAAATGTGTCAGCGACAGCTGGGAATATTTCCGCAGCAACGAAATCTGCAAGGAACTGAAATTGAAGTACGGCCTGACATTCGGAGAGGGCCGTGACAAGGTGAAAACAAATCGCCTCAAAGGTCGTGACCGGGCCAAACAAGAAGTGTATATCGCCGTGCGCGATGCACTGAAAGTCGCCAAAGACTGGACTACTTTCCAAAGAGAACTTGTCAAAAGCGGTGAGTCGCTCCGAAAGAAAATGTAAATTCCTCCGAGGGCTTCCTCGGAAACATCGCCGAAGAATTAGGTACTCTCTCCGGCACCTGTAATGAAATCAAGGAAGCGCAACTCAACTGCGCCACCACCGATAATCTTAACTCTCTGAAGGAAAAACTTGAGACAACTATGACGGAATATACCTCCGTCATGAAGAGCACGGCTGAACAATGTTCTTTTTCCGTTACGGAGAACGCAGAACATATCTGCGACACCGTCAACGAATTCAAGGAAGAGTTCAGTCAGAATATGGGAGACTTCAAGGCAAATCCTCCGGTTCAGAAAGTTGAGACAACCCATCACATAGCAAGAGAAAGCTGGCAGTGGTATCTCACCCTTGGCCTCACCATATTCTCAACACTCCTGTTTTTCGCAATGACTTTCTGGCAGGAAGGACGCATAGAGCAATGCAGAATATCCGACATTAAGTACCATTACATCCTGATGAATGGAGGTGTCGGAACAGTAGGGCTCGACAGCATCGAAAGCCGGTTTCACGACCCGAAGAAGGTGAAACAAATAGAGGCGGAAGTCAGAGCCTACGAAGAAAGAGTGCAAGAACCAGCACGCGCCCTTGACCAGAAGCACAGCCTCGAAGAAAAAATCAACGAACTCAACTCACTTAACGGCTTGCCGCTTTCGCAGAAAGAATCTCAAAACTCAAAAAAAATGACAGCATCCAACACCAACAAGCCCCTCACGACAATCGCAGCTCACCGCATCGAAGACCTGTTCGACGACTTCTCGTGCCAATGAGGGCAGAGCGGAGCTTGCTCCATCTATGCCGAATGCAGCCGAGATTGGCTGTAGGCAATTCTGCATCTACGTTGCCCAGCGCTATGATGCCAGCTACGATGATGCAATCTGCGACTGGAACTGCATCGGTGCAACCTTCCGATATTTCGGACGCAACATCCACCCTCCCACTACAACTACCGCTGCAAACTCCTCAAAGGACTCTACACCAGCCGCCACACCGAACTACCAGCTCTGCGCATTCCTTAATTCTATAATAGAAAGTGTTTATCGAAAAGATGCGCATTCTCCATTTTTTGTTGACGGCATTGATATACTCAAAAGAATTGGGGGGGGCACGCAGATAGATTGCGTAGCCCTATAGTAATTTTGCAGCCAGTTTGAGTAATCTATTTTGTAGTGTGCTTGAAATCAGCTAACTTTGCAGTCGTAATACAAAAACTTATACAATGCTGAAAATGCAATCAGATATATCGACAACAATGAGCCGCCGTGATTATCGCCGCAGCAGCTTTAGCTATTGGTTTAGCTATTGCAGTGTGTGCCCATGGTGGTTAAGTCGATATTCCAGCCGGTTCAGCATGAGTTAACATTCAAGACATCATACTAACTATAAGAATACTCGGGAGGCTATCAAGCGGCTTCCCGATTTTTTGTGTCATGTCCTTATAGTTGGTGGCGTGGCACTATCAATATAATTTTAATATGGACAGCATAGATTATTTTAGCCATGCCAGCAAACAAAAATGCTATTATAAGATACAAAACAATAGACCGGTGTCTGAGAAACAGATACAGGCGGTGGACTTTGGATGACCTCGTGGAGGCCTGTTCAGATGCTCTATACGAAATGGAAGGCATCCTCCGGGGTGTCTCCGTCAGAACAGTTCAGGCAGACATTCAAATGATGAGATCTGACAAACTCGGCTACAATGCCCCAATCGAGGTTTACGACTGTAAGTTCTACAGATACGCCGAAGATAACTACTCAATCTCAGAGTCTCCACTATCCGACGAAATGTGTGAAATGCTCACGCTTGCCGTAGAACGACTTGATAAATACGATATTGAAGGTCTCCCTGAGGTTGGCTCTCTCCTTATAGAGTTAAAAGAGAAACTCCAGCACATGCTTGCGCTAGGATAAAATTAGACTTCCAACCTGTCAGATTTACCGACAAGTTGGAAGTCTTGTTGTTGCGGAAGCAGACTCGGAACACCGACCTTGAGATTATGAGACTCAAAAACTACCACTGCTCCATCCCGCATATGTCAGGTACTTCCAGCAGGAGTCGAACCTGCGACCCGCACGTTCGTAGCGTGACGCTCTAATCCACTGAGCTACGGAAGCAATTTTGTAGGGGTGGTAGGAGTCGAACCTTACTCAACCTAAAGGTGACAGATTTACAGTCTGTGGCGCTCACCGTGGAGCAACACCCCTATATTGGCACCGGCAGAAGGACTTGAACCCACGACTTTCGGTTTTGGAGACCGACGCTCTACCAACTGAGCTATACCGATGTTTAAAAGGTGGACACTCGTGGATTCGAACCACATTCTCAGGATTTTCAGTCCTGCGCATACACCATGTCTGCCAAGTGTCCGTTAGCGGAAGCAGAAAGATTCATTGCAAGCACAGCGCTTAAGCGATGACGAACTTTCGGAGTCTTCGTGAGGCTCGGCCCCTTAGCAGAGGGCTGGTTTGTTGCTTCGCAAGCGGCAAGCCGATGATGACCTCTCACCCATGCTTCCTTTCTTTTGACACTGCAAAGTTAGAAAGCCAGAATGCAGCCTATTTGCGTACTTCGAAAAAATCTTTTTTTTCTTGAATTTTTTTTCAAAAACGGCCATAATCTTATAATGGCGAGGAAATAGACGAAGGTCTTTCGAGTCATTCGTTGAGCGACTTAGAGATTATTTGTAAATTTGCATATCATACCAATTTATTGAGAATGGAAAATGAGAAGCTCAACAGAATCAAAGCGGTGCTTGCCGAAACCGGCAAGCAAGGAAAGTGGTTGGCAAAACAGCTTGGCAAGGATCCGGCAACGGAATCCAAGTGGTGTACCAATACTATTCAGCCCGATTTGAAAACTCTTGCCGAAATTGCCGATTTGCTTGATGTTAACATCCGAGAATTACTCGTTAATACCAAATAACAAACCAATATCATGGGAAAGGTAATAACAACACATCTCGTTGACGGAGCCCCACGCGGCATCCGGAATGTCTTTATAAGCAATAAAATATGCAACATGTATGTAATACCCCGACAGCAAATGTCGGCGGCAAACGCAAACGAAGACATTCAGGTGGAGCAGCCTGCCTTCTACATACTTCTTGGAGAAGAAGATGATTTCGCTTCTCTGCCCCAGGCTTATATTGGTCAGACGGAGATTTTCAAAGACCGAGTTAAATTCTAAGATAACAAGAAAGATTTCTGGAATTCGGCTCTGTTGTGAAATCTGAGACCGGATACATGTAACTTTGAAATAAAACGCGTTATGGAGAACTTCAAATTCCTGTCAATATCAGAGCTAAAAGACAAACGTTTCTTTATACCCAATTATCAGAGAGGATACAAATGGGAGAAAGAACAAGTTGAGGACTTGCTAAATGACATCAATGAATTTATGAATGCCGACAAGGATAAAGTTGGTATGTCTTATTGTATTCAGCCTTTGGTAGTAGGAAATCGACAAGAAGACTCTGAAATCCTTGAAAAAATAAAGGAAGCGAACTCAATCCCTGCTGTTGAAGCTTTGCTCACGGAACGGGAAATGGAAGTGATAGATGGTCAACAACGCCTTACCACCATCTTCCTTATATTATCGGCATTAAACGTCAATAAAAAAGACCAATATCACTATACTATTCAATACGCTACACGTGAAAAGTCGTGGGATTTCTTACAAAAAATCACCGAGGAATTCAATGGATCTTACGTAAGGGAACAGTGTATTAAAAACGAAGATTTCTACCATATATACCAGGCTTACGATACCATTACTACATGGCTTCGAAAAACCAAAGAGTCTGATCCCACATTCAGAGAGGAACAGTTCCTGATTACGTTGATGGCTAATGTAAAATTTATATGGTATCATAGCATTGCCCCGAATCCTGTTCAAGTATTCCGAAGGTTGAATGATGGTAAAATAAGCCTTACAGATTCCGAACTAATAAAAGCTCTTGTATTGCATTGCGAAGATAGCACAGACAAGAATACTTTCGAGCGTGCTACAGAATGGGATGAATTTGAAATACGTCTTCAAGACGATGAGTTCTGGCTATTTATTCAAAATGACATAAAATATAAAAAGCCTAATCGAATCGAATGGGTCTTGGATTTGATTTGTAATCATGATTTGTTAGAGCTGACAGAATTAAATTCCGATTTCAGGAATGAATTGGGAAATGATAATCATGTAACATTCCGCTATTTTGATCTTTATGTTAGATTAAATAAAGAACGGGGCTATGAAGTTAATGCCACATATATATGGAACAAAGCCAAGTCTATTATGGCGGCTATAACAGAATGGTATTCTGACTGCCGGTTTTTTCATTATATCGGGTATCTTATTCATCAGAACACCAAGATATGTGATATATATGAGAAATGGAGAGAACCGGGTATAACCAAGAGCCTATTTCTTCAATATTTGCAAAAAGAAATATCGCGAAAGCTTGCCGGTTGTAACGACTTTTCAAAGGTATATACAGATACAGACAAAGGAGAATGTCGGCCTTTATTGCTATTGCATAACATTGAAGAGGTGTTGTGGCAAAATAGAAGTCTTCAGAAAGAACGAAGATTTGGTATGGGGGCGTTTTATCGCTTCCCATTCCATCTATACAAGAAAGAGGAAAAGAAAGGTGGCCGGAATGGCTGGGAAATAGAGCACATAGCATCGAATTCGGGGGATTCTGATGACGAACGGGACATTGCCTTCTTTCTGGAATCGTCAAAAAACGCTATCCATGACGATAAGCTAAAACAGAGAATAGAGTCGTTTGATATTTCCGCTGAAGACTCTCAGGATACATATATGGGATTGAGAGAAGCCATCAGAAAATATTTCGGTGAAGTTGAATGGAGTGACAATGACAAGAATAAGGTGTGGAATTTTACACTGCTTGATTCCGGAACAAATCAAGAATATAAAAACTCCGTCTTCCCGTTTAAACGCCTTTATATAATAAATAAAGAAAGAGGACATAAGACAATATGTCGGTATGACGAAAAGACTAAAAAAGCACACATAGAACTGTCTGCTCCTGCAGTCTCATTTATTCCGCCCATAACGAAGAAAATTTTTACTAAAGCATTTTCTCAATCGCCCATCACACTAAATAGCTGGACGTTTGATGATGCGAAGAACTACATTTTGGACTTGGAGAATAAAACCGAAAATTATCTGCCCGGTGTATACCGATGGCTACGGGTAAATATACCAGACGATGCACTATACGTGAAAATCATTTCTGAAATTGATTTGAATACACTAAAAAGTATGAGAATGATAATGATCGGCATAAACCGGGTATATAATCTATTAAACAAGTTGTCAAAATGAAATATACACTTTGGAAGCTATTGAATGATAGAGGCGTTGAGATACCTGTTTTTCAGCGCGATTATGCACAAGGCAGGACAGATAAAACAGCATTGCGCCGAGACTTTCTAAAACAATTGGTCGGCGCTCTTGCCGATTGCAAAGAGGCTGACGGCAACTTGGATTTCGTGTATTCGTTTGGCGATGGCACAAAAGATGCGCAGCCTCTGGATGGTCAACAGCGGCTTACTACTTTATGGTTTCTCCATTGGTATATTGCTGTTCGAGTATTGAAAGAAGAGGAGCTGAAAGAGGCATTGAAAACACTGTCTAAGTTCAGCTATCGCACTCGTCATTCATCATCCAATTTTATATATTCACTTTGTCAATCTGAAAAAGTAGTCGGTCTAAAAGACACTAATGACATATCAAGTGCCATTTGCGATTCAACATGGTTTGAGAAGTCTTGGTTGCAAGACCCAACAGTATGTGGCATACTTACCACGTTAAGAGGTCACACGGAACACAACAAAATTGAGCCTAATGGCATACAGCCAATTTTGGCCTCGCATGCACAAGCTGATTTAGTGAAATTCTGGAATTTATTGACTTCAGAAGTTTGTCCGATACAGTTTGATCATCTAAATATCGAGAAATATGAGGTAAAATCCCCGGATTTACTCTATATTAAGATGAATGCGAGAGGCAAATCGTTAAGTGCCTATGAAAAATTCAAGGCACAATGGATAGCCGAAATTGGCAAAACTGACAAGAATCTGTCATTTGAAATCTCTCGTTTGATTGATAATTAATGGAGCGACGTCTTTTGGGACACTGAGAACCTGACCACAGGAATTGATGAGCGGAAGATGGCTTTTTACACTCGCTTTTTCTTATATCGTTTTATCCGAACGCTAAATACTAATCCGAGGTATAAAGACCTCCCTTTTGAATCCAAGGATACGAAAAAAGAATCCAAGGAAAAGATGCTTGGTGTGTTTCCACTGTATACGAGAGAATCAAATAGTAAGGGATATGAGTTTAAGTTTCTCAGTTTGGATGAATTCTCCATACCTTCTCCGTCGTTCTCGCTATTAAACAACGACTCACATAACGAATTAATTAAGGTATTTGAGCATCTTCTTAAAACCTTCAAAGGCACTCTGAAACAAGCAGTTCCGGAGTATCTTAAGAACTTTTCTTTCATTCCGGTACTCAGAGAAAAAGACGGTATATTTGAAAAAGACGAGGAAGGTAACTTTGTGGTAGTTCAGTCCAACATGAAGCACCAAGCATTATTCTATGCCATTTGTCTCTATTTAGTAGAGTCAGCTAACCCAACGCAAGAATCATTCCAAAGATGGATGCGAGTCTGTTCAAATTTCATAGAAAACACGAATTCAAATTCTGATCGTAAGACTCATTTGAAAGTTCTGAATAGAATAACAGATTTGGGAACTCGGAGTTTTTCCCTTATTAATTCGGAGGATGTTGAAATATTCGCCAGAGGATGCGATTATATTTACGAGTGTTTACAAGGTTGTAAATACCAACAGTCAATAGAATTGGAGAGCGCCCTATGGGAGGAACGAGAAAAGGCCATAAAAATCCTTTCTGGAGGCCAAGAAATTGAAAAAATCATCAAAGAAGCAGGAATCTTTATTTCGATACATCTGTGGAAAGCGACTTTGATTCTCAAGATTGTATCGCCATTTCCCCTCTTTTTACTCTGCGGGTGGGTTCGGTTTTGTCCATATCTTATTTGAGGTTTAGGAAACAGGCGCGACCGGTCTCAGTTATCCAAGGCATACGCATTTCGTAGGAGCCTTCGCAGTCGAAGACCCATACTTTCTTGGTGTGGTCACCATTCTTTACACGCGGACGCGGTGCACGGCCATCCGTAAAAATAATGAGTCCATCGTAATCTCGATGTTCGGCAACGAAATCAAAGACGCACTGGAAGTTTGTGCCTCCACGACCGTTTATCTCGAATCGAGGGTCTTTCTTTACCTTTTCCAGTGAGAGTACCTCTCCTTGAATTTGCGTGTCAAACTGGATTACATCCATCGTCTCAATGCCGTACTTGAAAAACCTGACAATAATGGAAAAAAAGTTTGCGAGAATATCGTTGGTGACTGATGCGCTGACATCCACGGCTATCAGAAGGCGCGTTGAAAAATTGCGTTTGCTGCCCATGTGTTCAAAACCACTGCGGCGGTTGGGGCGCATTCGTGTCAGTGAACGTTTTGACGACAAGACAGATGCCCGGAAGCCGGACAATACCTTTCGGTAGTCAATCCTCGCCTGTGTGGATGCGAGGATTGTGTCTGCAAGTATGCCGGGAACATTTCCCCAATCCTTAATCTTCTCAATAGTCTTGTTAATCTCAATCTGCTTACATTCATCTTCTTCCCAAAGATCGGTGGATTCGGCTAAGGCCGCCGATTCTGCTTCACCTGTATCTGTCGCACCAGATTCACCATCGCTTTGCTCAATCTCACCTGAAGAGGTCTGCCCATCATCGCCATCTCCATTTTTATTATCATCAGATGTCGGGAGATTTTCAAGATACCATTCGTAGTGTTTAACATCCGGCAGGTCAAACATTTCAGCCGTCGCCATTGAGGTTTGGTATTGAAAACTGTAATAGGATGTCAACACAATATCACTTGCGATACGCATTTTCTCACGAGGACAATCAGGCGGTGTGCGCTGATACGGATGCTTCAAGAAAAGCCGAATCATTTCAATCTTGATTGTTTCCTCAAACACCTCGTCGGACATCGCCGTAATATTTTCCGGATTGTACTCCATACGCCCTTGACCAACACGCACGGCGCATTTCAACTTTGGATTCGGAACATGGGCGTGGCTACAGAACATGGCAAATAATGCCGGCTCGGAAAGAAACCAACTTTCAGCCAGATATTTGAATCGGTCGCTTGCTGTAGCCATTTTATAAGCTGTTAATAAACTCTTGAATCTTTCTGTAAAGGTCGGGGATGTCCGTCAGAACGAACAGCGCGGTCTCGGGATAGTCGCTACTGGAATAGTCGGAAATCCAATGGGCAAACGCCTCGCTTCGACCGCTCGTCAGCAACATATCTACGTATGCCTCAAGAGAGCGGGCAACAGTTGCCCGGATTTCCGGCTTCAGTCCCTCGGCTTCGATGAAACCGAAGATGGAGTCGTTCAAAAGTGATATGGCATGAAGTGGAAGTGCTTTCACTGCATTGATATATTTGTCATATTCCAGCATCAGGTCTTTTCCTGTGATGGCACGTGTAGAGGCTGCGAAATCGAAGAATCTGCCTGCTGATTTGGCACCGATAATGCCGCCAATCAACTTCTTATGAAAAGTGGTGAGTTGTGGAGAATCTTTTATAACATCAGAAACGCGCTTCCAGCCTCGGCGGTCGGCACTCTTTTCGAGTCCGGCATCAAGGTAGGGTAGCTCCTCATCGAGGTAAGCGGGATGGCCGCTAATGAAATTTATCACGCGATCGTCGAGTCCTGCTTGACGTGCCCACACAAGCCATTCGCTCGGCTCGGGGCGGAAATTGTAGATATTGAAACGAGAAACCAACGCCGGGTCGAGTTCGGTGAGTTGATATTCCTCACCATCGTTTACCGCCGAGATGATGCGGCTCCCTTCAGGCAAAGTCCTTCCGGCCAACTTTCGGTTGAGCGCTAAGTCCATTATCGTTTGAAGTACCTCCGGACGAGCGCGATTCAGCTCATCAAGGAACAATACGATTGGCTCACCATTGACCGGAAACCAATACGGAGGCATAAAATCGGTGGTGCCGGTTTCGGGATTGAGGCGAGGTAGACCTATAAGATCGCCAGGGTCGCTCATCTGACCAAGAAAAAGCGAAATCACTTTCATCCCCTGTCGTATGAAGAATCGGGTGAGAATTTCCGACTTACCGATGCCATGCTTGCCTTTGAGCATAACATTATGCGATGCCGGAGTTGCCTCCAGCAACTTCTCAAGTTCTTTTATATTTAGTGTAATAGCCATATTTATTTGAGTCTTACAATTTGTTTTCTATCGGGAACATCCTGGGTTTTTGTTCGCAGGCTTCGGTGGCGTTCATCTTCTGACAGGAAATGCCGGAGACAGATATTGCGAGCCTCAACCTCTCCGGCCAAACGAAGATAACGCCGCATCCCTATGGCTTTAGGACTACCGCCCTTTGCAAATCCCTCAATCTCTTGAATAAGGTGTTGAATTTCGTGCAAAAGCACTCCCTCGATTTGATAGCTGAATTCGGATTTTGGAGTGCCCATCGAAATTACTATACCATTGGTCTCCGGGTTATAATAACCTGCCAAGCCGGTTTTCGGAGAATACATCACATAAAGTGTTAGAGTTTCAAACTCCGGATATGCTGTCAAAATCTGAGTATCACGCAATATGAAGCGGATATTGATGGACTCTCCAAACCGAGGTTTTACATAATCTTCTATTGCTGATGTTTCAAGGAATGGGTCGGCAATCTCAAACCGCCATTTGCCGTCAATGCCCATTTCCCAACCGGTTTGAATCTTGATAACTGTGAGGTCGTAACCTTCTTTCAGCATTTGTTCCGCTTGTTGACGGCGGATTAGATTCCCTGCGTCAAGCCGCTCAGCACCGATGATTCCTATGTAGCTCATTTTTCAATAATTATGTCAGTTTTGCCACTAATGTAGTTTTCAAGACTCCGCTTTATGAATTGTAGACGGTCGCTACAAGGAAACGTTTCTATGAACTTTACAACCTCGACCTTGTCGGGAGCAAGAAAAAGAAACTCATCGTTGAATCGTTGTATTATCTTTCCAACCGGTGATAGTTCCTCATCTGCCCCTTCCATTAGGATTACTTTTACATCCTTGTCAAAGTGAATATCGGGTTGTTTTACGGAATTGGAAAGAATTCTATAAAGGTCTCGATAAATTGTATAAGCATGGCTGTTGAATGGTTGATGTAAAGTTCCGATAGCATTTGACCAATCATAATATAAAGCTCGTATTTGACTCTGCATCAGGTTTTCGAGCATTGAGCGCCCTTCATACGGAAGTGTACGTTTGCAAAGCGAAGCGAATGGAGAAATTTGGTCCACAAGTTTTGTTGCAACCTGAAACGAAGACGGAGGTGTTATACGGAGTTGCAGTTCAGTACGAACAGGCGGCATAATGACCGCATTATACCAATCCAGCAGAGGCCAATCAGAATTATCGGCACATTGACGTGGTTTGGCAATATCTTTCATTTCACCAATTGTAATATATTCCCTTGGTATTAAAATCACCGCTTTCATTGTAGCCAAATGATTCATGACCTCGGTGAATATCGGGCTGCTTGAAGCTGTTCGGTCGGTCGCATAATGTTTGAGCGGATTCTTGGCCGGGGCGGTGTTCTTGTTGCGCTTCGATGTTACGGCAGTCGCTTTGAAATGCTGACGGATCGGGTCGAAACGGGTGTCGCTTTCAAATTTTCTCGAATCCTTGTCATTGACAGAGACGCAGAATGTCAGACCTGTACCTTGCAAATTTCGCATAGGGATAATACTGAATCCAATCCCTATACCGGAAATCTGGTAAACATGGTTGGCAGCGTTGGCATATTTCAATCCGTCACCCAAGGGCAATGCAACATTAGAAATCAGTTTCTCAACGTTTTCACCGGACATCGGCAGTAGCAGGCCCTGCTCGGTATGAACCACGCCATCTTTGTCAGGAGCAAGAGAAAAAGTTATAAAGTGCGGTTTTACCGATTCCACCAAGGGATTGGAATATGCGCCCAGTATGTTGCCGGTAATGATTTTACGGTCAAGGATACGATTGTTGTATTTGGCTATCTCGCGGTCCCATTCAAGAGGATTAAATTTCCATTGTGGAGAGTCGAGTAACTGCAACAGGCGAGCATAATTGTTTTGCGAACCTTTATCAACAAGATTAAGAACGAGTTCTTTATGTCCGGCAGATAAGGCGAAAACAAATTGTACCTTACCCGGCTGGAAACGTCGAGCTTCATGTTTATCGAATCGCACCTCTTTAAGCACGGCTATGACGCGGTTTATTTTTTCGTCTAGAGGAAGAATGTCCAGTATATTACCGAAGCCCTGACCAATAACAGCTTTTGAAAGAACCTCCATCAGTCGTTTGCGCTGTTCGGCCTTAACTTTGATTTCTTTTTTCTCACGGTCATCCAAGTCAGCAAAATCGGTAGAATATGACAGTAATTTACGTTTCAGAAATTCGCGTTTCGGATAATCTTTCAAATCAGTGTCAATCGACCCAAGCCAAAATTCGGCAGGACGCTGAGTAAGCAACATCAACTGAATGGCCTGCTCCTCCTTAGGGATATATTTACAAAGAGCCTTAAGTGTTATAGTCCAAAGAGTCTCTTTTCGTGCCTTTATCTTATCGCGAATCTTTTTATTTTCACGGCGATAATAGGTACGGATTTCATCATTAAGTTGACCCGACTCCGAAAGTCGCTCACCATATTGAGCTTTCGATTTTGCGATGGCTTGCGCCAACGATGCAGCATCGTAGGGGAACGTGCGGTGTCGGCAACGGAATGTCGAAAGCATCGACACTCCACCCAAGGCTGTTTCATCAACCGACTTGGTGAAGAGTTCTTCTTTAACAAATTCCGCGTCAAAATCGCGGTATTCACGCTCCAAGTCCCATTGGTTGATACGGCGCAATTCCTGCTCAAGATTCTGATAGGCAGAGAATATTTCATCAATTATATCTTGTTGAGCTATAACACTTAGCATTGCCAAACGAGCCAATAATTGACTTGCAGTGGCGCCCTCTTTCAAGCCCAATACGAATGCAAGCTCTGTGTTATTAGACAAAAACTCAGATGTCACCTGATTGCCATAGCGGTTGCTGATGTCAATGAAATCGGCCTGGCGTTTATCTTGATCCTGATTGGCGGCAGTGTTGGCACTCAAAGAGCGTAATTTAGCCCGAAGCATCATGTTCAGCCGCTTCTCTGAAGGAATGGACGTAATGATATACTCATAAAGCGGAGGCAGTTCCTCCACTTGACCGGTACGGTTGATTCGACCACGCTTCTGAAGGTCGATATTAACATCAAGGTCGTTCTGAACAATCAGCATCTTTCGCTGACGCACTTCGCTGCGCTGAACCTCGGCGGTTTCCACGGCATGGGCGCTGGCTCCGATTGCACCGCAGGCATTAATGAGAATTACATCCAGTTTGTTGTTTTGGAAGTCATTGTAGATGTGATTGGAGTGGCGTTTCTTGCGGGGAACAACTGTTGCGTTGACATACTCATCGTCACCTTCTGGAGACAGATATTCCAGTTGACGAGCGCGACCGGTGCATTCCTCGAAACGGATATTTCGTGTCTCTCCTGACTTGTCGGTAAATTCCTCCTGAGTTATCAGCTGTCGGATTACATCAATCGGCGATAACGGCAGATGAAATATATCTTCCAAGATTCCATTCCTGATTTGATCGGAATAGGTCCTGACTTCATCTAACTTGGAGAAAATTTCGTGATTTGTCGGGAGGCCATCCAAATCAAGGTCAAAGACCGTCATTCCGACGACCTTGGGGTTAGAGAGAGTTTTGTCCAATAGTCTTAACAGCATGGTAGAAAAATCTCCCGTGCGGCACTCTTTTGTTATCGGGTCGATGCTGTCGCGCAATACACACTCCAAAGTGTCGCTCATGCCGATGACAACGCTCCGACCGGCTTTAACTTCCCGCACCGCCGCTTCAGCGACATCACGCGCTTTCAACGAGAGCAAAAGCACTTTATTGACATAGAACAGTTGTGCTCTTGTTGGGTATGGTCGAAAAATATCTACCTCCAGAAGTTTGGCCATGACCATAACCTCCTTTATCATGTCGGAGAGCTTGACCATTTCACGAAACCAGAACATTACCTTGTCGAAAAGCTCGGCATGTTCCACCAATTTGTCGTCAAGATATGTGTAGGTAGGCTCTGGAATACCTTCGGTGGAATGCTCGCGCCGAATCATCTGCCCCTCGTTGGCGAGTTTTGATGCTACATACTCCTGCATAGGCACGCCTCCGTTGGCAAAGGCCAGTTTCAGCGTGTCGTTTGTCGCCAGCGAGCTGAGCATTGTCTGGCGCATGAAGGTAATCAGGCATTCCGGACGTTTGGCAAAGGTTGCAGACAGAAACACACACTGAGTCTTGGGGCATTGCTCCAATATTGAATTGATGCCCTGCGTGATAACCGAGATTTTGCCAGCGGTAACACTACTGCTTTTGTGAGCTTCATCGAAAATGAATAGCACACGATGTTTCTCACAAAGAGAGGTCAGAAAATCAAGGCGAGTCATATCTCGCTTGGCATCCTTCAGCTGCGAATATGTCAGCATCAGGTATTCAAATCTCGATGTTTCTATATCACCTCGACGATACATCAGCTCCAGCTCTGCCTTTTTGGGCGATTTATAGACCTCTTCGTAGTGCTGTTGGTATAGGCCGGCTTCAGCTTCGCCGTCGTCGTCGTCATCGTCATCCTCATTAGGTGACCAAATCTCATCAGTCAAGGGTTCGTCCTCGTCCTCAATAATTTTGTCGAAGTCCACTACCGACACTTTCTGATTGAGAATGAGCGGCCGGGCATTCATTATGCCAAGAGCCTTGCAATCTCGATACATATCACTGAAAAGCGTATAGCGGTCGGTTAAGAATATCGGCAGGTATCCGGCCAACATTCCGTAACGTATCATTGCGGCAGCCTGTCGGCCTTTACCAATGCCGGTCTGGTCACCGATAATAACCGACTGACTGCGGGCTTCTATATTGTAGATAGCTAACGCAACACCTTCTACTTGCTCTTGAGCTAATGCCATAGCAAGTTCTTCGGGGGATAGATTGAGTCGATTGGCTACATAACCTGAAACGTCGCCGTGGAGTGCCTCTTTCAGTTTCAAAAGGGCATGGGATGTTTCTTCAGAAAGTTGTTCCGGAATTGTAGCCCCTAATGACAGGATTTCCCTCTCAGGCATATAATTTTTATTATCAACGTACTTCATAATCAACTGCAAAGATAGAGTCTGTGTGTTTCAGAATCCTACAGGTAGGAAACATTAGTCTACGGATTCGCCGGTGAAGATGTTGGTGTGCTCGTTGGCGCAACATTCATTTTGCCACCCTACCTCAGGACTCATTGTCAGATGGCCGTCTTTGCCCATGATGACAGTGTAATCTTCGTAGTCGGTATAATCAATCTGTATATATAGGCCGACGTATTTAGAACCCGCGGTTACTTCGGTGCCGAAGAGAGTCATCAAGTCTTTCCAGTCGTTGAGGAAATCGTCAAAAGAGGTGTAATTTTTCACAATCTCCATGAAACCGGCATGACGCTGGCGCATTTTCGAGAGACTTTTTTCTCGCATTTCATAAAACATCTGCGCCAATTGTCGGCGCTTCTCGGGGTCAATATTTCTCTTTACCATTTTCTTGTTGTTATTGTGGCGGCGATTTTCAATCGCCTTTAAATTCTATTTATATTGACTATGATTGTTGAGGCGATTCTTTGTGTGCAAAGCGCTTCGCGATAATAAAATCGCCGTTCCATTTAGAACACAGTCAATAGTTTGCATGATGTTTACTCCCGCAAGGAGTGGAGGGCGTGTTGGCGGATGTAATAGTATTAGTGTTGATGACTTTATTTTACTTAGAATCGCGAACACGGAAATTGATTCTAAGCAGCCCTGAGGTTTCAACGCCTAAACTGCTGTACTGAGTCATGAGCATTATCGGGCTAACATTGGATCTGCAAGACATCACCGGTACAATGGAGGATATCGGGATAGGCGACATCACCACTCCATCGGGTGTCATGGATATTCCCCTAATGTTTCCTTCGATTTGCTTGGCATGATTTAGGATTCTTTTTAATTGTCCATTTCTTTGTCGCTGATTAACTTGCGATTTAACAATGGCAATAGCTTCTGAATATGCTAACCCATGCACTCTCGCGATATCCATTATGGATGTTTTATATCCAATCCGTTGAAAAGATGCTATTCGGGCTACTTTGTCATTGCCGTATTTCGCTTGAATATATTGCCAGATGGCATCTCGTCCTTTCCGGTCAATGTCTATAGTTATTGGATTAAGGATATTATGCCGATGAGTCAGAAAACGAAAAGCTTTCGCTTCATCTTCAAGTGGAGGGGTTCGTGTGATACCGAGACTGTATGCAACAAGACTTTGGGACAAAGCACCATGTATGGCACCTATATTTATATTCGGGTCAGATATGGCATGATTGATTATATCATGTATGATTAGGAACAGTCCGGAGAGACCATTTTCTCTAATTACATCAAGTTCACGAAGAACTCGATTATTCACGCCTTGATTGTCTTCTCCATATTTTTCTTTGACTCCGGCATTTGTCACTCGTTGAAGATATTCGTAGTCTGACTTGCCATTGTCTGGCGTGAATGTGGGAGTCGCAGGAGCGCTTTCAATTGAATAAAACTGAACCTTATCAAATATTTCCTGAGTATTGGAAATTGAATCAGGGATGTCTTGAAAGATTTCGCACATCTCTTCTGCACTTTTCAACCACTCTTCCTTAGTGTAATGCATATGGAACACATCTAATTTTTTCGCCAATGCAACGCACGGAAGGCATTCGTGAACATCCGCATCATCACGATTTACGAAATGGACATCGTTGGTTGCCACAATCTTTATTCCATGCTTCTTTGCCAGCATTACTAAAATCGGATTTACGTCTTCCTGCCGTTTGAACACTTCAGTATTTGCGTTTGAATCTTCAGTCTGATGCCGCGTGATTTCGATATAGAAATCCTCACCGAAAGTTTCTTTAAACCAGAGCAAGCGCTGTTCGGCCTCTTCAGTCTTTCCCCAAAGAATAAGACGGGGAATTTCACCTCCAAGGCAACCGGAGAGAACGATTAGTCCTTCTTTATGCTTTGCCAACTCGTATTTGTCCGTTCTGGGATGGCGGTAGAACCCCTCCGTCCAAGCATTACTTAAAAGCTTAACGAGATTGCTGTAACCATATTTGTTCTTCGCCAATACTGTTAGGTGCGTGCCAAAGTCTCTATATCCCATACGTGTGGTAAGGCGGTCTTGGGCTACATATAACTCACAACCTACAATCGGTTTGAACCAATCACCCTTTGGTCGAGTTTGGTTCTTTTTTTGAACATAATCCAGAAAATCTGGAATGCCGAACATATTGCCATGGTCGGTAATAGCTATTCCCTTCATACCAAGAGTCATCGCTTTATCAACCAGTTTTGGTATCGTACCCATTCCGTCTAATATACTATAATGGGTATGAACATGTAGATGAGTAAAATCCATATACTTAAAAATGTTTAGCTGATTAGTCCCACCAGGAGTGGAGGGCGTGTTGGCGGATGTGATAGTAGAGGCGGTGGGCTTTATGCCAGTAGATTTTGCGGCCGCAGTGAAGTTTATCGGACTCTTCGGTAGGGTTGTTGAAGTGGTCGAGTTCCCATTGGCTCACCGGGTAACTGATGTTGCGCGGGTTCACGGCGAGAATTTTATTATCGGGAATACGGCTTTCATTGACGAGATAGCCGAGGAGTTTGACGCATAGGCGCAGCCAGCGACCTCCGGGGTAATTGCCGTTTTCGTCAGCAGTGACAGAGTGTGAGAAGTAAGCATCCATGCACTCCATCTTCTGTTTCTCCAGTTCAAGCAGAAAACTTGCGTCATATTGCGGAGCGTCAAGGGCATAATCAGACAGTCTTTTGACCATTGGCTCAAGGACTTCCTTTTCCCATACGCGATATTTCTTTTTGTGGTAGTAGAAGCCTCGATGAATAGCTGCATACTCAGCTATATCTTCATCGGTAACTTCGTGGTTACCCCAGTAGTAGGGAGCCAGACAGGCAAGTGCCAGCTCAAACTCTTCGTCGGATTTGAATCGTTCGTAATCGTAAGTGCCGAATGCGCCCAAAGCCTTGCTTTTCAACCGTGCTTTCTGAACATCTGAAAGGTTGGAGATGTCTGCCAGCGGGGCGTTATGCTCCTCGCCTCCGAATGTCAGTGCTTTAGGGTTATTGTCACTCATATTTGTTTAGGCGATTGGTTATTAGTTTTGAAATAATCTCAGTGGCCAGTTTGTTGGTATCATCACTGCTGTCGGGCACAGTTTGGTCAAGCCACTCGTTGACCAACTCATCGGGTTTAGGTGACTGATTGAATCCGAGTCCTTCTAATGCGGCACCCAGAAAACCTTTTATGCCCGTAACTAAGAATCTCGCTTGTTTTGTTGTCAAACAAGTGTTTGCTTGGAGCGTTTTCTCCAAAGCAACCTCCGCCGATTCATTAAGTAATTTCCCTTGGGCAAGGAATTTCAATCCTTTGCAGATGTCAAATGCCTGCAGAGTGTTACAGAGCACCTTTAGCCCTTTAATCTCAACATCTTGTGCGCCAATAGCGTCGGTGATAGCATGCGGATCAGCTTGTAAGAATATTTCTCTGTAAGTCATACCTTAAATTGTTTTCTGTAAAGTTACACCCGGGGGTGTGTCAAAAGACAATACCGGTTGAGCTAAACTTCCATTTTCAGGTTTTCAATGATGAATTTTTGGCGTTTCTGAGTTTTTTCACGATATAGGATGTGTCATTAGCCTTACCAGTGATTATTTCAAGATCTTTTGTCATTGTCGTTTTCTGAAGAGTATATTACGTGGCAAAATTAACAAGCACGACTGCCAAAAACTGACAGTCGCGCTTATTATCTTTGTAATTGTGTGTGGATTACTATATTATAAATTCTCCTATGAGAGAAGTTTCTTTTGGCAGTGGTTTCGGATTGAAGTCACTCGGTTGTCGATTTCCTTGAAGTCTGGTATAGAGGAAAATGTATAGTTTTCCACGATATTCCCCACTTTATACCAATTTTGACCATAGGCCGAAGAATCAAATTCAAGACCAAAAGTCTCAGAGGGCGTGTATTTGGAATCTTCACAGATTAAGTAAAAATTAATCTCCTTTTCAAAGAAGCCAACGCCTACATATAAGCTCGGGGCGACTTTGACCTCAATGTACCGGCCATAATTTTTTGATCGGCGAGCTTCTGATGAATGAGTCTGGTGATATTCTTCGGCATATATTAATGGAAGATTATTATACGCACTCATTAAAAGTCGGAGCGCATTCAACTCTTCGGGAGCTTCTTTAATTCGGTTATACAAAACCTTTGCGTTATCCATATCAATATTTGAAATGTTTAGATTGTGAAGATAGCGAGTGTAAGTTTTCAACGGAATGAAATCCGCGTGAGATGATTGTTCAATTGCAATTTCAATCATAACTGCAAGATCCTTTGGATAAAGGATGCGGTCGGCTAATCCTTTTTCACTTACATAATTTCGATGCAAACAGATTGTTTTTAGGTTTTGGGGTTCAAAATCCTTTTCAATTGCTTCTTGATAATCTTCAAGCTGATTAGGCTGATAAGTTGCCTCATTGAGCTTATTTTCCACAATAACTGCATTTATGCAGTCAATAGAATCATCCACGATTAGAATGTCAATTCGTCTTCCTTCCCACCTGTCACCATGCAATGTGTATTCTTTGAATATTTTGGGGGATGGAAAAAGCGACGGGCTAACATCGCATTTCGACAAGAAAAAATCAAGAAAGCTTCTTCCTAAACCATGCTGGCCGGAGGGATTTAGCAAATCCGCTATAATTTCGCTATGCACGAGTTCTTTCTTCTCAACATGCTTAGCAAACCACTCCATTGGATTGTAACTTGGCAATGACGCGTTGAATACAAAATTGGTGTCTTGTAGCCAATCAGATAGTATTTTGAAATCTTTGTTCATATTGCAAAATTAGCTAATTAATCTATAAATAGCAAGAAAATCAATGTGTTATAAAGCATGCTATGAGGCAATAAGTCATTTAGAAACGAAACACTGGTTATTGAAGTCGTAATGTTGGCCGGCTTGGTTTGTGAGGCTTTGGGTTTTGAAGTTGACTTCGCGCCAGAAGTCGTTAAGGTGGAGCAGGTCGGGGATTGAGTATAACTTGTGGTCGGTGAGGTCGTGGACTGCATAGCAAATTATGAATTCCATGAATTCCGGGAAGCGGTTAAAGGGATATTCATACCAGCTCTCGCCATCGTCGAGCGGACCGTGATGTTCATTGATAGTGACTATAATTTCTATGCCGGAATGAGAATATACCTCATAGAGCGCTTTAATCATCAGGGCGAAGTTGGAGCCATAACAATCATCATCGGGCAAATGGCAGATTGAGGTTTCATCGTTGAACACGAATTTCAGTGTACCCTCAAGGTCGTAGTCGTCATCAAAATCAGTAGAGTCAAGCAAAATATCTTTCTTGCCGACAATTTTTTCACTCGCTCGTTGAGTGCCATAGTCAAACGATAGAGTTCATCATTGACTTTACGGAATAGTGCTAAATTGTCCTCTGTCGGCTGAAACATCTCGTTGAGGATATCACGCCGCTCACGGAGAAGGCTTTTTCACCTCCTCCTTCACGGCTTTTGGCAGCTCATCATACTTGAACTCATCAAGGTCAGAGCCGACAAGATCTAAGATTCGAGACTCTGTTTGAAGTAGCTTCTGTTTCATTTGTAATTAAATTTTCCTAATGCAATCTTGCAAATCTGCTTCATTTGGAAACATCATTTGACCTAAGTTCAACTCATACTACTCCGAGTATAAAACGGATTGTGGTAACGTCTCAATCATTGTATACTTGTCGACGTGCCTTTCGGTCGGCTGAAACTTCATTCATGCCATTTGCCATTAAATCCTGTTTAATTCTGAGGTATTCTTTGTCTTCAGCAGTCAATGGCTCGTCTAAAGGGGATAATCCGTTTGACGCGCGTAAAAGATTCTTATCAACTATACCCCAGCGTTCACCGCGTTTATTTACGTCCTCCATTACGAGGGTATAGTAAAATTCCCGTTGCCAAACTTCTTTGAATTCCATGCAGAATAATCTCGTATCAGTAATCAAGTATCCATTGACCTGAAGTTCCTCTATTTTATCCGCAAAGCTACGTGCCACCAGCGAAGATGCCTCATTATTTATAGCAATTCGATATGCTCGATAGTAGATGTCATAACGATCCTCGGCAAGGTCTTTGGCATAGTTGTAAAGCTCATCCGATTTGCAACCGGATTCCAGTAGTTGATTATATTGACATGAAACTCCACGAGCAAAATCAATGTCTTCTTCGATAGTTTTTCCTTGCCCAAAAAATTGAGTGAGCGCTTTCTTAAAGATTGGGCTTTTGCTCTCGGGTAAACTGTCGATAAAAATCTCCATTTCAAGATTTGCTTCAACCTCATCATTGGCATGGAGTTTAAAATATGTCTCTTTTAATGGGTCATAAGCATTATGTATGGTACTAAAAGCAGCTTCATCCGTGTAAATCATAGACCAAGCGTGGCCATGGCCTTTTTTTCTCTGTGATATATAAACCGTTGGTTTATTCTCGGCTAATACATATTGCCAAGAATATTCACGGACAGTGTCGACCTCCCAGTTTTCCTCTGCTTTCAAATCGGCTATAAGTTCATCTATTTCTCCATCTTTGCAGTACTTACAATATTCGTCTGCAAAATCGTTATGTGCCTCAGCGTAGGCCTCTGTACAATAATCCCAGGCTTGATTATCAAGGCCTTCTTGTTCAAATTTGGCTCGCAGTTCTGCCTCCGTATACGGGCGTTTGAATTCTTCTAATGTCATAATGTTTAATTTATAAGATTTTCAATGCTATGGCGGCGCAGGCTTCGGCATCGGCAAGAGCGTCGTGGTGATTTTCGAGGTGGAAACCACAGGCTTCGGCCACGATTTGTAGCTGATGGCTGGGGAGGTCGAGTGTCCGCCGGGAAGCTGCGAGTGTGCAGTAGAACTCATAATCGGGGTATTCCATACCATATTCAGCAAATACTGCTTTGAGGCAACTCTCGTCGAATGGTTTGTTATGAGCCACAAGTGGAAGATCCTTGATTCTTTCTTGGACTTGTGCCCACACTTCCGGGAAAGTTGGCGCACTGTCGGTGTCGGACTGTGTCAGGCCGTGGATTTCAGTTGTCCAATAAGAATAATAATTGGGAGTGGGCTTAATCAGGCTGTAAAACCGATCTACTATCTCGCCGCCTCGCACTATAATCATACCAACGCTGCACACGCTGCACCGGCGGCCGTTGGCTGTTTCAAAATCTATCGCTACAAAGTCTTTCATCTTCGTTACTATTTGTTGTAAACATTGTATAATTCCTCTACCCAGCCTTTCATCTGGTCAACCACTTCTTTCGGTGATAGTACCTCTATCCATGAGCCACCATGGAGCATTTCCATAAAAAACTCCTCAGTGGGAGCTACTTTCACTTCAAACTCGGCATAGTCGCCCTCATCCACAACCAGCCGCTGCGAATGATGAATGGGCAAGGACATTATATAATATTTATGAGGATTATAGACCCTGAATTTGATTGGTTCCTCAACAGGATCGACCCATCGGGATACTCCGATATAATCATGGAAGTATTCTTTAGCATCGAAATCCTGTGGATATGCAAACTCTTCTTTAAGTTCGTTGGTTTCCTCAATTCGGTCAAGCCCGTATGTCGAGCGCCTCCATTCTCCGTTAGGATAACTGTCGCCAACAACATACCACCGGTTATTATACAATTTTACACATAAAGGCTCGATTGCAAAAGTCGATGAATATATCTTGCCGAAGCCTCGGTAGGTTATCTGCACTTTGTGGTTATGTTTCATGGCCGAGACAATCGTGGCAAGATTGGCCCGACCGGATGGGATCTCCTCCAACAAGATTCTATCCTTTATGTCAAGATTACTCAAAAGAGTCGTGCCGGTAGATACTGAATCAAGGAGCCATTTACGGACCCTATCATCGTTAATATCCTCAGGATTGGTTATGTAATATCGGTAACCACTTTGGGTATTGCATTCGATATTTACATGGAATTGCAGTTCAACGGCAGCTTTCCAGCGATTGAAAGTTGCACGGTCAAGTGGCTTTTCGGTGGACATATAGTCGCGCCATTTATCTGAAATCTCTCTCAGAGATATTCCCCGGGAGCGACTCTGATGAATGGTGTTCAACAGCCAGATGTATTTTTCGGTCTGAGTCATATATGATAAAACAATTACTGCTGCAAAGATAACGAATAGGGTGTATCATTTAATGCTATACGTTTGAAAAATATAATAATTTCATGTTGTAATAAATTCTGAAACACCCTCATATCTAACTTTGTGCTACAAACAAAGAGAATTATGGCAGCAAATCAGTTAAAACAGTCGCTTTGGTTCATGAGGGAGATTCTTCAGTCGGGAGCCCGAGGCATTTCGCGCGAGGAACTTTGCTCCAAGTGGGCGGTATCATCCATGAACGATTATCCCGGAGAGGAAATCTCGGAGCGCACTTTTCATCGTCTGCGTCGACTTCTCGAAGATGCGTTTCAAGTTACGATAGAATGTTCTAAAGAGGGCAACAAACGTTACAGTCTGTCGGCCGAAGACCTTACCCCGGGCAGGCCGACACTGCTTGACCTCGCACTACTGCGGGCGAAAGAAGAAGTTGATGCTACCTCTTCCATGAAACAGATAGTTTCGATGCTTACATCAGGCAATAAACTGATGCCCGAGGATGAAATTGCGCTGAACAATTTGACAACACAAATACATAGAATCCCATACGATTATGGTCAACGGTTAATATCCGCAGTTGAAAATGGTGTGATTAAGCACTCCGACAGTGCCGAGTGGGACATTGACTATAAATACTATGTGTCAGTCTGGGACGAAGCAACATTTCAGCGCACACGCCAATGGCTTTCGATAGGACTATGTCCCGATGGCATATACTTTTACATCGTAAGTGATGAGCAGGATTGCGAGTTGAGAGAACAACGAGCCGAACAGGCTGGAGCAGATGTGGGTGTGCGCTATCGCCGTGGCTACTGGTGGCATGAAATGAAAGACCCTGAACTATTCCTTATGCCATATTCGGCAGTTCCGGATTTCAATGAAATATCAAGACGAGGCGAGTATATCCTGTCACAACTTTCCAATGTAAAATAATATGCCGACTGACAGATTTTGGCAGTCAACTATTGTAATTTTGCGTCAAAAGTAGCGGCCTGCGATTTTTGTTTGGCGGTTTGAAAAATGTTTTGTATTTTTGGGGCATAAACTCTAAAACAAATATTACGAAACAGAAAGTAAAATAATCCCAAACATATTGCACATTCTGCAATGACTACCATCCGATTCGGTTAAATCTGGTAAATTCAACAAGGAATCAGCGAATGGAAGTCAATAGCAATCCGTGTATCCTCCCACGAGGACGCAGGCTGCTTTTGCTTCTATCTTGATTCCGGGCTTACCAGAGCCTTACCGAAAGAGCGAACAAAAGAGTGTTGTGTCCTCTTTTTATTGACACATCGGGAACAGGCTCCCCGTGCGAAGCCTCAAAAAAATACGATGAAAAATCTAAAAGAAGTTTATGAGCACCATGCTGAGGGGTTGAAAAAACTATTCACCGAATTAGAAGCCAAAGGGCTCTACGACGGATGCTCCTATCCATTGCTGATGTCAACATGGGCAGACAATCCTACCCCTAAGGCGATGTTCTTTGGTCAAGAGACAAATGGCTGGGGTACGGGAGACTCAATCGAAACACTGATGCAGGACTACTTGCGTTTTAACCTCGGAGAGAATTATCCATCTCTATTCTGGCAATATCTGTGGAAAATGAGTGATAAGCTAGGTCTTGAAGGTCCTCATCCTTTTCTTTGGAATAATGTCAATAAGTTTGGCAAAGTCGATTCCAAGGGGCGTCCGGAAAGTGCCGTTACAGACCATGAAGTGAAGTATTTCAATGTTCTTAAAGATGAGCTTGGGGCTGTTAATCCCGAAATGTGTGTGTTCTTTACTGGACCCTATTACGATGAAGATATTAAGGCCAAACTACCTGATGTAGAGTTTCTGTCGGTAGAAGGCTATTCTGTGAGAGAATTAGCCCAAGTGAAAAGTGCTCATCTGCCAGAAAAAACCTATCGAACATATCATCCGATGTATGGGAACAGGCACTATGATTGGTATCAAGAAGTGTTGGATAAGATAGCTTCTCTTTGCAAATAATATAATCCGATTAAATACAAAGTCGGGATTGAGGACTTGATTCCCGACTTTGTTTTTGGTTTTTGGATTTTATCGCACCATCACTAAAAGCGAATAAAAAACAACAGGTGTGCCGACAAATGATACATTACCATACTTAACTTTGCAGCAAACTCAATATGGCCCGGTGGCGGAAACGGATAGACGCGCTTTATATTAGATGGAAAGTACACTGCTGGATCGTACCCAGCCCGGGCTGCAAAATAATATAATTTCAATAATTTTTCAACAACAATATGACCAATCTTGAGGACATCATTAAAAACCTGAATGAATATCCGGTCTTCATTCCTGAATATGCTGATGAAAAAACATCTGAAGTGCTCGAAGCAGCGAACTCCGCGGGGCTTGATTGCTCTTTAGGCGGTATCTCTGTTGGGCCAACCTATACCTTGATAGAGTTGAATCCGACTGCAGGAACTCGAATTTCAGAAGTCAGGAAACTCGAAGAGGATATTTCTTTGTCTTTACCTTTACTCGGTGTACGTGTTATTGCTCCGGTTGCAGGCAAAGGAACAATCGGAATAGAGATTCCGAACGATAAACCTCAAATAATTAGCCTTGGCACACTTTTGAATTCTTCAGATTTTACGGAGAGTGAAGCAGTGCTGCCTATCGCTGTCGGTATGGATGTAGAGGGGAAAGGCGTAGTGGCAGACTTGACTAAAATGCATCATCTTTTGATTGGAGGCGCAACCGGTCAAGGAAAATCAATTTTTCTGAACTCATTGATTGTTTCACTACTTGCATCTAAAGAGCCGGGAGAATTGAAATTTATGCTCATTGATCCCAAGATGGTTGAATTCACTCAATATCGCACACTTGTAAATTCATATCTACTGAGAGTTGAGGGCATTGCTGAGCCTATAATTTCAAATACCGAGGATACAAAAGTTGCTCTAAATGCGTTGTGTTCGGAAATGGGTCGAAGATATTCTTTACTGAGTAATGCCGGAGTACGAACAATAGCAGATTATAATGATAAGGTAAGCGTTAAGCTGCCATATATCGTTGTTGTGATAGATGAGTTTTCCGACCTCATCATGACTCTTGGCAAAGATTTTGAAACTCCAATTGTTCGATTGGCTGCGATGGCACGTGCCGTTGGAATACACGTAGTACTTGCCACTCAGCGTCTTTCAAAGTGTGTTGTTACAGGCGCCATTAAAGCCAACTTCCCTGCGCGTGTAGCATTTAGGGTATGGCAAAGAGTTGACAGCAAGACTATTCTTGACCGTGAGGGCGCACAAGACCTAATTGGGCGTGGCGACATGATTTTCATAAATAATGGTTATGTAAAACGTTTGCAGGGTGCATTCATTGATGCTCCCGAAATAGATGGAATTGTCAAAAGTCTTTCAGAGCACAATGATGAACAGAACTATAATTTAGTGATAAAGGGGGCTGACGTAAAAGAAAGCAGCATGGGCCCAAATCAGCTCTCTCACGACCCACTCTTTAACAATGCCGTAAAATTTCTATCTTCACAAGAGTTTGCTTCAATAACTCTGCTCCAACGTAAATTCGGAATAGGATTTAATCGAGTCGGCAAGCTGATGGATGAACTCGAAGCCGCCGGAATCGTAGGCCCGGCACAAGGAGCAAAGCCAAGGGAAATCCTTATAAATCCTGATGGGACGCATAAGCCCTCTAAAGAGCTTTTGCGTGACTACACCCTTGAAGAAATTGAAGCCAAACTGGCCGCAGTCCCGATATTGGCCCGAGGTTTTGTTATGATGCAGTATCGCAGACATTTTGAGGACAAGTTATATGTTAAAAATCTAATTGACAATTATCTTGACGATGAGCATCCTCTGCGTGAGCTGATATGGAATGATATCGTAAATAATCAATATAATCTTGATGCCTACGTGAATACGATACTTTTTAGTCAATCAGAAGACATGGCTGAAAAGGTTGCTGCTGTATCTCCATGTTTATCGTGTGATAAACATACATGGTCGGTTGTCCAAGAGTGTATGCACAGATACCTCAAAGAAGAGGATTTCAGCACTTTTGATGTGATTCGACCTTGCTCTATCAATTGGCCGCAACTTACAATGTCTGTGCCAAGTAACGATATTGTCAATAAGCTTGAAAATGAATATCACTCAACATGGTCTAATATATTAAAACTTATATTTGGCACAGATGTTGAGGCCGTATATAAATTTGAAGCATAATACCATGAAAGAAAACAAAACTATCTTGGCTATTAAGTAATCGGCGATACCAAAGAACAACTTTCTTGGGAAATACAAACCTATGGACTTGTCATGGGAGCCTGAGGCGTATCACAGGCTCTTGGCAATGCCGGATATCCCATCAAATGGCTGACCATAGGCTTATTTGCAGGCATTGCAATTACCTTGCATAAATGCGAAAAGTGGCTATGATACTGGTTACAGGGTATAAACGGCTAAAAAAGAGGAAGCGGATACAAAAACAAATAGTGTGCCGACAAATGATACACTGCCATACCTAACTTTTGCAGATAACTCAATCAGGCCCGGTGGCGGAAACGGATAGACGCGCTTTATATTAGATGGAAAGTACACTGCTGGATCGTACCCAGCCCGGGCTGCCCAACTTAAAACTCAAAAGATATGACTCTAAGCGAAATATTCAATAAGGTACAATTCAATGAAGTTTGGCAAGTAATGATAAGCAGATTCAACGAGAGTGAATCTGCTTACCATAGTTACAAACACTCGTTTTTGGTTTACCAGAATACTATGACTGGAGAAGATGACGGGGATAGTGTATCCTTTGTGGTGGATAATAATTCTGATATCGGATATGAAATCCAAACCACAAAGGGATTCATCAAAACTATTATGGCACGACAGATGGATTTATCCTCTTGCAATCAAAGTATATCTGAGGAATTATGTGCCGCAATTTTCCTCGCATGCCCAAAGGACTTCTTGGAATTAGACGCTATGACACATATTCGCCTTCGCCCCGGTATTTATATCGGGAAGAGGAATAATGGTGATGGTAGTTCCGTTGACAATGGCATATACAACATGGTCAGATACGTTGTAGAATATTTTATTGAAAGGTCTAAAACTGAACCATGTGAAAATATCACAATAAATGTCTATCCGAAGAAGGTGGCTGTAACAGCGGACAATATAGAGATATCCATTGAACGAATGGAAGAGTTGGTGTCTAATGAGATAAAGAGTTCAGGAGACCTTGATGAAATTACATTTAAAACTTTGAATGCACTTAGTAAAAGGTTTATAATTAAATCTTATACTAATGATACAGTACGAATAATAGAAACATCTTTGGGTGATGTGCTTTCTAAAGAGGAGATACAACGTGATCAGCCTTCTAGATATTCCGATAATTCAAATTATACTATTTTGGAAATAATACCGGATGAATCGCAGTTTGAAAATTATGAATTCAAGGCAGAAACTATTTTAGCCATTCTGAAAGATTACTCATATTGTAATCCGGACATTAAGTTCTCAGTATTGACCGGTTCCGGATGTGAAAAATTCTTTAATCCGGACGGAATGCTTAACCTTGTAGAGGATATGCATGGGAATGCTCCTGTAGCCGGTGCTATACATGTAAAAACAGACATGATAGATTTTGCTATTGCTCGTGCTCCAAAAGTTGGAGGTGGAGTAATGAAATCATTTGTCAATGGACTGCCAACGATCCAACATGGTAGCCATGTCGCAGCATTGACATCCGGAATATATTTTTTATTCAATAGAAATTTTCATATATGGAATCTCTCCCAAAACATCCTAGACTCACTGATTATCGCAATTAACATTCAAATTGAAGAACCGCAATTCGAGTCTTGTGTTAAAACGAAACTTGCGAGTATAGATATGTCTTTAAAAACTAAGGAGTCTATCGAATCTTACATTGAAAGAACCATAATACCTGTACTAAAGAAGTATCTATGGAAGCATAATGATATTTATAGAGACCTTGTTTATGATATACGTGAACCGGGATGGAGAAAACGACTCATGGAAGCGAGAGACAGTTTAGTTAATCGTAAAGAGGTTAAATCTGAGGATGACTCAACAGTCGAAAACTCTTTGACGTCAGTTTAAGTAAGTCTCTAAAACACATGTTGATTTAATCATAGAATTCAAATATGTCAATGGAAAATCAAATTTCAAACTGGAATGGATTCAAAGTACATGGTGATACATCCGAACTTGATTGAATCGTTGAGCAAAGCGGGATGATTAGTCTTGACATAAACGATATAACCAATACTCTATCGGTAGCCGGAGAAAACTATATCACGGTGGGCCTTGGAACGAAGATATTGGAGGCTTTCAAGGCCGCTGTGGAGCGGTTACCATTTTGGGTCAGCAAAGTAGAACTGTTGGTAATTCAGTTCTATACCGGAGAGGCACAACCGGACATATCGGAATTGTCTGACATGTCAAAGGCATTGAGCACCTGCAACAACAATCTGCAACTTATGTGGAGTATCACCAAAATAGAAAATCTTGAAGATAACATTAAAGTAGTGTTGTTATCTTCACAATCCCAATAACACATGACTCTAAGAGACAATCAGTTCCAGCCGATATTAGCATTTGATACTTCGCTTGAAGCTGAAATCACTCTTGGAAACGTTTTGTTGCGTCAGGTAATAACCGGCGACCGACTGAAACAACTATCTCCAGAAAAGAATGCAGCCTATTGTTACTGCTCACTACGTATACACATTGTGGTTGGACAAATTGCCATTCTCCAGTTAGCCGTGCGTTTGACCCTGAATCCAACGCTGTTATTACTAAGGTTCAAGACTATATCCGTATGTATTAGCCTGAACAAATATTTAAGATGAAAGGACTTACTCGAGTAATAGCAATCGGCAATAAGGCCGGGCGCATCGTTGATTATCTTCGACAAGAAAACGATTATGACAATGCGGAGTTTTGGTTTTGTGGAACTAAAGTCTCCAATATACTGAGACATGGATATCTCGCTGAACCACACATCCTTTTCAGTAAAAAGTTCAACACAAAATATATTGAAGCCATTCATGTCGATAATGAAATGGTGGCAATTGTTATTGCGAGTCTCGATGAAACAATCTCTCGTATCTACCTATATGATGTTGTAGGTGAGGTGTGGAATTATGCCGACAAAGTTTATTGCTTTCTGACTCTTCCGACTGACAAAGACGGTGTAGAAAGTCGTAACAGAGCGATAGACCTATTCCATAAGATTACAGACCGGAGCGACATAACTGTTCTTCATGACTGTAAGGATATTCCGGAAGGTGTACTTTTTGAGGACGGGATGGCACAACTGGTAAAATGTTGTCTTGAATATCCGGATGCCGATAATGAGGAAGTCCACGAACTGATGACAACAGCCGAATGGGCTACTGTCAAGCAGATGTGGGCAATTCTCAATTCATACGTTGTCAATAAAATGCCTGCATATTTAGAAGCAGCGACATTCTCGTTTCACAAAAGAGGGAAAGAAGATTGTTGGTATTAGTATGAACCTTTAATGCTTCCATCATTATCCGTCACATTCTTTTCTAACCATGTATTTGTCTGAGTTTTAAGGTTGCCGCACGACTCGATGCACAGACTTTGAAGCGAAATTTGGTTGCTCACTTTCAAAGTCTTCATCTTACAACCGCAAAGATCCAGTGAAATAACGCTTGGACTTTTTGACAATTCAATGGTCGCCGCTTCGCCCGACTGGCAGCGTAAGCTTTTCAGATGCGTAAGTGCTGTCAAATCCAAAATCGTCCCCTTATAATAATCACAATCAAGATATTCAAGATTCGGGCAGCCTGAGAAGTCGAAACTGTTGACATTGTGAAACCGCAGACTTATCAACGATGGACAATCATGAATACTCACTGACTCAACCTTGGTATCCCATAGAACATCAACTAATTCAAGTAACGAGCCTGCATTTTCAGAATAAACCTCAATTTGATAAGGAACAATCACTCCGCGCTTGCTAAAACAGAATTCAGCGCGACACCATGTCTCATAATCCGGCTGTGCCGTCAGCACAACGTCACGGCACCGATCACATTTGACTGTCACCGAACACCCACGACGCACCTTGATGTCAAGCGCGCCATGGTTACCTTCCAGCCATTCAACAGTCTCGCCGATTATTGTAATAAGCTTATTCATCTTTTATGCTGATAAATTGTATTTGTATTTCCGGATTCTCCGACCGGGTTACGCCAAATGCGATTTGTATTGACGATGCCGGAAGCGCAAAGGATTTCATCAAGAATTCGTGCAGTTGCTTTCGCCCATCGGAATTGAGGGGATAAAATTCTGAACTCCAAATGATGATGGTCAGTTTGCTGTCCGAATTTGATGGCCCTTTCATCTCGCAGGCATACTTGTCTAAAAGTTCTTTCAGATATTCAACACGGTCAGTCTCTCCGTATGCAAACGATTCAAGCATTACATCATTGACCGATTCGGCCCTGTAAATTTTATCGATAAGGCTTTCCATAAAGCATGATTCTTCGATAGTGCCGAACTTACGGAGCCGCTCCACATTGTGGTAACGCCTGTTCATTTTCCATAACACATCCTGCCGTTTCGACATTCTATATTCACGTTTGCGTTTGCTCCGATTGAGGTGCTGCCGGCGTTCCCGCAAATATTTCATAGTCTCAATACTGCACGGTACACCATCCAGATTCCCTTTGCTGAGTTTCTTAAGTTCCCTACGCTCATCTTTGTCTTTGATATATGGCAGCATTTCACGAATGCCAAGTCTATACGCCTGCGTTGCAAACGGAGAATCATCATTAAAGAAGTCATCGAAACACCGTTTCATAGAATGAGGTGTGAAACCATAAAATGTAGCACCCCACAGAATGGCACCAGCCATCTCAGCATTGGTCACAATTTTGTCAGTTGGTCGAATAACCTCTTTTTGCAAAATATCTTCCCACTCTTGCCCCTCAACATTGTTCGCTACAACGGCTTTCACTTGAGGATTTGCGAGGCACTTCTCAGACGCTATATCAAAGGTTACCTCGCCGCCATCGCCTCCGTGCTCGATATGGCAAAACTGGTCGTAAGCCATCTTATATTCGGCAGACTGGCCTATGAAATTTTCTACGTCACGAAAATGAGTGCGCTGCAAAGCTCTGGCGATCTCATCGAAAGAGAGGGACTTAAATAACTCTTGTACTGTCATTACTTTATCTTTTAGATTCAAAGTTAACCGTATTGGTGTATCATAAAGTGTTATACCCTCTCGGAAATTAGAAAAATTTGTATTGTATTTCATTTTGACACATCTTAAATGCTATATTTGCAAAAAAAACTATATGAGAATCCTCCATCTTTCAGATACGCATGGCTGTCACCATCTACTTAAAAACCTTCCCGAAGCCGATCTCGTAGTTCATTCCGGCGACTTCACCATGACAGGAACAGAGCTGGAAGCAATCGATTTCTTGAACTGGTTCTGCGATCTGCCCTATGCCCATAAGCTTTTCATCTGCGGCAATCACGACGATTGCCTATACGGTGCCAATATCGACGGACTTGACACCAATGTGCACTACTTATGCAACTCCGGAGTAGAGATCAACGGAGTAAAATTCTATGGCGTGCCAATGTTTATGGGCGATTGCGTCACCGACCGCCAACAGCGTAACATCGCCAAAATCCCCTCTGACACCGATATTCTGATAACCCACAGCCCGGCCTACGGTATCCTCGATTTCGACGACAACATCAATTACGGAGATGAACAACTTCTCACCAAAGTTATGGAAATTCATCCTCGGCTCCATCTCTTCGGCCACATCCACGCCCGGCATGGTCTCCTGACAGAGTATGGTATAATCTTCTCCAACGGAGCCATAATGAGTACAGATTACACAACTCTCAGTCAGCCGAATCTAATCGATATATAAGTGAACAAAGGTCTATGCAAAACTGAAAAGCAAGTTCAACATATACCTTGATTTTTAGGGTATAAAAAGTGCGCCAAGCTCACATACCCTTCGCTTGTATAACACCTTGTGCCATTTGCCGTTGTAGTGGCAGGTGTAGGCTTTGAAGAAGTTGCGATTGCCGGATTTTAGCATTTTATAGACGCTGGATTTGTTTACGGCTCCTGGCCCGATGTTGTAAGCTAATGCTCCGAGGAGAATGCTATCCTTACCTAAATCACGGTAATATGTCTTTGCGATGGTCGCCCCTTGCGGTCAACTCAGCGAGTTTTCGCAAGTCCCCGGACTCATCGGTAGCATGGTCATACCAGCGGTTTGTTTTCTCGTCGATCACAAACATTGGTTCGGTATCATCCCGATATAGAGCATAGTAGAGCTTCATATTTTGAAACGCCTTAACCGGTTTCTCGCCCAAAGCGTCCAAGAATGCCGTAATTGGCATACTTGGTATGTCATTTTCAGTGTATCTCATAGTCAAACAATATTTGCTGAAAGTCCATATTGGAATCTAAAATGTCCAGTATCGTTGCCGAAGATAAATCGCTCCTTCAGATTGAGGCCGAGGGCGAAATTGTCAGACAGATAGAAGTCGGCGGCAACGGAGAGTGCACCTCCATAGATGAAAGCGTCCTCAACATTTGGGTATTTAAGAAATGGGGATTCATGGCTAATACCAAGAAAGAACTCGCTAAAGCAAAGAATAACGATAATCTCGTCATTGACTATGCTACAACCAGAGACAAGACTCTTAAAAAGCAGGAACAGCGCATTCTTGCCATCGAGAAGAAAGTGATAACTTATGTAGGAGATGTGATGTCTCCATATCTTTCAAAAGGCGACTTGTCGATTCTCATAGAGAATGTAATCAGCTTCATCCATTTGAACTTCGCTCCGAATTTCGATGCTTCCGCTTCAGTGAAAATCTCTCGTGTTCTCACAACAGTAGACCTCATGCACTTTGGCTGGAACATAGCCAAGCCATTCCGCAAACCCGGAGCACACACAGCATTATTCCTGAAACAGGTATTTGCTGATGCCTTCCGCAATACCGAGTTGCAGACCATCGAACGCAAGTTGAGAAATAACCCAATGACAGGCACTATAAAAATCAATCTTGATATATATGGATGCAAAAGGTCAGAAGAGGTTCAGAAAGGGGGCAACAGAGCAACTTCAAAAATGCAAAAGTCCAAATCTGAATCTGTCTCTGCGAAGGAGTGCGCTCTTGCTGATATGGCCGATAATGATGTCCCCATGCCATACAAATTAGGTGACAATATCGAAGATGATGAGGATGCCGCATGATATTTGCCTGAAAAGTCGGATTGTGGTATAATAGTGACCACTTTCACCATATAAACACCTACTATCTTTGCGGTGATTTCAGCTTCGGTTGAATTCACCGCTTTTACCATGACTCAGGATTCATTGTCTTTCGACCAGCTGCCGGGTGCAGTGATGTCGCTGACAGCCCTTGTCAAGGAGCTGTCAAGAGAGGTCTGTGAGTTGCGAGGTCAACTTACTGCCCTCAATGAGAATTCCAAACAGTCTGTAAATTTTATAGGGATAGACCGTGCTTGCAGAATACTCGGCAAAGCCAAGTCTACCATTTATGCTCTTGCCCGTGAGGGTAAGTTACCGGCCTATAAGGATCCCGGCGACAAGGAATGGAAATTCATCGAAGATGAACTTGTCAATGTCGTCAAAGGGAACAAGAGCGTTTCCAAAATCCAGAGTTTTGAGGATATGGAAGCCAATCTAAGGAAAGGCACACGCCCAAGAAATGTGGCAAAATGAGAAAGACCGTCACCGGATGTCTCTGTCCGATGGCGGTCTTATTCGTTAAGATTTACTGAGTTTATTTCAGTGAAATTGTTTTGGCGGCGGAACGCTTGTCCGGGTCTGTCACCTCTGCATATTTCTGGGTATTCTTCACGCTACGGTGTGTGAGCATCTTTGAGATTGTGTAGATGGGCACTCCGTTGTGCGAGAGCAGGGTTGCATAAGTGTGGCGGAAGCAGTGGAACGTAATCCGTCGAGTTATTCCGGCCTCGGCTATCCATGCTTTCAGCGGATAATTTATCATCGAGCGTTTCAGTTCTTTGAAGACAAGTCCCTCACTGCGCTCACCGCAGAGTTCCAATGCTTCCTCTGTAATCGGGAGGTTGGCTTCTTCCTCGGTTTTCTCAGTGCGCAGACGCATCACATATCCGTCCTCGGCCTTGATGATATGTTCCCACGACAGTTGCTGAATGTCGCTGATACGGAGTCCGGTCAAGCAGGAGAATAACGCAGCCCGTTTAAGTACCTCATGCTTACAAGGCGTTGCGGCCAACTTTTTCACTTCATCGAGAGACAGAAATTCTATCTTTGTATCTTTCCATTCTATTTTGGTCAGATAGTCGTTGATGTTCTCGCGGAGCAATTTCTCCTGATAGGCTTCTTTCAGAAGGGCACGGAATGTTGACCAATAGCCGGCAATCGAGTTGTGGGCGAGTGTGCCTTTACGGTCATCGCGTCGGCCTCCTTCAAGAAGATACTTCTGGAATCTCTTGCAGAAATCCTCGGTCACTTCTCCGAGGAGGCATTTGCCCCGGCAGAAGTCGGAGAAGTGTTCATAAACTACTTTCCATTTCTGATGCTTCTTGTAGCATTTTTTGCGGAAGTAGTCCAAGAAGTCCATGCGCATCTTCTCCTTGTCGAGAAACCCGA
>OFFM01000380.1_pt1 | contig 37808 bp, 31 predicted proteins | sample 1521401 | NCBI WGS metagenome assembly OFFM01 (sample SAMEA3504118, study PRJEB24116) | mouse gut metagenome | biome: mouse gut; feature: mouse-associated habitat; material: faeces | place: Denmark | collected 2011
CGACGAATAATCTTCTTACCTTAAATCTAATACCATGAAAAACTGTTGCAAAGGTATAACGTTTTTCTATAAAACAATGTTTTAAAACATAGAAATTTCTGCGCGATTAACAATCTTTAATATTTGCAATGGTGGACTACCTGTTTCTGTTGTGCTGTTCGGTGGCTGAAATATAGCAACTTATGGCTTTGGACGGTATTCTGAAGTGTCATCCGTTGTTCTTGCCGTTGTTTAAGGTCATTTATAAAAAAGCACTCCGGCTACACGTTCTGGTGTTTGCCGGAGTGCAGAAGCGTACATTGCCATGACTCCTTTGCCATTATTGTGTCAGCTTTCTCAATTTTTCAGTGCAACATGTGTATTTGAAGCTGAACAGTGTCTGAATGTTTAAAATATAAACCAAAACCAATAATGAAATAGTGGCCTCGACGCGCACGCGTCGTTAAAGGGCATGATGGCCGAAAGATTCTCATCCAGTTGCCGGGTAGGGCGTCCGTACACCATGTTGCGCGGGCGCTGACCTTGGCTGTTTCCGGTAGCGGGCAGGTTGTTTCTGACGATGCATCGCTGCGTGTCAGTTAGCCTGCGGATTCTGGGGATGGTACCTCCACCCGCGGAAGTCGCTTCCAAGGGTTCGTACTTTCCTGTGCCAGTATTTGTCGCCTCTGCCTGTGAGAAGACTCTCGGGTGTGTCGAAATCGGCAACAGCCCAAGTGTGTTCATTCAGCTCCTGATCGAGCTGGCATTGGCTCCAACCGCTATAGCCGACAAAAAAGCGGATGCACCCCTCTGTCGGGTAGCCGGAGTTGACGTAGTGGGTCATGGCGTTGAAATCGCCTCCTATATATAATCCCTGTTTGATTTTCCGTGAATCAGGTATGATTTCAGTTCCGAGTGTGTGCATGTAATACAGACGGTCGCAAGAGAGCGGTCCGCCGCAGAATACCGGTATCTCAAGTGCCGGATCTATGCTGCTTATAAGGTGTGCGAGCGAGTAGGCTGTAGGGTGGTTCATGACAATTCCCATTGCCGTAGATGAGGGCGCGTACTCGATCAGGCATATCACAGCGTGTTGGAAATATGCGTCGCGAAGAAATGGCTCAGCCACGAGCAGAGCTCCCGGCGCCGGAGTGCGGCTGTCGAACTCGATATTGAATAGCAGGTGGTCGAAGTCAATCATTGCGTATGTATATAGAGTTGTGTATCTATTCCGGATATTCCCTTATGGGGAACGATTCTTTGGAAATTCCGTTTTCCGGCAGCGTGGGCTGCGGAGACAATCGCCGGCGGGTTACGCCGCGGTTGTGTGCTCTTTGCCAAAGGTAGCAATTATTGGTCGACGAAGCAAATTTTTTGATGTTAAATCTATTGATTTTGATTCATTTTTAACGTTTGTGTCGCGTTGGTAAACAAAAATATCTGTTTCTTATGAGAAAAAACCGATGCGTATGTGTTTTAATTAAGTTGATTCTGCTCCGACGAAATAAATACTATCTTTGCATCCGCAATCATGACAATCATCCGATATCCGTTATGGATTGTCGGTTTTAAAACAAATGGAAATGAAACTTGATGAAATCCACTCCCCGAATGATATAAAGCGGCTTTCGGTCGATGAACTTCCGGCGCTTTGCGATGAACTGCGTGCCGCTCTGCTTAAGAAGCTTGCCGCTCATGGCGGTCATATAGGTCCGAATCTGGGCATGGTGGAGGCTACGGTAGCGCTCCATTATGTGTTTGACGCGCCGGCGGATAAGCTGGTGTTTGATGTCTCTCATCAGACCTATGTGCACAAGATGCTGACCGGCAGAATGGAAGCATTCACAGATCCGGCGCATTATGATGACGTAACCGGCTATACCAATCCCGGTGAGAGTCCATACGATCTCTTCACGCTCGGGCATACGTCGACTTCCGTTAGTCTCGCCACGGGACTTGCAAAGGCGCGCGACCTGCGTGGCGACACGGAGAATGTAGTCGCTGTGATCGGCGACGGTTCGCTTAGCGGCGGTCAGGCTTTCGAAGGGTTGGATTATGGAGCCACCCTCGGAAGCAATTTCATAGTAGTGGTGAATGACAACGATATGTCGATAGCCGAGAATCACGGTTCGCTCTACGACAATCTGCGTCTGCTGCGCGAGACGGATGGTCAGGCTGAGCCGAACTATTTCAAATCGCTCGGATATGAATATCATTATGTGGCATATGGCAATGATGTGGTGGCACTTGTAGACGCGTTCCGCCGTGTGCGTGGCACTCATCATCCGGTGGTGGTGCATCTGGCAACTCAGAAAGGGAAGGGGTACGCTCCTGCAGAGGCTCATCGCGAGCGGTTTCATTACGGTGCGCCGTTTGATATTTCCACCGGTGAGCCGTTGCGCATCGACACATCGGAAGATTATGCGGATATCACTGCGGAGCATCTCATAGAGATGATGGGAGCAGACCGGACTGTAACGGCAATTACAGCCGGTACTCCCGGAGTCATAGGTTTTGACAGCGACCGGCGCCGTGTCGCAGGAAGTCAATTCGTGGATGTCGGGATCGCTGAGCAACAGGCGGTATCGCTTGCCTCCGGACTTGCCAAGGGAGGCGCAAAGCCGTTCTTCGGAGTGGTGAGCTCGTTCATACAGCGCGCATACGACCAGCTCTCACAGGATGTGGCTATAAACCGTTCGCCGATCACAATGGGAATATTTTACGGCACGATGTATGGCATGACCGATGTCACTCATCTCGGATGGTTTGATATCGCGCTCATAAGCAATATACCAGGATTTGTCTATCTTGCTCCTACCTGTAAGGAGGAATATCTTGCGATGCTCGACTGGTCCATGCGTCAGTCGGAGTATCCGGTAGCCATACGCATACCGGGAGGCGCGGTGCGCGTGACCGGTCGCGAGTTTCCGGCTGACTATTCGGATCTGAACCGTTATTGTGTGACCCGTTGTGGTTCCGATGTGGCTATAATAGCTGCCGGGGCGTTCTATCAGCTTGGAGAGCAGGTTGCTGACGAGTTGCGTAGCCGCGGTCAGAATCCGACACTCATTAATCCTCGTTATCTCAGCGGACTTGACGCCGAACTGCTTGGAAGTCTTGAGGAACATCATCGTCTGGTGATAACGCTTGAGGATGGTATCCTCGACGGCGGCTTCGGCGAGAAGATAGCCCGGTTCTACGGCACATCAGCCATGGATGTGAAGTGCTACGGTCTCCGCAAGGAGTTTGCCGACAGATATGACTACACTGAACTTGCGCATGCGAACAGGCTTGAGCCGAAGCTCATTGCCGACGATGTGGTGAGTCTTCTCTGCAAGTGATGCGAATGGAGGTTGCCGCACTTGCAAATGCGGCGGAAAAACGTTAACTTTGCAAGCTGAAACCACATTGTATTACCCTCTCTCAAGAGTTTGAGAATGAAGAATATACGCAACTTCTGCATTATAGCGCACATAGACCATGGCAAGAGTACCCTCGCCGACCGTCTGCTTGAGTATACGAATACTGTAGCCGGCAAGGATCTGCAGGCGCAGGTGCTCGACGACATGGATCTCGAGCGTGAGCGTGGCATAACCATCAAGAGCCATGCCATACAGATGGACTATATGCTCGACGGAGAGCGCTACGCACTGAATCTTATCGACACTCCCGGACACGTCGACTTCTCGTATGAGGTGTCGCGCTCCATTGCGGCATGTGAAGGCGCCCTCCTTATCGTCGATGCTTCGCAGGGCATCCAGGCTCAGACCATTTCCAACCTCTATATGGCTATCGACAACAATCTGGAGATCATCCCGGTAGTCAACAAGGTAGATCTTGACAGCGCGAAGCCCGAGGAGGTTGAGGATCAGATAGTCGACCTGCTTGGATGTGACCATGAGGATATCATACGTGCCAGTGGCAAGACCGGCGTCGGCGTGCCTGAGATCCTGCGCGCCATTGTAGAGCGCGTTCCTGCGCCCAAAGGCGATCCCTCGGCTCCATTGCAGGCATTGATCTTTGATTCGGTATTCAACCCTTTCCGCGGCATCATCGCTTATTTCAAAATCGTCAACGGTACTATCCGCAAGAACGACTTCGTCAAATTTGTAAGCACCGGCAAGGAGTATCATGCCGATGAGATCGGGGTGCTCAAACTCGACCTCTCGCCCCGCGAGGAGCTCTCGGCGGGCAATGTGGGATATATTATTTCAGGAATCAAGACCTCACGCGAGGTGCGTGTGGGTGATACCATAACTCATGTCGAACGTCCGTGCGAGGCTGCGATCGAGGGCTTCGAGGAGGTGAAACCTATGGTGTTTGCCGGAGTTTACCCGATAGAGACCGAGGATTTCGAGAATCTGCGTGCCTCGCTTGAGAAACTTCAGCTCAATGATGCGTCGCTCACTTTCCAACCTGAATCGTCGGCGGCTCTCGGATTCGGATTCCGCTGCGGTTTCCTCGGATTGCTCCACATGGAGATCATACAGGAGCGTCTCGGGCGCGAGTTTGACATGGATGTCATAACGACAGTGCCCAACGTGTCCTACCGTGTCTACGACAAGCGTGGTGAGATGACCGAGGTGCACAATCCCTCCGGGCTTCCAGATCCGACGCTGATAGAGCGCATAGAGGAGCCTTACATACGCGCATCGATAATTACTCAGGCTGATTTCATCGGTCCGATCATGACCCTCTGTCTCGGCAAGCGTGGCATTCTCGTAAAGCAGGAATATATATCAGGCAACCGTATGGAGATGATTTTCGATATGCCGCTCGGCGAGATCGTGATCGATTTCTATGATAAGCTCAAGAGCATTTCGAAAGGATATGCGTCTTTCGACTATCATCTGCATGACTTCCGCGAGTCGAAGCTCGTGCGCCTTGACATTCTGCTCAACGGAGAGAGTGTCGATGCGCTGTCGACGCTTACACATGTCGACAATTCGGTGACCTTCGGACGCCGTATGTGCGAGAAGCTGAAGGAGCTTATTCCGCGTCAGCAGTTCGACATAGCCATACAGGCGGCAATCGGCGCTAAGATAATAGCCCGCGAGACAATCAAGGCTGTGCGTAAGGATGTGACCGCAAAGTGTTACGGCGGCGATATCTCGCGAAAGCGCAAACTGCTTGAAAAGCAGAAGAAAGGCAAGAAGCGCATGAAGCAGATCGGCTCTGTCGAGGTGCCTCAGAAGGCATTCCTTGCGGTGCTTAAGCTCGACTGACCGCCACCGTCTCATAACCTCACCTAACAAGTTAATATTAAAATGCATCAGGAAGAAACCGCTCCTCACGCCCCGTTCTATGCGGCACGGCAGGCTATACGCCGCCATGCCACGGGTGGCAATGTGTTGATATTCGCCACCGTGATGGCGCTTGTGATCGCTAACATACCGGCTATCAACGGTTATTATTTCAACTTCTGGGAGCAGGAGATGCGCCTGCAGCTTGGCGACTTCAACCTGTTCAGCCACGCAGGGCATCCCATGACGGTGCTCGAGTTTATCAACGACGCACTGATGGCGATCTTCTTTTTCTCCATTGGACTCGAGATCAAGCGCGAGGTTCTTGTCGGAGAACTTTCGTCGTTCAAGCAGGCGCTTCTTCCGATCATGGGTGCTATAGGAGGTATGCTTGTTCCGGTAGGTATCTATTACCTCCTCAGCGCCGGTACACCATACAGCGGGGGAGCGGCTATACCGATGGCTACCGATATAGCATTCTCACTCGGAGTGCTTGCCATGCTCGGCTCACGCGTGCCGTTGTCGCTCAAGATATTCCTTACCACACTTGCGGTTGTCGACGATATCGGTGGAATAATAGTGATAGCCACATGCTATTCGACCCACATCGAGTTCATGCTTCTAATATATGCTGTGGTGTTGCTTGGAGTATTGATGCTCGGTAGCGCCATGCACATAAAGAGCCAGATATTCTACCTCGGTATCGGAGGCGTGGTGTGGTTCCTATTCCTCAACTCTGGCGTGCATCCCACTATCGCCGGTGTGCTGGTGGCATTCTGTGTACCGGCGAGCCCGGTGTTGCCCACGCGCAATTATATCAAGACAATCCGCCGATCCATTGCGCACTTCAAGCAGGAGGATGACGAGCGACTTGGCGCTGACCGCAATATTCTCTCTAAGGAGCAGATGAACTGGCTGAAAGAGATAGAAAGCGCATCGGACAAGGTGATATCACCTCTGCAGGAACTTGAGGACAACCTTCATCCGGTAGTGAATAATTTCATAGTACCGCTGTTCGCTTTTGCCAATGCGGGAATCCTTCTGCTCGGACTTGATCCGGCATCGGTAGTGGAGGGGATTAGCCTCGCTATAATCTGTGGTCTGTTTATCGGTAAATTCCTCGGCATCCTGCTTTTCTCATGGCTCACGGTCAAACTGCATCTCGCTCCTATGCCCCAACACGCAAACTGGAAGATGATGGCTTCAGTGGCGATGCTCGGCGGTATTGGTTTTACGGTATCACTGTTTATCGCTACGCTCACGTTCAGCGGATCAGACACAGCGAGCATAGATATGCTTAACCATGCGAAACTTGGTATCGTCGCCGGTTCGCTGTTATCCGGTATAGTAGGTTTCTTTATGCTGAAGCACACGCTGCCTAAGCATGGTGAACTTCCTGACGAAGGTGCTGATGCGGAAAATGAGTCTGAGCATAATGCCGGCTGCGCATGTTGTGCAGCCGCCGACAAAAATGACTAATTCCCGACATATCATGAAATCACTGCTTTTTACTGCTGTTCTTATTATGACTGTTATTACTGATGCATCGGCACAACGCCGTGGTTGCTGTCATGACGATAAGATATGTAACGATACAGAGACTCTGTGTCATGACAACACTGCTGACTGCTATTCTGAATCTGCGCTCAATGTATTGTTGACTAGACGTGGAATCCGCAATTACACTGATCAGGTGCCTTCGCGTGAACTTCTTGAAAAAGTGCTTGAGGCGGGGACTTATGCACCTACAGGTATGGGTGCACAGTCGCCGGTGATTGTAGCCGTGACTGATCGTGCTACCCGCGACCGTCTGTCGCGCTTGAATGCCGCTGTCATGGGGCGTGACGAGGATCCGTTCTACGGTGCTCCTGTGGTATTTGTTGTGCTTGCCGACCGGTCAAAGCCTACTTACGTCTACGACGGAGCGCTTGTGATGGGAAATCTAATGAACGCAGCCCGTGCGGTAGGACTCGGGAGCCGGTGGATCCACCGTGCCCGTGAAGTATTCGATTCACCCGAGGGAAAAGCCCTCCTTGCCGAGTGGGGTCTGGAAGGTGATTACGAGGGTATCGGCAACTGTATCATAGGTTATCCTGCGGGTGCAGCTCCGGAGCCTAAACCTCGCAAAGCCGACTATATCCATTGGGTAGAGTAATACATACCGTCGCATTCCGACAAATATTATTGAGAAACCAATAAACCATTCACTATGATAAAGATTTCAAACCGGGTTGAGTCACTCTCCCCCTCACAGACTCTTGCAATGTCGCAGAAAAGCACTGAGCTTCGCGCTCAGGGAGTCGACGTCATCAACCTTTCGGTAGGTGAGCCTGATTTCAATACGCCTGACCACATCAAGGATGCGGCAAAACGCGCAATCGATAAAAATTTCACCTTCTACACTCCTGTTGCTGGCTACATGTCGCTCCGTAAAGCGATTGCTGATAATCTCCGTCAGGTGAACGGTGTGGAATACGCACCTGAACAGATTGTCGTTTCAGGTGGTGCCAAACAGGCTCTGTGCAACGCCATTCTGGCTGTGGTCAATCCTGGTGACGAGGTGATCATCCCGACTCCGGCGTGGGTAAGCTACGTGGAGATGGTAAAGCTCGCGGAGGGTAAGAACGTGCTTGTCCCTGCCGGCATAGAACAGGATTTCAAGATAACTCCCCGGCAGCTCCGTGAGGCTATCACCCCGCGCACACGTCTCATCATACTCTGCTCGCCGAGCAATCCGACCGGAAGTGTCTACTCACGCAGTGAGCTTCAGGCGCTCGTTGATGTCCTCAAGGAACATCCGCAGGTGACAATCGTTGCTGACGAGATCTATCAGCATATCAACTTTACAGGCAGCTTTACTTCGCTTGGCGCATTCCCGGAGATAAGCGACCGCGTGATAGTGGTCAACGGCGTTTCGAAGGCATACGCCATGACCGGCTGGCGCATAGGTTTCATCGCAGCTCCACTCAATCTTGCAAAAGCGGCTACAAAACTTCAGAGCCAGTACACATCCAATCCGTCATCAATTGCCCAGAAAGCAGCGGAAGCGGCTTATACCGGTTCGCAGGAGTGTGTTGAGACCATGCGTCAGGCATTTGAGCGTCGTCGTGACCTTGTAGTCGGACTCGCGCGTGAGATACCCGGTCTACGTGTGAATGTTCCGCAGGGTGCATTCTATCTCTTCCCTGAAGTAAGCTCCTATTTCGGCAAGCATTATGGCGACCGCGTGATAAACAACGACACCGATCTTGCCATGTATCTTCTTGAGGAGGGGCATGTGGCGACGGTTGCCGGCGAGGCTTTCTGCCTGCCCGGATATATCCGCTTGAGCTACGCTACTTCCGATGACAATATCCGTGAGGCAATGCGCCGTATCGCCTGTGCACTCTCCAAACTCGAGAAATAACAGCCGGATATGATGAAATTATTCGTAGCAGGTGTTGCCGCGGGGTTGTCAGTTCTCGCTGCATCCTGTGGTGGACACTCCGCGGGAGGTGATGCCGTTGACACCCTGTCGCTCACCGGAGAGGTGATAATCCCTTACGATTCGCTCCGGAATCCGCATTCGATCTACACTGTAGGCGATCGTCTGTATCTCATAAACGGCAATAAGAATGAGACTTATGCCGATGAGTTTGCTACTGACGGTCGCAAGCTTGGTGAACTTTTACCCAAGGGTCAAGGCCCGGGTGAGCTCTCATTCATCTACAATATGGGCTTTGACCAGATGCGCAAGCAGCTTCAGTTCGTAGTCGGACTTGGTAAGATGAAGGTGCTTGAAGGAATGGGGACAGACAGCACACGGCTTATAGATAATGCTGTGGATTTCGGATGGAAGTCGGGTGAGAATAAGGATTCGCTGTTCGCGCCAGGGATGCAGATGTTTATCCTTGCCGATGGCACGGTGGTTACGTCCAATTCAAACCGTAACGGTATGTTTGCAGCTTTCACCCCTGATGGAAAGCTTAAGAATCTCGCAGGAGAATACCCGCCGCTGAGCGACTTCGGCGATGGAATGCCGGAATATATGGTCTATAACTTCCTGCAGCCACGCATAGGCACCAATGGTGACGGATCGCGCTTTTTTTCTGTGATAGGATCTGCTGATATGTTTGAGACCGGTGTCCTCGACGGTGATTCGATAAAAGTCAACACAAAATACATGGCGCCACCGAAGGGTATCAATGTGAAGGTGTTCGATACGTACAGCAGCTTTGAATATGGTGAGGACTATATGGCATATTTCGGCAGGCTTGCCACGTCCGACAATCATGCGTACGTAAGTTATTCCGGTATTCCCGCCCGCGATAAGGCATCGTTGGAAACGGAGATGAAAGCCGGTGAGATACCTGCGGTGACTGAGTTGCGCGTCTATGATTTCGATGGAAATGTGAGGCGTGTGATCCGTCTCGACTGTGTTGTTGTCGGTTGGGCTGTCAGTGCCGACGACTCCACGCTTTATGCCATTGGTGAGAATGATGAGGATGGCTTTTTCGTGAAGCGCTACGATTTAAATTGATCTGCTGAATCAGAACCAACGGGTGGCGACCGACGTTTATAATAAAACGTTTCAACATGTCGCCAATTCGACAAAAAATAAAGCTGCGCATGCTGCGTGCCGCCATAAGGGCGGCACGCTGGCGTGAGCGGCATATTTCGGACAATGCCGCGGCGTTCATTGTAGCGACGGTTACCGGACTTGCAGCCGGAACCGGGGCTTTTGTGTTGAAATGGATGGTAGCGTCAGTGACGCGTTTTCTGACGCACGGTCTGCGTCTTGACGGCGCGAACTGGATTTTTCTCCTTATACCTGTCGCCGGAATCATCCTTACGGGAATATATGTGCGCTACATATTGCGCGACGATATAACCCATGGAGTGAGCAAGCTCATGGCAGATCTCCGGAAACGGATCTATAAATTACGCCTTCATCTGACTTACTCACCCCTTATCGCCAGTACGCTTACTCTCGGTTTCGGAGGTTCCGCAGGATCGGAAGGTCCTATAGCCTATGCCGGTGCGGCAATGGGTAGCAATCTTGCCCGTCTGGCGCGGTTCAGCCCGCAGCTTATGATGATAATGGTGGGATGCGGTGCCGGAGCCGGTATCGCCGGGATTTTCAAGGCTCCTGTCGGCGGATTCCTGTTCACACTCGAAGTGCTGCGCATGGAACTGACTACGGTCTCTGTCATTGCCTTGTTCACCGCCTGTATAGTTGCCGGAATGACAGCTTTTGCCTTGTCCGGTTTTACTTACGATCTTAATTTTCCGGGGGTGCATCTGTTTGAGCCGTCGATGTCCGGGTGGTATGTGGCTCTTGGTATTTTCTGCGGTCTTTACGCATTGTACTACTCGGCAATGATGCGCCGTATGCAGCACGTCTATGGTTCGGTGCGCTCACCCTGGCTGCGCAATCTTGCCGGCGGAGCAGTTCTGGCTCTGTCGATATTCCTGTTCCCATCGCTTTACGGCGAGGGGTACGGTGTGATGGGTCACCTTCTGTGCGGCGAACATTCGGCGATAACTGCCGGAAGTCTGTTCTACGGAATAGCGCCTGACGCATGGGCACTGATAATCGTAGCTGGAGCGATATTGCTTGTGAAGACATTTGCATGCTCAGCATCCAACAGTGCCGGCGGCGTGGCGGGCGATTTCGCCCCCACGTTATTTGCCGGATGTATAGCAGGTCTCTTTTTTGCCCTGACGGTAAACAAGATCTTTGATGCAGGGCTTCCGGTGAGCCATTTCGCTTTTGTCGCTATGGCGGGAGTGATGGCGGGCATAGTCCGCGCACCGCTCATGGCACTGTTTCTTGCAGTGGAGATGACCGGATGCGAGACCCTGTTCTTGCCGGCATTGATTGTCGCCGGCATATCATTCGGTGTGGTCAAGCTGTCGACACGTGCAGATTTCTATGCCTACAGTCATCTCCGCCGGTCGTTGCTTGAAAAGCATATATCGTCCGACCGGAAGCCCTGATCCATATCCTTTAAACTCTTGTCAGAGGTACTTTTGATAGAACGAGGCTATCTCATCGAACGGGATTATGTCGATCTGATCGTATAGATCGCAGTGTGTCGCGTCCTTGACAGTCAGCAACTGTTTGTTATCCCCTTTAAGGAGCGCGAAGGTGTCCTTACCGAAATAATAGGAATGCGCTTTGTCGCCGTGTACGATCATTACGGCGTTTTCAAGCTCATCGGCATATTCAAAAAACTTGAAGTTCATAAAAGGGAGTGCTGATGTTGAGTTCCATCCGTCGGTGGAATTGCCGCTGCGGGGGTGAAATCCGCGTGAGGTTTTGTAGTAGGCATGGTAATCCTTGACAAACTGTGGCGCATCGTCGGGTAATGGATCTACAACACCTCCGGCACGCTGATAACGGCTGTTGCGGTAATCTTCCGTCCGCTGTTCGGCAAGGGCTCTACGGTTTGCGTTGCGCTTTTCGGCTGAATTGTCGGCATCGAAATATCCGTTTGCGGTGACGCGTGTCATGTCATACATCGTAGATGCAACAGTAGCCTTGATGCGCGGATCGTTTATCGCTGCCTGTATCGCAATCCCTCCCCAGCCGCAGATGCCGAGAATGCCGATTCTGTCGGCATCGACATCAGGATGAGTTGATAGATAGTCAACAGCCGCCGAAAAATCTTCGGTATTTATGTCGGGTGATGCGACGCGCCTCGGCATACCACCGCTCTCGCCTGTGAACGACGGATCGAAAGCTATCGTCAGGAAACCACGCTCTGCAAGTTGCTGGGCATACAGACCGCTCGATTGCTCCTTGACAGCGCCGAACGGACCGCTTATGGCTAACGCGGGCATTTTCCCCTTTGCATGGCGGGGTCTATACATGTCGGCGGCGATTGTCACTCCATAACGGTTGACAAACGTCACCTTGCGGTGGTCTACAATATCACTTTTCGGGAAGACTTTGTCCCACTCCTGTGTCAGCTCCAGTTTCTCCGCGGGAGCGACCGATGTGTCAGTATTCATATCCATATTATGACTGTTTGCTGTTAATGTGCCTGAAATAAGGGCTATCAGTAATGATGATTTCATGATGCAAAATAACAACCTGCCGCCTGAACCCCGCTTACCCATAATAAGGAAATCTTTACCTAAAAACGGTCATAATGCCCCAATATGAAAATTATAAACTAACTTCGCGACATGGAAAAAAGAAGAATAAAACTTGACTCAATCGATGCATATAATAAATTATATGGATTGAAGACATATCATCCTCTGGTGGCTGTTGTGGATCTCAAGGAGGCAAAATATGCGGTGAATCATCTTACGATAGATTATGGCGTCTACGCGCTGTTTCTAAAGAACGGTGTCAATTGCTCCATAAAGTACGGACGGCGCAGTTATGACTATCAGGAGGGTACCGTGGTCAGTTTCTCGCCGGGTCAGGTGATAGATGTGGAGATGGATAAAACGGAAGTCGGGCCTGACGTGATCGGATTGATTTTTCATCCCGATCTTATCTATGGAACGCCCCTTGCAGAGAAGATAAAATCGTTCTCGTTCTTTGATTACACCGAGATGGAGTCGCTTCATCTTTCGGAGGAGGAGAGGAATCAGTTTCTGTCCTGCCTCGGTCAGATCCGTAATGAGATAGAGCATCCGGTCGATCATCACTCAGCGGCGCTGCTCTCAGCCACGATTCAGGTTCTTGTCGAATACCTGCATCGTTTCTATGACCGCCAGTTCATCACGCGTCATAAAGTGAATTCCGATGTGGTGGCTGCATTTCAGCAGCAGCTGAAAGACTACTTCAATGGCGAGCAGGAGCGTTATGGGTTGCCCGGTGTTGCTTATTTCGCCGCCAAAGCCAATCTGTCGGCAGGATATTTTTCAGATCTGATCCGTAAAGAGACAGGTTCATCGCCAAAAGATATAATAACAAACCATGTAATTTCTATCGCGAAACACCGGCTTGCCACTGCCGGTGATGACATAAGCCGTGTGGCATACGGTCTCGGATTTGAATATCCTGCACACTTCACGCGCATGTTCAAGCGTATGACCGGTGAGAGTCCAACCCAATACCGCTCCAAACTGAACTGAGAATGTTTTCCTGTTGTAATTGATAGCGACAAGATACGACAAGACAAAAAAACAGACGCGCCCCGTTCCAGTACGGGGCGCGTCGCTGTTTATCAGTTATATTGATTCTTACATGTTCTGCCAGTATTCGGCTTTGTCCTCATATCCCTTGCCGAGACGATAGTAGACGCGGTAGAGGAGGTTGGGAACCTTGGTCATATTCACTTCGTCAAGTCCGTATGCCTTTTCGAAGAGTTCGGCAGCCTGGAGGAGCAGGGGATTGACCTGTGCATCGATCTGCGATGCATCGAGGGTTTCCTCGAGCTGGACAGCCTTGTTGTAGATGATACGTCCCTTGTCGTAGTAGTTCTTGCCCTGCTCGGGTGAGAGCTCGATAGCCTTATCGAAGCATTCGATAGCCTTATCGTTCTGATCCTGCTGCTCGTATACAATGCCGAGGATATCGTAAAGCTGAGCCTTGACAGCTACATCGTCGGTCGATGCGATAGCCTGCTCGCAGAGGCTCTGGCAGCCTGCGAAATCGTTCTGGTCGAGTTTCTCATTGATGAGTTGACCGATGAACTGTATGTTCTGTGTTCCGTAAAGGTCATAACCCTTATGCGCGAGAGCCATCATTGCAGTGGTGTCTTCGAGTCGGCGTGCAGCCTCGATACCATATACATATACGTCTATGTTGCGATAACCGGTCTTCTCGATTTGCTCAACCTTGGCGAGTGCCTCCGCATTCATGTCGGCAGAAAGAGCTGAAAGAAGCTGGTAGTACATCATGTTGCCGACGATTGTGTCGGGATCGCCGTCAAACTTATCCTTGCCGAGGAGCTCGTTGTCAGGAAGTTTCACATAGATTTCCCAAGCGTCGTATGCGCCCTTGAAGTCCTGTGCCTCGAAGAGGAACACACCGGCATTCTTGAGCTGTGCATAGTTGTTCTTGAGAGTCTTGATCATCTCTTTGGTGTACTTGGGCTTCACCTTGCCTTTTGCGTCGGGCTGCTGATCCAGAGGAATGGCAGTGAAATAGCATCCGTAGCCATCGATGATTGCCTGACCGGCTTTCTTCTTTTTGTCTGTGTCAAGCGCGTTTCCAAGCTGCTCCTGAATGTAGAGATCGTCGTAGAGACCGAAGTTTGCCTTACCTGCGAGATACCAGGGCTGAGGAAGATTCATGGTCGAGGGATCGGTGAGAGCCGGCTTGATCTGGTTTGCGATAGCCTCGTAATTGGGCTTGCTTTCCTTGAGTGCATGATCAACGTCTTTCACGAGATCCGCCTGTGCTGAGAGTGTCATGCCTGTGGCAAGACAGATCCCCAATAGACTGAACTTTTTCATATTCGTCAAGTTTGTATTTGGTTGTTTGTTAATTTAAGGTACGTTTTACTCCTCGGTTTCATCGAGGTCGGCATCGTCAGCGGCTTCGTCATCTGCTTCCGGCTCGTCGGTGAGATCTTCGATCATTTCATCGACAGCTGCCTCGATTTCCTCAGCCTGGTTAGCAACAACATCGGTTTCTGCTTCCTCCTCTGGATCGGTGGGTACGCAGCAGACAGATGCTATCGCATCGCCTCGCTTCTCAAGATTGATCAGACGTACGCCCTGAGTGAAGCGACCCTGCACGCGGATGTCGCTGACACGGATACGGAGCACGATACCGCTGCGGTTGATTATCATGAGGTCATCATCATTATTAACGCTGCAGATCGCTACAAGTTTACCGGTCTTGTCAGTTACGTTCATTGTGCGGACACCTTTTCCGCCGCGGTTGGTCACGCGGTAGACGGCAGTGCGCTGTATCTCACCATCAACCTCTACGTCGGTGTCGAGCGGTGTGCGTTTGCCATAACCGTTTTCAGATATCACCATGACGCTGTTCTGGGTGTCGGGAGCCATGCAGACCATGCCGACCACGCAATCGTCGTCGCCGTCAAGAGTCATGCCACGCACGCCGGTAGATACGCGTCCCATTTCGCGGACTTTGCTCTCGCTGAAGCGTATGGCGCGACCGTTACGGTTTGCCATCACTATCTCGGAGTTACCGTCGGTGAGCTCAACGCTGATCAGTTCGTCGCCTTCGCGGATGATGATAGCGTTAACACCGAGCGAACGGGGATGTGAGTATGCTGCGAGACTCGTCTTCTTTATGACGCCGCGTTTTGTGGCGAACACAAGGTTGTGGGATTCCACAAAGTCGCGATCCTGCAGATTGCGCACTTTGATGAATGCGCTGACTTTCTCACCCTGCTCGATAGACAGGAGGTTCTGGATGGCACGTCCCTTGGCGTTTTTGGCTGCTTCCGGAATGTCATAGACCTTCATCCAGTAGCACCTGCCGCGGTTGGTGAAGAACAACATGTAGTTGTGCATTGATGCCTGGTAGATGTGCTCGATGAAGTCATGGTCGCGTGTCACGCTTCCACGGGCACCGAGACCTCCACGCTTCTGTGCGCGGAATTCGGCAAGCGATGTGCGCTTGATGTATCCGAGGTGAGATATGGTGATGACCATATCATCGTCGGCATATTCCGCCTCGGGATTGTATGTTCCCGACAGTTTCGGATCGATGATAGTGCGGCGCTTGTCTCCGTATTTGTCGCGCACCTCCTCAAGTTCCTGACGGATAAGGTTGCGACACACGGTATCATCGTTAAGTATCTCTTCCAGACGGCGGATCTCAGCCATTATCTCATCAAAGCTCTGGCGCAGCTTGTCCTGTTCCAGTCCGGTGAGTTGCTTGAGTCGCATCTCCACGATTGCAGCGGTCTGTGCTTCCGAAAGACCGAAACGCTCGGTGAGTTTGTTCCGGGCGTCTTCGGTTGAGTCCGATCCGCGGATGATGGAGATCACCTCGTCGATATTCTGTGAGGCGATGATAAGTCCTTCGAGTATATGGGCGCGCTCGCGTGCCTTTGCGAGGTCGAATTGTGTGCGGCGTATCACCACCTCATGACGGTGGTCGATAAATGCCTGCAGTATCTCCTTAAGATTGAGTGTGCGCGGACGTCCACCGACAAGAGCTACGCTGTTGACGCTGAACGACGACTGCATCTGCGTGAGTTTGTAGAGCTTTGTCAGCACTACGTTGGCATTTGCATCGCTCTTCAGTTTTATGACGATACGCATGCCCTTGTAGTTGGTCTCGTCGTTGATGTCGGCTATGCCGTCGATTTTCTTATCGTTGACAAGATCGGCTATATATTTAATAAGGAGAGCCTTGTTTACGCCGTAGGGGATCTCGTGGACAATGATGTTCTCATGGTTAGCCTCGGTCTCTATCTCGGCGTTGGCACGAAGTATTATGCGTCCGCGCCCGGTTGTATATGCGTCGCGGATGCCGGTTGTACCACATATCGTTCCTCCGGTGGGGAAGTCCGGACCGGGGATTATGTCCATAAGCTCGTCAATGGAGATCTCCGGATTGTCGAGCACCGCGATGGAGGCGTTGATCGCCTCCGTCAGGTTATGGGTCGGTATGTTAGTCGCCATGCCGACAGCGATACCGGTGGCTCCGTTGACAAGGAGGTTCGGGAAACGTGTCGGCAGCACGACCGGCTCACGGCGGGTGTTGTCGTAGTTTGGTTGGAAGTCGACTGTGTCGCGCTCTATGTCGCTGAGCATATCCTCACCGATGCGGCGCAGACGCACCTCGGTGTATCGCATGGCTGCGGGGCTGTCGCCGTCGACCGAGCCGAAGTTACCGTGACCGTCGACAAGAGTGTAGCGCATAGCCCAGTCCTGGGCGAGACGCACGACAGTGCCGTAGATCGACGAGTCGCCATGCGGGTGATATTTACCCATGACCTCTCCGACGGCATTCGCGGCTTTTTTGAAAGGATTTCCGGAGGTGTTGCCCATCTCGTTCATACCGAAGAGCACCCTGCGATGAACCGGCTTGAGACCGTCGCGTACGTCAGGGAGTGCTCGTGATACGATGACCGACATTGAATAGTCGATGTAAGCTGACTTCATCTCCTGCTCAATGTCAATCCGGTGGATGCGATCCTCCTTTATGATTTCTTCATCTTCTTCTGCCATAGTGAGAAATTGACTTCTTTTGTTAAATATCATACAAAGGTACGGATTTTTTTTGAAAAAGAAGTAACTTTGACCGTCACTTTGATGATTTTTTGCGTTAGAATGTTGGCGGCTGACTGTCGTTTGGCACGCTTATTGCATTCTGACTGTTTACACACATACTTGACTTACACAGATACATGGAAATAAGATTTAATGACGAACTCCAGCGGGCGCTTGCTAAAAGTCCGGAACAGGCATTGCGCCACAATGTGAGCGTGATCCGTCCGGAGCATCTTTTCCTGACGCTAATATCCGATCCGGAGGGAACGGCATTTAAGCTCATAGAGCGTGCCGCCCAGGGATCATCGGCATACCGTCTGTCGGAGCAGCTCGACGAATATATTTACAATACGGCTATCGATGAGGCTCCGTCGGGCGATGCCGATGCTCAGCCGCGCGACAAGGTGATCATCGATGACCTTACCAACCGCCTGATAAAGCTCAGCGTGCTTGAGGCTAAGATGGTGCGTAGCGATGTGGTCGGTCCGGAACATTTCGTTCTGGCTCTGTTCCACAATTCGGAGACGCGCCGTCTGGACTGCCTGAAGCCTTTTGAGGCGGCGGGTGTTACATACGCTACGCTGCATGCCATTGTTGCCGGTGCGGAATCGCCGGCTATGGGTGCGGGCTATGACGAGGATGAGGAGGCAGATGATGATATGCCTGATCAGCCACGTCAGAATCAGGCTGATACCGAGCGGCGGAAAGAGAGCAAGCCCACGGGAGACACTCCGGTGCTTGACAAATTCGGCAACGACATGACCCGTGCCGCCGAGGAAGGCAGGCTTGATCCGGTGGTGGGTCGTGAGGTGGAGATAGAGCGTCTGGCACAGATACTCAGCCGCCGCAAGAAGAACAACCCGGTGCTTATAGGCGAGCCGGGTGTCGGCAAGAGTGCTATTGTCGAGGGACTTGCGCTGCGCATCGTGCAGCGCAAGGTGTCACGTGTGCTTTTCGACAAGCGTGTGATATCGCTCGACATGGCTTCGATCGTGGCGGGTACCAAGTACCGCGGACAGTTTGAGGAGCGTGTGAAAGCGATACTCAATGAGCTTGCGAAGAACAAGAATGTGATACTCTTCATCGATGAGCTTCATACCATTGTCGGTGCCGGAAATGCGGCTGGAACAATGGATGCCGCCAATCTGCTCAAGCCTGCGCTTGCGCGTGGTGAGATCCAGTGTATAGGTGCTACCACGCTCGACGAGTACAGAAAGAATATTGAGAAGGATGGTGCACTTGAGCGTCGCTTCCAGAAAGTTATGGTTGAACCGACATCGGCTGAAGAGACCCTGACTATCCTGCACAATATCAAGGATAAGTATGAGGAACATCACAATGTGAACTACAGTGAGGGCGCTCTTGAGGCGTGCGTTCAACTGACGGGTCGCTATCTTTCCGACCGCAATTTCCCGGACAAGGCGATCGACGCTCTTGACGAGGCGGGATCGCGTGCACATATCACCAATATCACTGTTCCTGATGAGATAGAGCAGCTTGAACAGACCATTCAGGAAACGGCTGTCAACAAGCGCAAGGCTGCTCAGCAGGAAGATTTCAGGAGTGCCGCCGCTCTGCGCGACCAGGAGAAGAGTCTGAGGCAGCAGCTTGAGGATGCCAAGGCTCGGTGGGAGAATCAGCTCACCGAGAACCGCGTTGAGGTCGACGAGGAGAAAGTAGCCGAGGTTGTTGCGATGATGACCGGAGTCCCGGTGCAGCGTATAGCCCAGGCTGAAGGCAAGCGTCTGCGTGAGATGTCTCCGCTGCTTAAGTCGGAAATAATAGGGCAGGATGCGGCTATAGATAAGGTTGTCAAAGCTATACAGCGTAACCGTGTGGGACTTAAAGATCCCAATAAACCTATCGGCACGTTCATGTTCCTCGGCCCGACGGGAGTGGGTAAGACACATCTTGCCAAGAAGCTCGCGGAGTATCTTTTTGATTCAGCCGACACGCTGATACGCGTGGATATGAGTGAATATATGGAGAAGTTCACCGTGTCGCGCCTTGTCGGTGCTCCTCCCGGATATGTAGGTTATGAGGAGGGTGGTCAGCTGACGGAAAAGGTGCGCCGCCGCCCGTACTCTGTGGTGCTTCTCGATGAGATCGAGAAGGCTCATCCTGATGTCTTCAATCTGCTTCTGCAGGTGATGGATGAAGGACGCCTGACCGATAGCCTCGGACGGCGAATCGATTTCAAGAACACCATTATAATCATGACGTCGAATATCGGTACGCGTCAGCTCAAGGAGTTCGGCAGCGGTGTGGGTTTCAACACGACGACCGTCGACCGGGAATATTCACACGGTGTGCTCCGCAAGGCTCTCAACAAGGCTTTTGCTCCGGAATTCCTCAACCGAATCGACGATATAATAATGTTTGACCAGCTAGACCGCGAGGCGCTGTATCATATTATCGATATAGAGCTCGGTGGATTCCACCGGCGTCTTGAGGATCTCGGCTACAAGATTGAGATAACGCCGGAAGCAAAGGAGTTCATAGCCTCGAAAGGGTATGATCCGCAGTACGGTGCGCGTCCGCTGAAGCGCTCCATACAGAAATATGTGGAGGATAAGCTCGCCGAGCTTCTGATTGCCGACGAACTTCAGCCGGGAGCCACGCTCCGGATTGATGTCAATGCCGACAAGACTGACACGGATGCATCGGCAGTGTGATGCGTTTATCAGCCATTTTGGCAGATTGTCAGATTGACATTAGCGATTTTTAACTTGAAATGCCACGCCTCGGGTGTGGCATTTTCTTTGCTTGGATGTTTAACTGAAAGAAAACTGAAAAACTAAAAACAGATACATAATATGCAGACACAAAAAGGTACAATCGGCGTAACGACCGAGAACATCTTCCCGGTCATCAAGAAATTCCTTTATTCGGATCATGAGATTTTTCTTCGCGAGCTTGTGAGCAATGCGGTCGATGCAACCCAGAAGCTCCGCACGCTTGCTTCGTTCGGCGAGTATAAGGATGAGCTTGGCGAGCTTGATGTCCGCGTGACGGTCGATGCCGAGAAGGGAACCCTTACGGTCTCAGACCGCGGCATAGGTATGACGGCTGAGGATATAGACAAATATATCAACCAGATCGCATTCTCGGGTGCGGAGGAGTTTCTCGAAAAGTACAAGGATAGCGCGAACTCCATAATCGGTCACTTCGGACTCGGCTTCTATTCGGCATTCATGGTGGCGCGGAAAGTCGAGATCCGTTCGCTGTCGTACAAGGACGGTGCGCAAGGTGTGCGTTGGGAGTGCGACGGTTCGCCTGAGTACACCATGGAGGCTGTCGACAAAGGCGACCGTGGTACAGATATAATACTCTACATCGACGATGAGAACAAGAAATTCCTGCAGCAAAGCGAGATCGATGCGTTGCTGAAGAAGTATTGCCGCTTCCTTCCGGTGCCCGTGATAAGTGGCAAGGAGCAGGAGTGGAAAGATGGTAAGATGGTGGATACAGACCGCGACAAGGTGATCAACTCCACTCAGCCTATGTGGATGCGCAAGCCTGCGGATCTCACTGATGAGGATTATCGCAACTTCTACCACGAACTGTATCCCGGGCAGGAAGATCCCCTGTTCTGGATTCACCTCAACGTAGATTACCCCTTCAATCTTACCGGCATACTGTTCTTCCCCAAGATCAAGAATAACTTTGAGGTGACGAAGAACCGCATACAGCTGTACTGCAATCAGGTTTATGTGACAGATTCTGTAGAGGGTGTCGTGCCGGAGTTCATGATGCTTCTGCAGGGTGTGATTGATTCTCCCGACATACCGTTGAACGTGTCGCGTTCATACCTGCAAAGCGATACAGCCGTGAAGAAGATATCCGGCTATATCACCAAGAAGGTTGCATCGCGTCTTGAAGATATATTCAAGGCTGACCGTCCGGACTTTGAGAAGAAATGGGATGACATACGCATATTCATCGAGTATGGTATGCTGACAGATGAGAAGTTCTGCGATGCCGCAATGAAGTTCCTTCTTCTTACAGATACCGAGAAGCGCCACTTCACGCTTGAGGAATACCGCACGCTGATTGAGGCGTCGCAGACCGATAAGGATGGAAACATGGTGTACATCTACACAACCGACCCTACGGCGCAGTATTCCTACATCCAGGCTGCTGTAGCCAAGGGCTACGATGTTCTGCTGATGGATGGACAGCTCGACAGTCACTTCATCGGTCTGCTTGAGAGCAAGATCGAGAAATCGCGGTTCGTGCGTGTGGATTCCGACACTGCTGATCGTCTCATACCGTCAGCCGACCAGAAGAGTGCTGATCTGACTCCGGAGGTTCGCGATATGCTGACGGCAATGTTCCGCTCGCAGCTTCCTAATGTGGAAAAGGCTGAGTTTATAGTGACGTTTGAGGCTTTGAGTCCTGATGCGGCTCCGGTGATGATAACGCAGAACGAATACATGCGCCGAATGAAGGATATGGCGGCTCTCCAGCCAGGCATGAGCTTCTATGGTGAGCTGCCCGATTCCTACAATCTCATTGTTAATACTGAGCAGCCCGTTATAAAGCGCATCGTTGATAGTGCCGATGCCGATCTGATGCCGAAACTCCGGCAGGGGATTGATGCTCTTGCTGCCGACAACGCCGCAATCAAGTCGCTGCGCGACTCCGCTACCGACGGAAAGCTCAACGACGAGCAGCAGAAGCAGGTTGACGAGCTTGAGTCGAAGGCTGCCGATCAGCGCCGCAGCAATGATGACGTTGCCGCTGAATATGCCAAGGGTCAGCCTCTGGTGAAGCAGACTATAGATCTCGCATTGCTTGCAAACGGTCTGCTCCGTGGCGCAGAGCTGAGCGCGTTTATCAACCGTTCGGTTAGCCTGCTCTGATCAACTGCATAAAACTTAATATTGGCTGTGTCAATTCAGGCACAGCCAATATTTTCACCAAAATGTCGTAACAACTGGTGACGTTTCTTTGCGGTAGGATTTGATTGGACGGGATCTGATCTTGTAAAACATCCCGTTTGACAGATCATATTTGTGATTTTGTAGATTTTATAATCTGTCAGGATTAAAATTCTATTGATTCGCATTGCCGTTCGGAACAAAATAGCTACTTTTGCGCCGCCGCAGCCGAAATCAGGCATTTGTCGGCATGGAATAAACGATATAAACAACTACACAACATAAAGATATGTATTGGACATTAGAACTTGCATCAAAACTCGAGGACGCACCCTGGCCTGCAACGAAAGATGAGCTCGTTGACTATGCAATGCGTTCCGGTGCACCACTCGAGGTGATAGAGAACCTCCAGGAAATGGAAGATGAAGGCGAGACCTACGAGTGCATCGAGGACATCTGGCCAGACTATCCCAGCAAAGAAGACTTCTTCTTCAACGAAGAGGAGTATTAAGGCTTGGGGATGCGATATAGATAAACGACAGCGGATGTGTCAGAATTGATGCATCCGTTGTTTGTTTTTAGTGTTGGACTGTGGCGTGGGTAGAATCATGGATCGCTAATATTCGGAGGTTGAAGTGGCGGTTGGGAAAACCATTAGGGTAATGTTGTTGTTTCTTATATGAAGACTCTACATAGATGATGAGGACTCGATCTGGAGTGATGAGGACTTCATAGTGATGGGGGCTTCATTTGAGTGTCGCAAATGCAGTAGTCGCTATTGCGGCAGTACATAGAAATTAAAGAAATGTTCAACATAAAAACATCTGTTATGGATCAGAAAGATAAGAAAGAGACAAATAAGGCAACCGTTTCGGAATCGCTTGAATATCCAGGCGTTGCTTTGAATCAGTCGGACAAAAACAAGGTCACTGAGGAACTCGAGAAGCAGAGCACAAAAGAACTTAACAACAATCCGCGTAACAACGACATGTGATTATGTGGATTCATCCGGTTCCGTATGTGCGGATATAACTTACAAGGGGCTGCATCACTATTTGGGGTGCAGTCTCTTTTTTTTGTGCGGGATGCGCAGAATCATCATGACTGCGACTTAGCTCGGACATTTTCCCGGAAAATGTGACGGTGAATATATTCAAGCTATTTTTTATGCTGCGGTTGCTGTATTTTGGAAAAGTATAGCTAAATTTGCATCAAATGCAGACTGAATCATCCATATCGACCGGGGCTACGGAAACCGAACGGGCTGAAATATGTCGGCTGGCACTGCGCCTTGTCCACAAGGCGGCACCGTCAGTCCGTAAGGGAGATTTCGCAGCCGTGCGCAGTGCGTATCGCGATGTAGCCGATAGCGTGGCTTCGGCGCGCGATCTGTTCGGCATCCACCTTGTCCGTCATGCGCTTGATACCGCATGTACGCTCTGCAGCTCCGTCAGTCCCGACAGGAGTATGATCGCTGCGATTCTACTCATGCCTCTTTTGAGGCTCAATCTGCTTAAGCCTGAGGAATCTGGAGATATATGGGGCAGTGATGTAGCAACGCTTCTCCGCGGTCTTGACAAGGTGACGCGTCTCTACAGCCGTAATACCTCGGTGGAGAGTGAGAATTTCCGCAATCTGCTGCTCACTTTTGCCGAGGATATTCGTGTGATAATAATAATGATCGTGGAGCGCTGTGTGCTCATGAGATCAATAAACCATCATCCGGATCAGGAGCACGTGCTTGAAGTGGCTCATGAGGCACGCAATCTATACGCTCCGCTTGCTCACCGTCTCGGTCTGTACAAGATCAAAAGCGAGCTTGAGGATCTGTCGCTCAAATATACAAACCGTGAGATTTACACCCGCATAGCGAGAAAACTTAACGAGACCAAGGCGGGGCGCGACGCTTATATAGCGGCGTTTATCGACCCTGTCAAGCGTGAACTTGAGCGTGCGGGACTTAAATTTGACATCAAGGGTCGCACGAAATCCATATCCTCTATATGGAACAAAATTCAGAAGCAGAACAACGATCTTGAACATATCTACGACCTCTTTGCCATACGTGTGATACTCGATGTGCCGCCCGAGCGTGAGCGCAGTGAGTGCTGGCTTGTCTACTCCATTGTGACCGACATGTATCAGCCTAATCCCGCGCGCTTGAAAGACTGGCTGAGTATTCCGAAGAGCAATGGTTATGAATCACTTCACATAACCGTGCAGGGACCTGACGGAAGATGGGTCGAGGTACAGATCCGCTCGCGCCGAATGGACGAGATCGCAGAGAAAGGTGTCGCAGCTCACTGGAAATACAAAGGTATAAAGAGCGAGAATAATCTTGACACATGGATCAACCATGTGCGCGAGATCCTTGAGGGAGCCGAGAGTGGACCGATTGAACTGATGAAGGAGTTCAAGACGGATGTCTACAGCAAGGAGGTGTTTGTGTTCACCCCGAAAGGCGATCTGTTCCGGCTTCCGCTTGGGGCTACAGTCCTGGATTTCGCATTCAACATACATTCGAAGATCGGATGCACCTGCACCGGTGCAAAAGTCAACGGACGCACGCGCCGTATAAACCATCGTCTGCAGAGCGGTGACACAGTTGAGATAATGACCTCAGCCAACCAGGCTCCAAAAGCTGACTGGCTAAGTTTTGTGACAACATCAAAGGCGCGCTCCAAGATCCGCCAGAGCCTTAAGGAGCGCGACAGCCGCGCGGCAGAACTCGGGCGTGAGCTGCTGCAGCGGCGGTGCAAGAACCGTAAGGTAGAGATTGATGAGGCGGCTCTGATGCGTGTCATAAAGAAACTCGGCTTCAAGACCGTGACTGAATTCTACAACGAGATCGCAGCCGAAAGGCTTGATCCTGCTCAGGTGATAGCCACGCATGAGGAACTTGAGCGCCGTGACGCCGAGCCACAGGAAGTCCGTTCGGCAGACGAGTTCATAATGCCTGCGGTCACGGAAGAAACCGCATCGGACGATGTCCTTGTGATCGGTGACAACATCAAAGGTGTCAACTACCGCATGTCGCGTTGTTGCAATCCGATTTATGGCGACCGCGTGTTCGGATTCGTATCGTCCGAAGGTGTCATAAAGATACACCGCTGTGACTGCCCGAACGCAGCTAATATCCGCTCGCGCTATCCTTACCGTGTGATCAATACCCGTTGGTCGGGTCGGTCGGGCAATCAGTTCGCGGCGACTCTCCATGTAGTAGGTCATGATGATATAGGTATAATCACCAACATAACATCCATAATAAACAAGGAGTCTACGGCAACACTGCGCAGCATAGCCATCGATTCGCACGACGGCATGTTCAGTGGACATCTGACGGTCGGTGTCGCCGATGTGGCGTCGTTGACAAACCTGATAAAGAAAATACGAACCGTAAAAGGAGTTAAAGATGTGCAACGTAATCTCTAAATACATTGTAGCGGCGTTAGCTGCCACTTTGCTGGCATCTTGCGGCGACAAGGATAAAGATGCTGCCGCAGGATTGCTCGAACAGGCACGTGCGGAGTTCACTGCAGATAATTATAACTCGGCGCTTGCCACGCTTGATACGCTCGACGCACGCTATCCGGCGCAAGTCGAGATACGGCGTCAGGCTATGCATCTCCGTCCGCAGGTGATTGAGCGGCTGACATTGCGCGAGCTGACCTCGGCTGACAGTCTGATCGCCGTGCTGACATTGAGCACAGACTCATTGCGTGATGTGCTTGAATTTGTGCCGGATGCTTTTGAGGGATATTATACATCCCGGCAGATAAAGGGCAAAGTCCCCGCTGAGGCTACTGGACTGTATGCCAGAATGTCTACCGATGGAGTATTCAGCGTGGTCAGCAGTGCACCGAAAGGCACGCAGAGCACATCAGTCACACTTACCACCGAAGGCTTGGAGGCAACTACACCTGATGTCGCTTGCGACGGTGAACGTAATGACCGTTCGCGCGGGGTGGAAATCATTACATTCATGCCGTTGGAATGCGACACGCTTGGACATTTCGCCAGCATAAACCTTGGTCGCCCGATTACTGCACGTTGGAACGGTGCGAAGCCCCATTCAGCAAAACTTGCTGAGCCGCAGGCTCGTGCTCTTGCGGAAGTCTATGGTGCCTCGCGTTCATTCGCCGCACTCCGTTCCGCCCAGATGAGGAAACAGATGCTTGAGCGACGGCTCGATATAGCGCGGAGTCAGATGGCACGTACTTTCAGTAACGATTCAACTGCAGCTGACTGATGGTTACTGTAGCCGAAGATTTCAATATACGGCATAACAATACATTCGCAATGGATGTTACATGCCGGAGATGGGTGGAATACACCTCGGAGTCCGACGTGTGGCAGTTTGTAGATGAATTGTCAGCCGGACGCGCAAAATGTATAGGTGAGGGGAGTAACCTGCTCTTCACCGGTGATTATACCGGCTCTTTGCTTCATTCCCGTATAATGGGAATGGATGTCGAAATGGATGGACGCGATATGCTGATAACCGCCGGTTCCGGCATGCACTTTGATGATCTTGTGGCACACACGGCAGCTGCCAATCGCAGCGGTCTCGAAAACCTGACCGATATACCGGGGCAGGTTGGAGCCGCAGCGGTGCAGAATATCGGAGCTTATGGCGTCGAGGCTAAGGATGTTATTGAATCCGTGCGCTGTATCGACACACATACACGTCGCGTAACCGTATTGCCGGCAGCTGATTGCGCATACGGATATCGTGAATCGTTGTTCAAAAATGAACCGAACCGCTTCGTGGTTGTCGCAGTCACTTTCCGTCTATCAGGAAGCGCCGTGCCGCGGATAGATTATGGTAATCTGCGTGAGCGTCTCGGTGATACTGCCGCTACGCCCCAGGCTGTGCGTGATGCGGTGAGGGAAATACGTGCCGAAAAGCTGCCGCCGCTTCCTGAAGTGGGAAGCGCGGGAAGTTTCTTCAAGAACCCGGTTGTGGCGGAAGAAGAATTTATACGCATTCAGAATCTTGCCCTGCAGGAGTGGGGTGAGGATACGCGCGTGCCCCACTATATGTTGCCGGATTCTATGGTCAAGATCCCTGCGGCATGGCTGATAGAGCGCTGTGGCTGGAAAGGGAAGCAGCTGGGCAATGCCGGAGTATGGCACAAACAGCCGCTCATCCTCGTCAATCTCGGCGGTGCCTCACCTGATGATATCGTAGAACTTGAGAATCGTGTCATATCGAGTGTGAGCGAACGATTCGGAATACACCTGTCGCCGGAAGTCGAACATATAGCATAGGATTCTCGTTTCAAAATTAGATTATTTACCCACCCCCCCAAAAAATATACCAAAGTGAGCAAGTTTATAATAGAAGGAGGCAACAGGCTTTCAGGAACCATAGAGCCGCAGGGCGCCAAGAATGAGGCGTTGCAGGTCATTAGTGCCGTACTGCTCACCTCAGATGAGGTGATGATCGACAATGTCCCTGAGATTCTCGACGTACGTAACCTCATAGCTCTACTTGAGGGGATGGGGGTGAAGGTGTCACGTCGCGCTCCGGGTTCATATACATTCAGGGCTGATGACGTCAACCGCGAGTATGTGGCGAGCGAGGAGTTCGTGAAGCTCTGCGCGTCGTTCAGAGGCTCGGTGCTTGTTGTCGGACCGCTGTTAGCTCGCTTCGGAGCCGCTTACTTCGCAAAGCCGGGCGGTGACAAGATCGGCAGACGGAAAGTAGACACGCATATCTTCGGACTCATGAAGCTCGGCGCGAGTCTGGAATATGATAGCCACATGCGCGCCTATCGCCTGACGGCACCCGACGGAGGGCTGCACGGCAGCTATATGTTGCTCGATGAAGCGTCGGTGACCGGTACAGCCAACATAATAATGGCTGCGGCACTCGCACATGGCGACACTACCATATATAACGCCGCATGCGAGCCTTATGTGCAGCAATTATGCAGGATGCTGGTGGGAATGGGATTGAAGATAGATGGGCTCGGATCAAATCTCATAACAATCCATGGACAGCCATCGCTGCATGGCACCACACACCGCATTCTTCCCGATATGATCGAGGTGGGAAGTTTCATAGGCATGGCTGCACTCAACCGCAGTGAGATAACGATAAAAAATGTATCATACGATAATCTCGGTATAATCCCAGACTCGTTCAGGCGCATGGGTGTCAAGCTTGAGCGCCGTGGTGACGATATATATGTTCCAGCGCAGGAAAGCTATCAGATCGAGACCGCGCTCGACGGATCAATCCTGACAATCGCTGATGCTCCATGGCCAGGGCTGACTCCAGACCTGTTGTCGGTGATGCTTGTGCTCGCCACACAATGCCAGGGGAGTGTGCTCATACATCAGAAGATGTTCGAGAGCCGCCTGTTCTTTGTCGACCGTCTGATCGATATGGGTGCGCAGATAATGCTTTGCGACCCGCACAGAGCTGTGGTGATAGGACTCGACAACCGTTTCCCGCTGCGAGCCAACAAGATGCTTTCGCCCGACATACGTGCAGGAATTGCCATGCTGCTTGCGGCGATGTCGGCAAAGGGTGTGAGCGAGATCGGCAACATATCGCAGATCGACCGAGGTTATGAGGATATCGACAAACGACTCAACGCACTCGGGGCTAAGATCTACCGCGAGGATTGACCTGTTTATAGCATTCGCCTGATGAAAGATGTGACAGATATCGACGAGAGTGTTTCAGATCAGATGAAACCGGATCAGGAGCCTGATCAATCCACCACACTGCGTGGCCGGATCATGCGTCTCGTGGAGCGTGGTAAAGCCGCCTACGAGTATTGCGTGACAGGTGTATGGCGTGATACGGACGATAACTGGCGTGTGCGTCTGGTGAAGATTGTCAATCTTACCGTGCGTGGTTTCCTTGACCGTGATCTGCAATCCAAGGCGTGTGCCCTCACATACAGGATGCTCCTTGCTATCGTCCCTGCGCTTGCATTGATTTTCGCTATCGGGCGTGGATTCGGGTTCCAGAATATTCTGCAGAAGGAACTTCTCGATTATCTGCCGTCGCAGCAGAAAGCCCTCCACGCAGCTTTCGGATTTGTTGATTCATATCTCGCACAGGCTTCGGAAGGGCTGTTCGTAGGTGTCGGTATTGTCTTCCTGCTCTGGACGTTACTGTCTCTTCTGAGCAGCGTTGAGGATACTTTCAATGATATATGGCGTGCCAGCACTGGACGCACCTACTGGCGCAAGATTACAGATTATCTCGCCATATTCCTCATTCTTCCCATACTGATGATCTGTTCGGCGGGTCTGTCGCTTCTCATGTCCTCCACATTGCAGAGCATAATAGATGTCGACTTTCTGCGCCCGGCTGTGAACTGGGCGCTCGATGCCGCGAGCTACGTCTTTACCGCCCTCTTCTTTACCGGGGCATATATGATGATACCTAATGCCAAGGTGAGGTTTGGCAACGCTATAGTCGCCGGCGCTTTTGTAGCACTTGCATTTCAGGTGCTTCAATGGATTTTTGTGACCGGACAGATGTACGTCACTAAATACAATGCCATCTACGGCAGTTTCTCTTTCCTCCCCCTCATGCTGATATGGCTACAGCTTGTATGGCTCTTCACTCTGATAGGCGCGACACTATGCTATGCCTCGCAAAACGCCGGTCAGTTCAGTTTTTACCGTGATGTCGCTGATATCTCGAGGATATACCGGCGTGAGGTCACGATAGCTGTCATGGCTATAATCGCCAAGCGTTTCACCCAGGGTAAGAGTCCTATCACAGTCAATACCCTCTCACGCCTGTATGGAATTCCGGTCAGTCTGGCAAGAGATGTCGTGCTTGAGTTGAAGCGTATAGGATTGCTCAATTTCATACAGGCAAAGGCAGAATTTCTTGAGCATCCTTTGCAGCCGGGTATCGATGTTGCCAACCTTACGGTCGGTGAGGTGGTGCGCCGTCTGCAGCAGGAGGGTTCGAGCGGATTCATACCCGGTTTTGAGGATGAATTCGCCGCTGTGCGCAAAGTTACCGATGAAATTTCATCGGCTATGATACACGTGGCTGATGAGACAAATATCATATCCCTAAATATAAAAGTATGAAAAAACAGATTGCAACGACCGCAGCTCCCGCAGCTATCGGTCCCTACAGCCAGGCTATCGACCTCGGCAACATGGTGTTCATCTCAGGTCAGATTCCTGTAAATCCCGCTACCGGCGAGGTGCCCGAAGGAATTGCCGCCCAGACCGCTCAGAGCATCGCCAACATCAAGGCTATACTCGCAGAAGCAGGACTGACCATTGACAACGTGGTAAAGACCACAGTATTCCTCGCTGATATGAGCCTCTTCGTGCCTATGAACGAGGTTTACGGCAAGGAGTTCACCGCACCCTATCCCGCACGCTCAGCTGTGGCTGTACGCGAGCTCCCGAAGCAGGTGCTTGTCGAGATCGAGACCATAGCAGTGCGCTGATCGCAGCACAATGACGATACAGCGGGGAGGCTGTTCCGGTTTATATCCGGGGCAGCCTCCTCTTTTTTATAATGCGGATAGTTTTATAACGCGGATAGCTCCTGCATGAGGTCGGCTACAACAAAGGTTGACCCACCGACAAACACAGTGGCGTCAGGTGCCGCGGCTGCTATAGCTTTTCTGTAGGAAGTCATGACATCATCGCTGACATCAGCCACGTTGATTCCGACGTTTTCAGCCTCTATGGCAAGTTTAGCCGCCGGCATGGCGCGCTCGTTGGATGGAGCGGTAGCGTGGAATCTGCATTCAGGTATCGAAGCTATCATCCTCAGGACTGTAGCAACATCCTTGTCGGCTACGAAGCCGATCACGAGTTCTTTTGGACCCGGAATAGCGGCAAGTCTCCCGGCAAGGTATTTCCATCCTCCCGGATTATGCCCGGTGTCAGCGATTACCACCGGTGATACGCCGGGAGCCGACAGCCGGCTCCAACGACCCATCAGACCGGTCGACGTGCATACGTCAGCAAATCCATTGATGACCGCTTCCGTGGGTATCGAAAATCCACGCTGGCGCAAGGTGTCTATTGCAGTGAGTATTGTCGCGGCATTTCGTGTCTGGCATTCCCCGCTAAGTTGAGCATCGATAATACCGAAATTCCTGGTGAGGTATCGCTGCGTGCCGTCCGGCATTTCTGTCGTGGAAATTATCTGATTCTCGCGGTCGGCAAAACGTATTGTCGATCCGGTATTTCGGGCGGTTTCACTGAATACTTGGGCAACTTCCCCTTCCGCCTCGCCAATTACCACCGGCACTCCATGTTTTATAATCCCTGCCTTCTCGCGAGCTATGGATTGGAGATCGTTGCCCAATATCGCTGTGTGGTCGAGCGAGATGTTGGTGATCACCGATAACTCAGGTGTGATTATATTGGTGCTGTCAAGACGTCCACCGAGACCGGTCTCTATAACTGCGACATCGACACCACATCGAGCAAAGTAATCGAATGCCATGCAGGTTACCATCTCGAAAAACGACGCATGCACTGAAAGATCCAGACCATTCCAACGCTCTATAAAGTCGGCGACTGCATCTTTGGTTATCATCTCACAGTCAATACGTATGCGTTCACGGAAGTCCACAATATGAGGCGAGGTGTACAACCCGGTCCGGAATCCTGCGGAGCTTAGTATTGCCGCAAGTGTGTGCGCGGTCGAACCCTTGCCGTTTGTGCCCGCAATATGTATTGAGCGGAATTTCCCGGATGGCTGCCCGAATGCGTCATCGAGCATTCGGGATGTGTCAAGCGAGGGATCGTAGGCTTTGGCACCTACTTTATGGAATGCGGCGAAACCGTTGTTGATTATTTCGAGAGCACGCTCGTAACGTTGTTGGGAATATGGCATAGTTTTGTAAAGAAAAAGTCGATAATATCAGGCGCTCCGCAGGCAACGGCAGAGCGGAAGCCGGCGTTGCCGTTCACCTCGCAGACTGTATATCCGTCGCCGTCGAAAAGCAGGTCGACCCCGGCAAAAAACAGACCTATAGCCTCGGTTGCGGCGATGGCAAGTGCGGCAGCCTCGGGCGGGGGAGTGCATAGTGTTGCGTTGCCTCCTTGCGAGTAATTGGAGACAAACCGGTTGTCTATGGAATTGCGTATGACCGCACATACTACAGATCCTCCAATCACCCATACGCGCATGTCGCGTCCGTGGCTGGATTCCACATATCTCTGCACAAGCATATTTCTGCCACAGCTTTCGGCTGCAGAGACAAATTCACTGTGATCGCTAACGAGAGATACGTTTATGCCGCGTGAGCCATCGGTCTGTTTCACGACAAATCTACTGTCACCGACAAGTGCTTTCGCGGTGTCGTATGTGCATGAGCGGTCGACAAGAAAGGTCGCGGGGGTGGATATGCCTGATTGTGTGAGTCTGAGGTGTGTCAGCATCTTATCGTGCGACGTCAACATGCTGTCGGTGCTGTTGACCACACGGCTCCCCATCAGTTCGAGTTGGCGGCTCAGAGCCATGTCGTATCCGCGCATTATGGTTATGTCTGGTGTCGGAGTCTGCTCCCCTGCGATGTACAGCGACATATTTCTTCCGCTGACACCAGTCGCTATATCTTCAATGAAGGCAACCCGTAGGTTTATGCCATGGGCGGCTGCGGCGCATCGCCACCAGTCAAAAGCGTTCGGACCATTACCGAGCGTTGCGCGTGGGAAGATAGCAAGTCCCTCCATCAGAAAGGCATATACAGCAGGAAGCCCGCAAGTCCGGCAATAAGTATGACTATTATGGGATGAAGCTTTGCAAAATAAACGAGTGCGAAAGCCCCTCCGCATATAGCCACCGATTTCAACACCTCTGCGGTCTCTTCACCGAAATTGGCGCTGTTCATGAGCAGCAGCGCCGCCGAAGCAATAAGTCCGACCACTACCGGGCGAAGACCGGCGAACACACCTTTGACAAGCGCGCTCTCCTTATGGCGGGTTATGAAGTGGCTTGTATATACAGTAAGTATGAACGACGGCACGACAACCACCAGAGTGCACAGCAGTGATCCGAGGATCCCGAATACCGGCGAAGAGAAAGCCTCGGAGTAGACACCCGGAGCCACATAGCCGATATATGTCGCCGAGTTTATACCTATCGGTCCGGGAGTCATCTGTGAGATTGCGACGATATCTGTGAACATCTGGCTTGTGATCCAACCTGGACCTACAATCTCGCGTTCAATCAGTGCAAGCATGGCATATCCGCCGCCAAATCCGAACAGACCAATCTTAAGATATGCCCAAATCAGTTTCAGGTAGATCATTTCGATTGCATTTTATTGCGCATGGCATTGCGCGTGAACCAGATGTATCCGCCTATACCCCCGAGCACGATCCATAGTATCGGGCTTGAGACAACCGGAAGTTTACTCCATATCAGGGCCGCTGCTGCGACCGGTATCAGGAATGTATAGCGGTTGAGTTTTGCCGCTTTAGCCGCAGAGATCACGGGAGCTATGATCAGGGCTACAACCGCCGGACGTATGCCTCGGAAAATGGCGTCGAGTGTGGCGTTGTTCTTTATCAGGTCGGGTGTGAGGAATATCGCTATTGCGAGTATTATGAGGAAAGAAGGCATTATTGTTCCCAATGCGGCGCAGATGCTTCCGCGTGTGCCTCTGAGACGGTCGCCGACAGCTACCGATATGTTCACAGCCAGAATGCCCGGCAGCGATTGTGCCACAGCAAGCTGGTCGAGAAATTCCTCACGGTCAAGCCAATGGTGCTTGTCGACAATCTCTTTCTCTATGATTGATATCATAGCCCACCCTCCGCCGAAGGTGAACGCGCCTATCTTGAGAAATGTCGTGAAGAGTTGAAGCAATATATTGTTCATGTCTGTCACTGTGATTTTAGCCGCAAAGTTAAGCATTATTACCGAGACGTCGGCTCCATGTCGGATTCTAAAAGAAAGTGACCGCGGGCATAGGTCTGCTCACGGTCACTGTGTTGTTTGCTGGCGGGGTAGCGTCGCGTATGCGGCTCTTACTCTGCTGCAGGAGCCTCAGCTGTTTCAGCTGCTGCTTCCTCCTCAGCTGCAGGTGCCTCTGCGGCGGCAGCTGCTGCCTCAGCCTCAGCCTTTGCGGCTGCGATCTCTGCCTTTTTCTTGGCTACGATCTCTGCCTTGGCTTTGTTCTTAGCCTGCTCTTCTGCAAGACGCTCCTTGGCGGCAAGCTCGCGCTTGTCAGCCATCGATGTGCGCTGTGCGTCGACAGCAGCCTGCTTCTCAGCCTTCCAGGCATCAAAACGGCGCTGAGCCTCAGCCTCATCGAAAGCGCCTTTCTTAACGCCACCCTGAAGGTGTTTCATCAAGAGAACGCCCTCCTGTGAGAGGATGTTGCGAACGGTGTCGGTGGGCTGTGCACCGACGTTAACCCAATACAAAGCCCGCTCGAAGTTCAGAGTTACCGTAGCGGGGTTCGTGTTAGGATTGTACGAACCGATGCGCTCGATAAAACGACCATCTCGTGGTGCTCTGCTGTCGGCGATAACGATTGGATAGAACGCATAGTTCTTACGACCATGACGCTGCAATCTGATTTTAGTTGCCATTAGAAAATGTCTGTTAAAATGTGGTTTGTATGGATTTTCGGGTGCAAAGGTAGTGATTTTTCCGCCAAATACCAAATATTTCGGTGATTGCATGTACTTTTTCCGATGGTTATTTGCTAAATTTGCCGCACTAACCATACTGATACAATCATGGATATTAAGAAAAGCAGACTGTATACCGCTACCGGCGATGACGGAACAACAGGACTTGTAGGTGGCATGCGTGTGCCGAAACACTCGGCGAGACTTGAGGCATACGGAACTGTCGATGAACTCAACTCACACATCGGGCTTCTTGTCGCATCGCTCCCGGCGTCGGATGATTTCGATGCTGAGCGCTCAACACTACGCTGGGTTCAGCACCGCCTTTTTGATATCGGCAGTGCGCTTGCCACGCCTCCTCAACCAGACGTTACGCCTAAGGCTGGGGTTGATGAGCAATGCATCTCACGCCTCGAGCACGCGATTGATGAGGTGGATTCATTCCTTCCGCCGTTCCGTAAGTTCATTCTCCCCGGCGGCACTGTCGCTGCGGCTGAAGCACACGTATGCCGTACGGTAGCCCGACGGGCTGAACGGCGAATCACAGCACTTGCAGCAACCGAGCCGGTCAATCCGCTCACGCAGCGTTACATGAACCGCCTCAGTGATTATCTTTTTGCCGCAGCGCGCTTCAACAATATCAAAGCTGCCGCCGACGAAGTTTTCTGGGAGAAAGATTGCTGAGTGGCACTGCGGGTATAGCCTGACACTCATTCCTTGGGCAACCCTCTTGAATCTGCATGGCAAATTTAGTAAGCAGAAGTTGCAGCAATAACAATAGCGTCTGTCCGTATATAGGATGGGCGCTATTGACTATAATAAGATGAAATTCCGTAAAGTTGGTAATAAAATCCGTGTTTTTGGTTAAAACAGCAGCGCGGAAATTTGCTAATTTTGTGTCATCCTATTCAGATCCCTATTAGTGAAGAAGTAATTTTTACGGACCTCTAAACCCAAACAAAAATGAATAGACCATACATAGTTTGCCACATGGTTGCCTCAATCGACGGTCGCATTGACTGTGCGATGGTTGACAAAATCAGTGGCGACGAGTATTACGACACTCTTAAGAAACTTGACTGCCCGACATCACTTGAAGGGCGGGTGACTATGGAGCACTATAATGCCCGCAAAGAGCCGTTCGTAGCCAATGATCCTACTCCGCATGGCACGTCATCGGTATATCGGGCGGTTGAGTCCGATAGTTATATTGTGGCGGTCGACACCTATGGCAAGTTATGTTGGAATGCGTCTGATATCGACGGTGTGCCACTTGTCTGTGTCGTCAGCGAGCAAGTGCCGCAGGAATATATCGAGATGCTAAAAACTCAGGGAATATCATACATCAGTGTCGGTCGAGATGCAATAGACTTGCCGAAAGCTATGGAGATACTGTATGCGGAATTCGGAGTAAGACGCATGGCTGTTCTCGGCGGCGGACACATAAACGGAGGTTTTCTTGCCGCCGGACTGATTGATGAAGTGAGCCTTCTGCTTGCTCCCGGTATAGACGGACGCAAGGGGCAGACCGCGCTTTTCGATGGCATAGCGGACATGAACCGTATGCCGGTTAAGTTATCGCTGGAAAGCGTTGAGCGCATAGATAACGGGACAATATGGATCAGATATAAAACCGACTACCGATGAGAAAGATAGTCAGCATGGCGATTGCGTTTGTAGCATCGGCACTTTCAATGGTCTCATGTGCCGACAATAATGCATCGGCAAAGTGGATACAGAAAATGAAATGAGAATGGAAAGTCATAGTGAGAATGCTCCCGAAATCCGGATAGATTGCGCGCATCCGACTCCGGAAGAAGCTGAGCTTTCCAGGCGGCAGATGCAGACTCTGTTCAGGCTTAATCATACGATGCCTGCCACTGAGGAGTTTGACGCTCTGTTGCGCGAGTTATTCCCCGCGATGGGTGAGGGGAGCCGTGTCGCCACTCCATTGAATGGCGTGAGATTCCATAAGGTCAGAATCGGAAAGAATGTTGTGATAATGCCAGGCTGTCTGATGATGTCAGCCGGAGGTATCACGATCGAAGATGAGGCAATGGTAGCTGCCAATGTTCAGCTGATTTCCAATAATCATGATCTTGAGGAGCGTATGATCATAACCTGTAAGCCTGTCAGAATATGCCGCAGGGCATGGATTGGAGCCGGCTCGACGATACTTCCGGGTGTTACTGTGGGTGAAAATGCTGTTGTCGGTGCCGGAAGCATTGTGACTAAAGATGTCGAGGCTGACACGATAGTAGCCGGTAATCCTGCAAGAGTAATACGTAAAATCTCACGGACGTAGACCGTCTACCGTCTATATGAAACATAAACCGATCATCAACTTATCTAAGATAACAACCATGTTAAGAAAAATCCGCATAACGCTTGCAGTGATATTCTGGAATGCTCATGCAGATTGTCGGCGGCTAGTTAGTTATCAACTGTTTGATACGCCGCTGGCATGAATACGTGGTTTTATATAGGCAAAATATTGAACATAGAAGGAATATTAAGATGCCCTTTGGACTTGAAGGTGAAAAATCTCCAAGTCCAAAGGAGAGTCCGACCGATAATATCCCAACAAACCGAAAAGATCTACAGACTTTTTTCCGTCCTGAACCGGAGGGGATCATATATTAAAAAAACTCGGAACTATCTGATAGTCCGAGGTTTGTCTTGTATAGTCCGAATTAGGTCGGATGCCATAAGTGGAGATGGAGGGACTTGTTCCCAACGCTCCAAATATAGTCATATCAGATAGTTGGCTCTTGCCATTTTTCCTTTGAAACGATTTGGTGACAAATCTCAGATTGGTGTTCTTTGCCTTCCGCGACCCTGACTTCTCAGCGGTCTAACCGTATTGCGAATTTAACGAATTTCGGACACATACACAAGTCCGAGGGTTCGTTTTAGCGTTTAATAACATCATCAAATCTTTAACGCACGGCGAATGCCG
>OFFM01000386.1_pt1 | contig 37354 bp, 31 predicted proteins | sample 1521401 | NCBI WGS metagenome assembly OFFM01 (sample SAMEA3504118, study PRJEB24116) | mouse gut metagenome | biome: mouse gut; feature: mouse-associated habitat; material: faeces | place: Denmark | collected 2011
GAAATAGAATTAAAAGAAAAAAAGAGAGAAAAGAAAATATTATTTGTAATATTTTGTATGAATGTTAAAGGGAAATGCTCTAAAGTCTTCAGGGCTCCAATTGCCCTGGGTTGGTTTAGATCCACTCAACGGCAAGAACAAAAATATCTTAACTGATAATGATTTGTCAAGAGCAAAACAAGCTAATCCTACCTATTATCAAAACGTCTCTCCGCGGGGGCTTATCTGTTTCAATCTTAAGACACAGCAAGCCATGATTACTGTTTTTAAAGACAAGCAAAATCTTTCTGCAATAATGTTAAGACAATTAAATATACTCAGCTAATTGCATTAATACGTATGCACGCTCATGGGAGCTGTGGGGAGATAAGAAACTCCAAGCCATGTTATCATAAGTAAAATAAATGCAAACGGTAAAATATAGACAGCAATTTGGCAGGTGTTTTTTTGCAGGCGCATATGGATGTAGATTAAATAACCGATAACAGTAATAAAAGCCCATGTTTCTTTAGGGTCCCATGCCCAGTAATGTCCCCATGCTTCTTTTGCCCAAAATGCACCGAATAAAAGTCCTAAAAGCAGAAAACCCAGTCCCACATAAACAATATTATCTGTAAATTTAAATAATTCTTTATCTTCAATATGATGACGGAATTGATACATTAATCTCAATGAGCATAAACAGCTAACTCCCAATAGGGCATAGGAGAATATATAAACTGTGACATGCGGAATAAACCAGTAACTTTGCAAGGCGGGCATAAGAGTTTTGGAATGGAGCTCCGGTTTAACAATATCAACAATTAAGAAGATACCGGCAATAAAACAGCTGACTGTCATAAGCCATGCATATTTCCAGCGATAGGACGCAAATATACCCAAAGCTGCAAGGAAAAATGCATACCAAAGCCTTGTTTCCCCCATGGTACGCAGAGGCGGACGTTCAAGAGCCATCCAAAGTTTTACAATAAAAACTCCCAAGATACATAAACCAATGCAGGCAAACATGCCGGCAAGTCTTTCTTTTTTCTTATATAAGGCGAAATATCCTGCAAAAAGCCAACAGCACATTGTCAGCACCGCATACCCAATAAAAAAATTCCACATCATACTTTTATTCTCTGCAATACGTTTTCTTTCTCTTTATTACATTTCTTTTTTGCCAAGCCAAATAAGGAAAACAGAGCCGATACAAAGCATAATCAATCCACAGTAAACAAGGTAAATCCAAGGGTCGTACACAAGTTCAAAACTGCTGTAGGGGGATAATTCGCCTAAATTTTCATCATAACCGTATTGATAAATGACCCACGATCCTATGCGCAGGGGCTTATTGACTTCAAGAACAGTACGGATTTTTTCTCCGTCTTTTGTCATGACGGTAACGTCCGATAAAAAGCGTTTTGGATCAGCCTTTGTCATGACAAGGGCTATTTCCTCATTAAGAGGAAGGGCAGACACAAATTGGGACATATTGCCTGTTGTTACCCAGCCTGTTTTGCTTTCCTTGGTTTTTGTATCGGTAACTTTTATTTTGGCAGCAGGAGAGGCGCCAATCATATCGTATTCTTTATATTCATTATTGCCTGCCCAGACTGCTTTTTGATAATAAGTAAGGATTTCAAGCTGATAATTGCCCAGCTGTCCGTGAGAAAACTTTGGGTCAAGCTGAAAAAACAGCGGCTTATCAGGAGGCAGGGGCTCACCGCTTTTTCTGTCTATTAAAACAAGTTTAGGAGGGTAATATTCCATGTTAAAATCATGGAGTTCTATGGCTAGGGGCAGTTCTACGGCGTCTTGCTTTTCATTATACACACGCCATTCCGTTTGGTTTTCATTCACATACATGACAAGCCGCTGCATGTCGCTTGCTCCAAGTCCCGCACCCAGAAGGGCAAGAAATAATCCTGCGTGGGTAATAAAAAAGAACATATTTTTTTTATTGAAAACAGTTATCCGTTTGAAGCATACTGTACCCAGAGAAAGCAGAAGCAAAGAATAAAGGAGAATAAACTGCCAGCTTCTTGTTATTGCTGAAAATCCAAGCTTATCAATCAAAGTATGGCTGTGTGCAGAAGGGGGAAGCTGGGGAATAAGCCCCATCAAAAGTGTGAGCAGGAGCATTGCCCCCATCAGCGTAATGGAAAGGGGGATACCCGTCAGCCAGTATACAGCAGGGCTTTTGATTTTGGAAAGAAAAAAACAAAGTATGCAAAAAAAGCCAAAAACAATATAGTTTATGGGATTATGGAGAAATAAAAAATTAAATGTCCCGGTAAAATATTGCAGCAAGGTTCCAATACAAAATAAACCGAGAATACTAAGGAAACTTTCAGCATAGCCGAAAGGGGCTGTCCATAATGGTTTTTTATTCATATAAAAAAAGCTCCCGAATACTTTATACATAAAGTATCCGGGAGCAAACAAGGTTAGAGTCTATTATTCTTCTTTGCGTCTTCAATCCATGCAGGAACAGTTGTTTCAAGCCATTCTTGCTTCTTAGCCTTTTCTGCTGGGATATCAAGACCAATGTAAGCCTGAGCCTTTTCCTTGGTTGAAATGTCAGGAAGATTTACTTCTTCAACATTATGAGCATAAAGAACCTTTTGCAAAGCAAGTTGTGCCTGCATTGCCTTATCAAGACCTTGGGCTAAAATACGTTGTGTTTCAACAGGAGCATGGAAGCTTGCACCGTGGGAAGCAACGCCAAAGTCCCAGCGCCATTGTGCTTGGCGAATGAGCTTTAAAGTTTCCTGCATTTCTTCAGCTGTAGCACCATGTTGCCATGCAGCTTGTGCTGTCAGGTGAGTCTTTGCAAGTTCCTTTTCAAGACGATTGCGAACTTCAAAAATCTTATCTTGGTATTCATAGACATAATTTCTGAGCTTTTCTTCGGAATCTCTGTGACAGGTTTGACAGGTGCCTGCAATATTGGCAAGAGGGCTCATAACTTGGTGGTCGGAGAACTTGAAAGGTCCTTCTGACTTATAAGGCATATGACAGTCCGCACAGGCAAGACCACGCTGACCGTGAGGACCAATCTTGAAGATTTCATAATCAGGGTGCTGAGCCTTGAGCATTGGAGCCTTACTTAAAGCATGAGTCCAGTCAGAGTATTCGATGTTGTCATAGTATGCTTCCATATCTTCCATGGAGAAACCCTTATCCCATGGGAAAGTAAGGTACTTGCCGTCACCCTTGAAATAGTATTCAACGTGGCATTGTGCACAAACAAGGGAACGCATATCCTGAAGGCTTGCCTTAGTGATATCAATACCTTGTCTTTCAAAAGCTTCTTTCAAAGCAGGACGGGTAATTGTCAAATTCATGGTTTGCGGGTCGTGGCAGTCAGCACAGCCAAGCGGGTTAACAATTTGCGGTCCCATTTCTCCCCACTTGCTCTTATAGAAGTTTTCAACACCAATTTCTGCCATCATTCTTGGCACGTCAGGAGATTTACATGCCCAGCATGTTGCAGGCTGAGGACCGTCTTCAGGCTTTACAGGTGTGCCGGTACGAAGGCTTTGGCGCACATCGGAAACGGTATACATGTGACCGCGGGGAGCACTGTAGTCTTTTGCAAAGGCATAACCCGCCCATAAGATAACCATATCAGGACGTTTTTCCAAAATATCTTCAAATTGGTTGCCATAGTGCTTGCTCTTGAAATCTGTATTTTGGGTTTTAAGCCATGTATCATATTCTCTTGGATAGTTTTGTCCCCAAATTTCAGAGCGGGCTTCAATACCTGTAATTTCAACTTTTTTGTTGTTATAAATTGAAGCTACTTCAGCACGTCTTTCTGTAACAGAGGAAGCTAATAAGCCCAGAACAAAAACTACGCACATGGTTATGATAAAAATTGCCCAACACCAAAATGAGCTTTTGCGTGGTGATTCTTTTGCGTTCATAACAACTCTTCCTTTTTATCCGTGTTAAAATAAATCCTTAAGCCATTGAGGCACGGGAGATTTTGGAAGTGGCACAATAGCATTCGGTGATGAAGCAATATTGCTTATCTTCGTATGTGGCACATCTCTATGGCAATCCCAGCAAGCCTTTGCATTGCCGTTTTTTGCATCCGCGTATTTTACCATGCCTGTTTTAACAAATTCTGTATTCCGTTCAGTATGGCAGCGGACGCAATTTTGCATTATTACCTCATAACTGGCATCACGTGGTCTGATAACATCCGGTTCAGCTTTCGCTGTAAAAACTGCCGCATGGTATAAACCATCTTTTGCTTTAAAAGCATATTTGGCAACAAAATTGTGCTGTGGAACATGGCAGTCATTGCAAGTTGCCCAGTTTGCATGGGAGCTTTTTTGCCATGATTGATACGATGACGCCATAATGTGACAGTTTACACAGGCACTTGGATCATCATTTGCGTAGGAAACTGCGCGGGACATGTAAATAATGTATACAAGCAATCCTGCAATTACCCCTCCACATATACAAAAGAGGACCAAAAATCTTTTAGGGAGCAATTCAAATAGGCTGTTCATAGGCATGCTCCTTTATAAACCATGAATTCCCCACAGTTATTTTGCCCAATGCAAAATAATAATTTATCTTTATCTTATCGTATAGAGATAATTGTGTAAAGTACCAGTTGAGAAATATTATAAGAGTACCAGTGTTATTATTTTTACATGGCATTGATTTATCTTTACTATTTGAAATAATTTATTATTTTTAAATTATTCTTGCGATAAAATTTTTTTTGTGCTAATAAAAAAGATGGAGGTAAATATGTACGGAATTAAACTTTGCCGCAGCAGTTCTGTTAGTTTAGTCAATCAGTTGTATTCTGCACTTATCGACCTTATCAGGCAAGGTGTTTTGAAAGAACAGGAGCGTTTGCCATCTACCCGTGAGCTTGCCAAAGAGCTTGCCATTTCGCGTAATACTATCAATGAAGCCTATGAATTACTTGTAACAGAAGGCTATATTTACAGCAAAGCCGGTGTTGGCTATATTGTCCAAAAAAACTGTGCGGAAAAACATGTGCAAGTCTGTTGCTTCAGCAAGGAAAAAGAAAAACGTGCCTATCATATAGAATATGATTTTACTTTAGGTGTTCCCGATGTTCTGTCTTTTCCTTTTTTACTGTGGAACAGTTATCAAAAAAAAGCTCTTATGCAGTTCAAAAAAGAAGATTTTGTCTATAGTGACCCGCAGGGATATTTGCCTCTGCGGCAGGAAATTGCCCGGTGGCTTTTCCGCTCAAGGGGAGTACAGGTTCGGGAAGAAGATATTTTTATTACGGCAGGCACGACACAAGCACTTAATTTTTGTTTGGAACTGTTAAAATCCTCACAAAAAACGTTTTTGTTCGAAAATCCCTGTTATTATCCCGTTGTGCAAATTTTGAAACGGCTTGGCTGCACGTACCAAAGTATTTGCGTGGATAATGAAGGGATAGATGTTTCAAAAATACATGCCTGTAAAAAGGAAATCTGCGGTTGTTACGTGACGCCGTCTCACCAGTTTCCCATGGGAAGCATACTTTCAGATAAACGCAGAATGGAACTTGTCAATCTTGCGAAAGAGCGTGACTTTTATATTTTGGAAGATGATTATGACGGAGAGTTCCGGTATCATCAAAGCCCCCTTTCTCCCTTATTTTCCCTTTGTCCGGAACGTGTTATCTATATGGGAACTTTTAGCAAAACACTGTTTCCGGCCCTTCGGCTTGGTTTTATTGTCTTGCCAAAAAAATTCCACGATCAGTGGAAAATGCTCAGATGCGTATACGACAGGCAAAGCCCTATTCATGAACAAATGACGCTTGCGTTTTTTTTGCAGGAAAGAAAAATTGATGTACATATCAGAAAAATGACTAAAATGTATGGAAAAAAATTACAAATTCTTTTAGACAGTATTAAAAAATATTTTCCGGCTCAAACAACTTTTCTTGGTAATAATGCGGGAATACATATTGCTTTAAGAGTTGAAGGCGCAAAATTTGATGAAAAATTTTATGAAGAATGTCTTGCTCATACTATTGCCCTTTCTTTTTATCCGTGCAAGTTTTATCAAAAGGAATATATTGCTCATAAAGCAGAGCAGGATATTTTATTCTTGGGATACGGCGCAATTGTAGAATCTCAAATTGAAAATGGGGTAAAAAAGTTGGCGGAGTTGTTATAAAAAAAATGGCTCTTGACCATTATCTCAAGTAAGATTATGGTTAAAAGCAATGAAATTCAATAGATTAAGTAAATATAAAATTAAAAAAATTATTCAATGTTTTTCAATGGATTTAACTGCCACGGCAACAAGTGAATTATTGAAGTTAAACCGAAAAACAATCAATAATTATTTCACTGAATTCAGAGAACTAATTTTAGAGAATAGTATTCAGCAGGAACAAAAAGAATTAGGCATATTTGAGCTTGATGAGAGCTATTTTGGAGCTAAACGAGTACGGGGTAAGCGAGGACGAGGTGCAGCCGGAAAAACCCCTGTTTTTGGTGTATTAAAGCGTGAGGGAAAAGTATTTGTGAGTATAGTTTCCATGTGTTCACGGGAAGATTTAATGCCTATAATACAAGGTAAAATCCTTGAGGGTTCAACTATTCATACTGACGGTTGGAAGGCGTATGACGGTCTTATTCTTAATGGGTATACCCATTATCGGGTATATCACCATGAAAATGAATTTGTAAGGGGAAAGTCACATGTAAACGGCATAGAAAGCTTCTGGAGCTTTGCTAAAAGACGATTGGCAAAGTTTAATGGTCTAACAGATGAAAAGTTTATCTTGCACTTAAAAGAATGTGAGTGTAGATTTAATTTTAGAAGTGAAAATTTTACACTCTTTATTGAACAATTATATTTTAAAAATAAAAAGTGATGGTCTAGAGCCATAAAATAATTTCTTTGAGGGCATGATTTTGAATGGTGAAAGAATTTTTGATATTCTTTTGCCGTTCTTTTTTATCCAGAGAACTTTGCGGAACAGTATGGACTTTTTTCTGCAGGATATCCGTATGGATGCTGACGGTATATTTTGTCTTTTCGGCGAGATAACGAGTAAAGAATTTCAATATTTCAAGGCATTGGTTATGCCCGCGGCGGACAAGCCTTTTATCATGCAAAGGCATGGGGATAAGATCAAGCTGCTGCAGGGGATTGGGCAGATTTTCATTGTGTTCCGTAAAATGCAGAGCCAAAAGTTCACCCAGAAATTTTGTACTCGCCCTGTTGTGATTAAATTTTGCCTGCAAAATTAATTCGCGGAATATGCCGTCATACTTTGTGAAAAATAAAAAATCCTCCCAAAGTGCGAGGCTGTCTGTGCAATACCCGCAATGGGGAAGGATTTGCTTTTCATCCGGCAAAAGCTCGCCGCAGTGTCTGCAAAAACCTGATGTTTTTTGTTTTATGTGACCGGCACATTCTTCACAAAGATTGGTGTAAATATAATTTTCAATACTGTTTGCCTGTGTTTTGGGAAAAAAGGGACGCCCGCAAAACAGACAGCGTTTCTCCTGAAAAATATTCCAGTTTATTTTCATAAAGTAGCGGGATTTAAGCATAGGGTATCAAGAATTTGCTGCTGTTTTTCGGGGGTGTTGGCTAAATCATCAGGCTTATCCAGTCCATAAAGGCAAAGGCACGTTTCCACTTTTGCCCCAATACACTGCATGGCATAGTGTATGCTGAGCTTTGCCCCTGCAAAAAGTTTGTCACCTTTTTCCCGTGCCCCAATCAAAATAAGGTCGACAGCAAGGTTGCGGGCAGGTTTTTGCTTCTGCGCAACAGCATACCAAGCTTGTGCTCTGTCTAAAAACGCTTTGAAATTTGCAGGCACATGATAGAAATACATAGGAACAATAAAAAGTGCTTTGTCTAATTGAAACAGGGAAGAATACAGCGTGGTTACAGTATCATTTTCCTGTGCGGCAAACACGCATTTTCCTGCGCCGTTATCGCAAAATCCACAGGCAATACACGGCTGCAAAGGTTTTTTACAAGGATAAAAAAGCTCTGCGTGCCGCCCCAAGTGCCGATAAACAAGCGAGGCACAAAAATCAGAATTGCCCCCTTCTCTCGGACTGCAGGAAAAAATACCGTATTTCATTCTCGTTAATCTCGTCAATAAACGGAGAAGATGAGAGCCGTTTTATTCTGCTCGGACAAAGGCATTTTTGATGCGTTCGTCACCAATGGTTGTTTCCGGTCCATGTCCGCAGTATACGACAGTTTCTTCCGGCAGCGTATAGAGTTTTTCCCGTATGCTTTGAGCCAGAGTTTCAAAATCACCTTTTGGCAAATCAGAGCGTCCCACGCTGCGGTAAAAAAGCACGTCACCCGTAAAAACAATATTTTCCTTTTGGATATAATAGGCAAGGGAGCCGGGACTGTGCCCCGGAACAGCCCGCACGTCAACTTCGATGGAACCGAATTTATGCAGACCTTCTTCAATGGGGCTGGGATGAAATTCATCAACAGGCGGCAAGCCATAGCGGGTGGCGGAGGAAACAAGAATATTGCTGATTTCAATATCTCCCTTTCCTGCCATAACGGGTATTTTGACAAAACTTTCCAATTCAGCACAGCCATAAACATGGTCAAAGTGCAAATGGGTGAGTAAAATTCCTTGTATGGTGAGCAGTTTATTTTTTATTTCTGTGAGGATATCGACCATGTGTCCGCTGGGGTCGATGATAAGGGCATCAGTCCCATTGTGGTACAGGTGGCAGTTGGTTTCAAGCGGACCTAAAGGAAAGGTTAAAACAGGCATACATATCTCCTTGCAAACCCCTTTGAAAGGGGAACCGTGAAAGAAAAAGTTAACAAAATTTTTTTCATCTGTATAGGGTTTAAATATATAAAATTTTTATGGGAGGTGAGTGAATAATCAATTTTGCTCGGTTGACATTTATGCAAAAGCTGTGTAAAAAAAATTTATAGAAACGCTCTTTGCATGCAGCAAAGTTTGTCTTTGTGGCGAGCGTATTGCGGAGGCCTTATGTATCAATCCAATGATAACCGCATGGAACAAGTTTCTTTGAAACTTGACAATGGCGGTGAAATGAACTTTAAAGGACGTCTTTTTTCGGAAGCTTCCTGGTATGATGAAGACGAAGCCTCTCTTACGACCCAAAAATTGTATGTGACAGACAGTCATGAACAAGTGTATTCTGTTGTTTCCGGCAGCGGAAGCAGCAAGGAACGCCGTGCCTATAAAATCAATATGCACGGAGATTCCTGCACTGTCAATAACGGCAGTGCAGAAATGACGCTGCCCTTTGATATGCTCATGCTTGCAGTGCGTTCTTTGTGCCGTTTGGAAGATGATGCAACACCAAGTCTTGAAACTGTTGAAGAAACCTTGCGTGCCGCTAATTGCTAAACGAGCCAAATTTTTATTTTTTCATAGTTATCAATCAACATTTTATTTTATACTGTGGCTCTTTAAGAGCCATTTTTTTTATTTGAGGAAAGTATGCATAAGGATTTTACGCTGTTGCGGGAAGAAAAATTATCAGAGGTTGGCGGGCTTGCAAAGCTTTGGCAGCACAAGAAAACAAAAGCGGAGATTATAAGCATCATCAATGCTGATGAAAATAAAAGTTTTGGGGTGGCGTTTAGAACCCCTCCCAAAAATTCCACAGGTGTAGCCCATATTTTGGAACATTCCGTGCTTTGCGGCTCAAAGAAATACCCTGTAAAAGAACCTTTTGTGGAGCTTTTGAAAAGTTCTTTGCAAACCTTTTTGAATGCCCTCACTTTTCCCGATAAAACCTGTTATCCTGTGGCGAGTACCAATTTACAGGATTTTTATAATTTAATGGATGTGTATCTGGACGCTGTTTTTTATCCTCGTATTGATGAAAATGTGCTGCTGCAGGAAGGCTGGCACATTCATGCTGAGGATATGGACACAAGCAAATGGAATTATAAAGGCGTTGTCTATAATGAAATGAAAGGCGTTTATTCCTCTCCGGATTCTGTGCTTGGGGAGCAAAGCCAGCATGCGGTTTTTCCCGATACCTTGTACAGCCTTGATTCCGGCGGTAATCCTCCTGAAATTCTGCATCTGACCTATGAAGAGTTTAAGGATTTTCATACCCGCTACTATCACCCGAGCAATGCCCGCTTTTTCTTTTGGGGCGATGATCCGGAAGAAACCCGTCTTGAAAAACTTGCTGAACTGCTTAAGGATTTTGACGCCTTGGAAATTGATTCCACGGTGCCTTTGCAAAAGCGTTTGCCCTATGAACGTAAAATCGAAACATTTTATGCCTCTGATGAAGACGATGACAATCCCCGCAATGCCCATGTGACCGTGAACTGGCTTTTGTGCGAAAGCAAGGACGCGGAAGAAATGATGCTGCTGGAAATGCTGGAGCATATTCTGACCGCACTTCCCGGTTCTCCTCTTCGCAAAGCCCTCATGGATTCAGGGCTTGGGGAAGATGTGGCAGGCTGCGGACTGGAAACAGAACTCAGGCAAGCCTATTATTCCATAGGGCTTCGTTCTGTTTTGCCCAAAGATGCGGATAAAGTGGAACTGCTTATTTTAGATACGCTGGCTGAACTTGCAGATGAAGGTTTCAGCCAAAAAGTGATAGACAGTGCCATTTCCGCAACGGAATTTATTTTGCGGGAAAATAATACCGGCAATTTACCCCGCGGGCTTTCTGCCATGTTCCAAAGTTTGAGTACATGGCTGTATGATGAAGATCCGTTTTTGCCCCTTGCTTGGGAAAAGCCCCTTGCAAGCATTAAAAAACGGTTGGCAGGCGGAGAAAAACTATTTGAAAATGCTATCAAGAAATGGTTTTTGGATAATACGCACCGCTCTTTGGTGGTGCTTTTGCCCAATGCCAATCTGGCAAAGGAACGGGCAGAAGAAGAGCAGGCTGCCTTGGATAAGGTTATCAATGCATTAAATGATAAAGAAAAACAAGAAGTTGTGAATTTGTCCGCGGCGTTGGCATCTGCACAGGCAAGGCAGGACAGCAAAGAAGCCCTTGCCACTATTCCAACGCTGGGCTTGAAGGATATTCCCGCTAAAGGCAAGGAAAATCCTTTGGATGTTCTGCAAAAGAAAGGCATAACCGTTTTGCACCATGAAATTGATACCACAGGCATTTTATACGTGCGGATTTTATTTCCGCTTGACCATGTGGCAAGCGAGGATTTGCCTTTGCTTTCGCTTTATTGCCGTGCGCTTACGGAAATGGGCACAAAGCATTATGACTTTGTGGATTTGGGGCTTGAAATTTCAGCCCGGACGGGTGAGCTGGAAGCGGGCGCTGCCATACACAGCAATATTGATGAAGATAAGCCCTTTATGCACCTGCGGATTTCAGCCAAGGTTGTGGAAGAAAAAATTGATAATCTTTATGAGTTGTTAGAAGAAATTTTATGCTATCCTGACTTTGCAAATAAAGAGCGTTTTGTGCAAATGGTCTGGGAAGACAAGGCTCGTTTTGAACAGGGCATTATTCCTGCAGGGCACAGCCTTTTAGCGTCTTTTATCAATGGTATGTTTTCTAAGCTTGGCTGGCTGAATGAAGAAGCAAACGGTTTGCCTTACTGGAATTTTATCCGCCGGCTCGCCAATACCGTGCAAAAGGAATATGCTCCGATAGAAGCACGCTTGTCCGCTTTGCATGCAAGCATTTTGACGAAATCTCAAGTAGTTTTGAGCCTGACAGGATCCGCCGATCTTCTCAAGCAAGGCGAAAAGCTTGCAGGTTTGCTGGAAACATTTGCGGAAAAACACGCTGAGCCCTTAGAGCGTGCCTATGCGTTTGACAAAACTCCCAAGGGACTTCTTTTGCCGGCACAGGTAAACTATGTGGGACTGGGTACAAATCTCAGGGAAGCAGGCTATGCCTTCCATGGTTCTGTGCATGTCATTACGCGTTTCTTGCGTATGGGCTATTTATGGGACAGGGTGCGTGTGCAGGGCGGTGCTTACGGGGCATTTGTCCGTTATGCCCGAAATACGGGCACATTGGCTTTTGTGTCTTACCGAGATCCTAATGTGGAAAATACCTTGCAGGTGTATAAGCAGACAGCGGAATTTTTAGGGAACTTGAAGCTGACGCAGGAAGAATTAACCAAAGCCGTTGTCGGGGCAATCGGTGATATTGATACCTATTTACTGCCTTCTCAAAAGGGTGCTGCCGCCCTTTGGGAATATATGACAGGGGATACGCAGCAAATGCGTCAGCAGGTACACGACGAAGTGCTGCAGACAAGTCTTGCAGATTTCCATAATTTTGCCCCGTATCTGCAAAAAGCTCTGGAAAAAGGTGTTGATACAGCTTTAGGCGGCACGCAAGTGCAGGAATATGCGGCAAAAGCAAATTGGGAAACCATAAAACTTTTATAATTTATTCTCACTAACATAACAAAATAAAAGGGATTAATCTCTTTTGCACGGTGAAAAGATGATACGAGAACTTTGTGAAGAAAAAGAAAATACGCCCTATGTGGTGCAGGGAAATATAGCTTTTGCCAGCGGCTGTGTCCGTGCGGGCATTGACGCGGTAGAGGGATATCCCGGAACCCCCAGCACAGAGGTCATTGACAAAGGTTTGGCAAAGGTACAGGATAAAATCCATGTCGGCTGGGCTGTGAATGAAGCTGTTGCAGCGAGCATGGGTGTTGGCGTGAGCCTTGCCGGAAAAGACGCTGTCGTAACCATGAAAATCCCCGGAGTTTTTCAGGCGGGTGACGTCTTTACGTCTGCTTCCAGTTACAGTGTGGAGCGCGGAGGACTGGTATTTTATATAGCCAGTGATTTTACGCCTAATTCCACACAGCACCTTGTTGATCCGCGCTATCTCTATAAAAGTTGTTTTTTGCCTGTTTTTGAACCGCGCAATCATCAGGAAATGCACGACGCAGCTAAAATAGCAGTGGAAATTTCCCGTGAATTTAAAACCGCTGCGGTTGTGCATGCAAGCGGTCTTTTATGCCACAGTGAGGGGCTTATTCGGCTTATGCCGCAGGAAAAACGTCCTGAAGCGCCTGTTGGCGACTTTAAAGCAATGAACTCTTTGCCCGGCAATGCCCGCAAATCCTTTGACAGGATTATGGATGAACGCATGCCCAAACTGCAGGCATACGTGGATAATAGTCCTTTGAACAAGGAATATGAGGGCGCAGGCAAAAAAGGCGTCATTACCTATGGTTCCGGCGCCTTGTATATGGAAGAGTATCGGGCTGTTGTGGACAGTACCGTTGATGTGCTTTCTTTAGCATTCACCAATCCTCTGCCCATGGAAAAAATCAAAGCCTTTGTCCGGCGTATCCGCGCACAGGGCGGAGAGGTGTATGTGCTGGAAGACGGGTACAGATTTGTGGAAGAAAGCTGTCTTATGGCAGGGCTTTCTGTTATCGGCAAATCCGTGTATACCAAGACCACGGAATGGAATTTTGCAGGCATTGTGGAATTTTTAGGCGGTAAATGCGAAAAAATGCAGGCCGATGTTATGCCTATGCCGCGTCCGCCCATGATTTGTGCGGGCTGTCCGTACCGTCTGGTTGGCATTTTGCTCAGCCGTTTACGCAAACAGGATAAGATTGACGCTATTTTTGGTGATATTGGCTGTAATACCTTGTTATATTTTATGAATGCGTCCGATACCTGTCTTGCTATGGGTGCCAGTGAAAGCATGCGGGCAGGCTATGTGGCGGTAAAGCCGGAAAAACAGGGCAGAGTTGTCAGCCTTTTGGGTGACGGCACAGAATGTCATACAGGACTTGACGCAACGCGCAACAGCTTATTCCACCACATTGGGGGTTTGAAAATTATTCTTGATAATGAATGGATAGCCATGACAGGGGGACAGGCAAGCCCCACGTCACCCGTCAATCTTGGCGGACAGGCGTCGCCTTTCAATCTTGTGCAGGCGCTCGAGGCAGAAGGGGCGGAGTGTCTTCTTGCAGATGCGTATAATTATAAAGAATTGCAGGTAAAATTAAAAGAAGCTCTGGAAAAGGCAAGTCACGGGGATAAGCTTATCGTGCTGATTATCAAGGGAACATGTATCCGCAAAGTACCTGCCGGTGAGAAAAAAGCTCGTCCCGAACTTGATCCCGCAAAGTGTATTTCCTGCGGTTCCTGTCTTATTTGTCCCGGTATCCATTTTGATGACAAGAAAAAGCCTGTCTGGAACAACCTGTGCACGTCCTGTGCAAGCGGCAGTGCCGTGTGCATGCAAATGTGTCCAAAAGGGGCAATACAGCAGGCGGACAAAGAAATTGCGATGAAATGCGCAGGGCAAAAAGAGTGTCTTTTGATTGCTCCTCAGGAAATTATTTGTGAAGAAGTGAAAAGAGAAAATCTGCCAAAACGCCTCAGTCTTGCTATCCGCGGTGTAGGCGGGCAGGGCAATTTATTCTTTGGCAAGGTGCTTGCCCGGCTTGCCTTTTTAGCCGGCTACGGCAATGAGAATATTGTCAAGGGCGAAACCCACGGTATGGCTCAAATGGGCGGACCTGTTATCAGTACCTTTGCCTGCGGGTATGCCTACAGTCCTGAACTTGCTCCATTTTCTGCCGACTGCCTCATCGTTATGGAAAAAAGTGAAGTTTTGCGTCCCGGATTTTTGAGCATGCTTAAAAAGGGCGGTACTGTTATTTTAGCTGAAACTAAAGTCTTGCCGCAGGGACAGTCCATGAAGAGCTACCCTGCCGATACGGCAATAGACAATGCTTTAAAGGATTTTCAAGTCCTCCATGCCGATGTGCTTGCTAAGGCGCTCAGTCTCGGGGATAAGCAGGGTAAATGTGCCAACGTGGTTATGCTTGGCATGCTGAGCAAAACGGCTCCTTTCAGCAGTATTCCCGAAAGTATCTGGCTTAAGGCATTGAAAGGATTAAGTCCGAAGCCTGAAATTTGGGAAATTAACTACAAGGCATTTATGCTGGGCAGGGCATAACAGGGGAAACAAGCCATGCCGATACGCCCTGCGACATTGGAAGATAAAGCCGTTATTGAAGCCATTGCCCATGACGCCTATGCCCTTTATCTTGAGCGTATGGATAAAAAGCCTTTTCCCATGCTTGATGATTACAAAGCCCATATTGAGGCAAAGCATGCCTTTGTGCTTGAAGAGCAGGGGCAAATTGTCGGGTATATCATTCTTACTCCTGAGAAGAGGACGACATTGCTTTTGGATAATATTGGCGTCCGTCCCTGTTTTCAAAAGAAAGGGTATGGAAGAAAACTCATGCTCTTTGTCGAAGAATGGGCAAAAGAGCAGGGTTATAGCAGTATTATTTTATGGCTCTTGACTAGTATCTCATATAGGATTTATATATAACTATATGAAATACAATAGAATAAGCAAGTATAAAATTAGAAAAATTATTAAATGCTTTGCAGAGGATTTAACAGCAACTTCTACAAGTAATTTATTGGGTATTAATCGCAATACTATCAATGCTTACTATAATCTATTAAGGGAAAAGATTTTTCTTTTCTCTCTGGAAGAAGAGAGAAAAGAGCCAGGTGAATTTGAACTTGATGAAAGCTACTTTGGTGCAAGACGAGTAAGGGGCAAAAGAGGACGAGGAGCAGTTGGAAAAACGCCTGTTTTTGGAGTACTAAAACGTGAAGGAAAAGTTCATGTAAGTATTGTTCCAAGATGTTCCAAAGAAGAATTAATGCCAATAATCCAGGGTAAAATTCTTGAGGGTTCTACAATTCATACTGACGGTTGGAAGGCGTATGACGGTCTTATTCTTAATGGGTATACCCATTATCGGGTATATCACCATGAAAATGAATTTGTAAGGGGAAAGTCACATGTAAACGGCATAGAAAGCTTCTGGAGCTTTGCTAAAAGACGATTGGCAAAGTTTAATGGTCTAACAGATGAAAAGTTTATCTTGCACTTAAAAGAATGTGAGTGTAGATTTAATTTTAGAAATGAAAATTTTGAACAATTTTTAATTGAAATCTTCTTTCAAAAATAAAGATACTAGTCTAGACCCTAAAATAATAGTAAATGAGAGGTAAGATATGGTTTATTTCAATAATTTTATGTAATTATGAAGTTGCGAATACTCAATGAGAGTAAAGAACTTCTGTGTGTTGAGTAAGTATATTAGATTGACTTCAAAGGGAAAATTAGTTATAAACTTATTTAGATTGGTGGAACATTTTGCTGTGACAATTATCGTAAACAGTTGCAGTAAGAATATAGAGTAATCAAGGTATTAGCATAACTTATTGATATAACAAGTGAAATCCATGCCTTTCCGCCAGTAAAAAAATTTCTCAAAGCCCCGTAAGACCTCGAAAGTCTTGCGGGGTTTCGTTTTTATCCAATATGCTGCGGTAGTGCCTGCTGTGTTGCCTTATGGATAGAAATCTTTTTGGGACATATGTTCAGGTTGCCGATAATTACGGTATGTGATAAAATTTATCAGAACAATCAAAAAAGAAAGGTATTTTTCATGGTACATATTGGAAATGACTGGGATGAGCTGCTGAAAGGCGAATTTGATAAAGAGTATTACCGTCAGTTGAGGCAATTTTTAGTTCAGGAATACAAGACACAAACGATTTTTCCTGATATGTACGATATTTTTAATGCCCTCAAATATACTCCGTTTGCAAATGTAAAAGCGGTTATTCTCGGTCAGGATCCGTATCATGGCAGGGGGCAGGCTCACGGTCTTTGCTTTTCTGTGCAGAAAGGGGTGCGTGTTCCACCGTCTCTTATCAATATTTATAAGGAAATTCAATCCGATCTTGGAATTGAGCCTCCGCACCACGGAAATCTCATCAGCTGGACACAACAGGGGGTACTTATGCTCAACACGGTGCTGACTGTTCGCCAGGGAAATCCAAACAGCCACCGGAATAAGGGCTGGGAAATTTTTACAAATCGGGTTATTACGCTTTTAAACAATCATCCTGAACCCATTGTCTTTTTGCTTTGGGGAAGCAATGCCCGTTCTAAAAAAGCACTTATCACCAATCCAAAACACAAAATTCTGGAAACCGTGCACCCAAGTCCGTATTCTGCTGCAAACGGATTTTTTGGCTGCAAACATTTTTCTCAGGCAAACGGTTTTTTAGTTTCTGTTGGCAGAGAACCGATTAATTGGAAAATTGAGGATTAAACGGGAGCGTATCCAGTATAAAAGCAAACTTGCATTATCTTATCCCCGCTTTCATTTTTCTTTTGAGGGCACGCCTTTATATCATATGTTATTCCGTTATTTCATAGCCGTGAGCCTGTAAAATACCGAGGGCTTTTGGGTATTTTTCCTTTTTCGTGAGAATATAGTCGGTGTTATACGTTGAGAGGGCAAATATCCCTATTTCCTGTTCAGCTAATAAGGCGGTTATTTCAGCCAGTATCCCCACCAAGGCAAAGTCCAGCTCCCCCTGTATCCGAAACGCTTTCCAGCCGTCTTCCCTTTTTATCACATTTGCAGGCACATCCTTTGTCAAGCAGACCAGTGAGTTTTCCTCGTCTGTTTTTCCCAGAAAACAATATGCTGCATTGAAATTGACAGCAGCATAATCAACAACTTTACACACGGAAAAATCATCATCAATTTTTTTAATCTTCATTTTCTTCAATTTTATATTCTGCAATTTTTTTATTTGTGCAATGCCGGTGCATTTTTTTGTTATGGTCTTTTTATTCCTAATTTCTTCATTTTTTCATACATATTGGCTCGGGAAATATCGAGTTCCTGTGCTGTCTTTTTTACATTCCAGTTATTTTTTTCCAGAGCCTGCAGAAGGATGTATTCATCATTTTTTATTTGTCTGGCTTTAAATTTATTTTGACCGGCACAAAAAGCCGCTGTGGCAGGGGTATGAAAATTCTCCGGCAAGTCACAAATTTCAATGCAGTTATGCTGGCAAAGGCTCAGAGCATGCATGAGAACATTATTCAGTTCTCTTATATTTCCCTGCCATGAATAATTCATGAAACTTTCCATGACTTGAGGAGAAATTTGATAGTGCTCGTGTCCTGTTGTTTTTAAAATGTGTTTTACAATGAGCGGGATATCTTCTTTTCGTTCCGTGAGTGAGGGAATATTCAAAACCAGTGCATTAATCCGATAATAAAAATCTTCCCTGAATGTTCCGTCTTTGACCATTTGCCGAAGATCTTTATTGGTGGCGGCAATGAGTTTAAAATCAACGGGTTTTGCGGTCACTGACCCGATGGGTGTGATTTTCTTTTCTTCAAGAACACGCAATAATTTTACCTGCATAAGAAGAGGCAAATCACCGATTTCATCAAGAAACAATGTTCCTTGATCTGCCAATTCTATTTGTCCGATTTTTCCCTCTTTATTTGCTCCTGAAAAGGAACCGGGAGCATACCCGAACAGTTCCGATTCAAATAATTCAAGGGGAAAAGCAGAACAGTTCAAAGCAATAAAAGGTCCGTTTGCTCTGGGACCGGAATTGTGCAGGGAAGATGCCGCTAATTCCTTGCCCGTACCTGTTTCCCCTAAAATGAGAATAGGGGCTTCTATTTGGGCGTATTTCACAAGAATTTCTTTGAGCCTTGTGATAAGCATGCTTTTTCCAATAATGGAATCAAGCGTGTAACGGGCTTTATAGGGAGAATGTCGGGTATAATTTTCAAGGGGGCTGAGTTTTTTCATTTGCTTTGTCAACGTTGCAATTTGTTCCGGAGTATCAGCAAGGGCAATAACCATGGCTCCCATGATTTTTCCATTGTCATCAAAAAGGGGAATACGGTTGACGATAAGCTGTATAATTTCATCATTGCGTTTAATTTTGCGTACGCCGCCGAACATGGGTTTTCCTGTTGTCAGGATATGGGGAATGACAGAATCCGTAAAAATTTCTTGGGTATATTTTCCAATAATTTCATCAACAGTTTTATTTAAATAATTTGCGTAGACTTCATTAATAAATAAAATTCGGCAATGTTCATCACAAACAAAAAAAGCTGTGGGAATTTGCAGCAGCAGAGTTTTCATAAAAAGTACATTTTCACATTTGAAAAAATCATATTCTTTTAATGGATCTGCATTATTGGAAGGAGTATCCATGATTATTCTCCGGTACAGGTAAAATACGAACAAAAAATGGCAGCAAAAGTGTCTGAAGCAATCTCTGTTTTTGGACACTTTATATTGGACATGTCTTGAAAGCAAGACATTTTTTTTGCAGGGAAAAAGGAGCAAGGTGACGGCAATGTATGTTGTTCGCATAATAATTGCTGATAATTTACGAGGTTATAAAAAATATTTTTAAAATGATAGAAGAAGAGGATTTTTGGAACACGATTTGCTGAAAGAGAAACAAATTCTATGTACTGTACATTGACGAACAGAAGGTTAACAGAGGATACAGAAAATTTGTATTCTCACATAAAGGAACATTTATGAGTAATGTAAAACCATGCTGCACGCTTCCAGACGAAGATGCGTATTCAGATAAGGCAAAATATAAAGCATTATGCTTTTTATTGGCTGTGTTTGTCCTTACTGTCATTATTTTATTGCCAAGCCCCGGTCCCCTGCAGAACGGAGATGAATTAATCCCTCTCACCTCTGAGGGAAAAATTGTTATCGGCTGTCTCGGTTTTGCCGTTGTTTTGTGGATGACAGAGGCTATTCCTTTTGCTGTAACTTCCCTTTGTTTAATGGTTCTTTTGCATGCATTTGGCGTGGCACCTTTCAATGAGCTCTGTAAAATCGGTTTTGGCAGCAATGTTTTGCTCTTTTTAATGGGGGTAATGGGATTATCTGCTGCCATGACAGCTTCGGGGCTGGCCAATCGTTTTCTTCTGATGACATTGTCCAAAGTAGGAAGAAGAACGGATTATATTCTTTTATCCTTTATTACCGCGGGTACGCTTCTTTCCATGTGGGTAACAGATATGGCTGTTGCTGCAATGCTTGTACCTCTTGGCGTGTCTATCTTGAAAGAAAGCGGCTGCGAACCATTAAAAAGTAATTTTGGCAAATGCCTGATGATCGGTATTGTGTATGGTTCCCTTATTGGGGGAACTGCTACTCCGGCAGGATGTGGCGCTAATGTTCTGGCAATTCAATTCGCCCGTGATATGGCAGGTCTTAATGTGAGTTTTGCGGACTGGATGATGGTTGGTGTTCCCGGGGCACTGCTCATGATTCCCTGCGGCTGGTTCTTATTGATGAAATTCTTTCCCCCTGAATTTAAAGAAATCCCCATGCCTCTTCATCAGATTAAAGAAGAGCTGGAAAGCCTCGGACCTTTGAACAGAAAAGAACGGTGTACCCTTATTGTGCTTCTTATTATGGTTACACTTTGGCTTGGCGGCGTGCCCATTGGAAAGATGATTGGATTTAAGCTGCCTGAAGCATATATAGCACTTTTAGGCTTCACCTTATTATTCATTCCCGGATTGCGCGTATTCCCCAATTGGGAAGAAGCCGCCAAGTGTATTAGCTGGAGCGGGTTAATCCTGATTGCCGGCGGTATTGCTGCAGGTATGCTGCTTGCCAAGACCGGGGCCGCCCGTTATGTAGCTTGGGCGCTTTTGTCTGACATTTCTTCTCTTCATCCTATCCTTCGTGTTATTGCCGTGATTTGCTTGGTTGAAGCATTAAAAGTTTTCTTCTCCAGCAACAGTGTAACCGGTGCTGTTGTTATGCCCCTTATTATTGCGCTGGCAATGGAGCTGGGCATTAACCCATGGGTATTTGCCGGACCTGCCGGTATTGCTTCCAGCATGGCATTTATCATGGTTACCTCAAGTCCTACCAATGTTATTCCGTATTCTGCAGGCTATTTCAGCATTGCTGAATATGCAAAGGTTGGGATTTTGATGACAATAGTCGGCATTTTGTGTGTGACAACATCAGTCGCAATTTTTGGTCCGCTGGGGCAAATGAGTATTTGGTAAAAATAAATAATGATAAGGAGATACTATGAAAACTGTAGACGAACAAATGGAATTGGCCCGCAAGGCTCAGGAACAAATTTCTCAGTATACACAGGAACAAATTGATGAAGTATGCTTGGCAATCGGCTGGGAAGTATATAAAGATGATAATATTGAAAAACTTGCAGAAATGGCAGCTGATGAAACAGGTTTTGGAAATAAAGAAAGTAAAATTATCAAGCATAAACGGAAAGTCGGCGGTGTGCTGCATGATATAAAAGGAGCCAAAAGTGTTGGGCTTATCGAAAGAAATGAGGAAACAGGCATTTCCAAATATGCAAAGCCGGTAGGCGTTGTGTGTGCTATTTTGCCTGCAACTAACCCAACGGCAACATGCGGCGGCAAGGCAATCAGCATTCTTAAAGGAAGAAATGCCGTTATTTTCAAACCCAGCTCACGGGCAATGAAATCTACGACAGAAGCCATTAACATGATGCGTGAAGGGTTAAAAAAAGTGGGTGCACCTGTTGATTTAATCCAAGTTATTGAAGACGGTTCCCGGGAAGCCGTTGCGGAACTGATGAAGAAAAGCGATCTTGTTGTTGCCACAGGCAGCGGACAAGTGGTGCGGGCAGCTTATTCAAGCGGAACACCTGCTCTTGGTGTCGGACAGGGAAATGCTGTCGCTATTGTCGCTGAAGACGCCAATATTGAAGAAGCCGCGGCCATGATTATCGGCAGTAAGTTTTTTGATTATGCGACTTCCTGTTCCTCAGAAAATGCCGCAATTCCGGTTGAAGCTGTTTATGATGACTTTTTGAAAGCCATGCAGGCAAATAAAGCCTATCTTGTAACAGGTGAAGACAGAGAAAAATTAAAAAACGCCATGTGGCAGGTAAATGAAAAAGGCAAACTTGCCCTTTGTCAGGATATTATTGCAAAATCAGCACAGGTTATTGCGAAAAAAGCAGGCATTGTCATTCCGGAAGATACAAAGGTGCTTATGGTTGAAGGCATTGAGCCTATTCTCTCCGACAAGTTCTATGATGAAAAAATTTCTCCTGTTATCACCATTTATAAAGCAAAAGATTTTATGGATGCCTACCGTATTTTAACGGAATTAACAAATGTTGTCGGGCGCGGTCACTCTTGCGGTATCCACACCTATAAGCGGGAATATATTGAATATCTTGGAAATAATATGAAATCTTCCCGTGTTACCGTGCGTCAGCCCATGGCATCAGGCAACGGCGGGCATGCATTTAATAGAATGCCCTCAACAGCAACTCTTGGCTGCGGTACTTGGGGGGGAAACAGCACCACGGAAAATGTACACTGGAAACATTTTCTGAATATCACATGGGTAAATGAGCCTGTTGCACCATGGTCCTATACGGATGAGGACATGTGGGGTGATTTTTGGAAAAAATATGGAAAATAAAGCAAGCGGGGGAAAGCTCTTCCCTCATTTGTCAGCCTAAAAAATGAGGTTAATATGAACGTATTTGAATATCAGGCAAAACAAGCCTTCCGAGATAATGGAATAGCAACCCCAAAGGGAGTTCTTATCCGCAGTGTTGAGGAACTGGATACAGTTATAGGAGAAGTAGGGCTTCCCTGTGTTTTGAAATCACAGGTTTTGCGCGGCGGACGCGGCAAAGCGGGGCTTATTAAACTTGTAAAAACAAAAGAAGAAGCAAAAGATACAGCCCAAAAACTTTTTTCCTGTGAACATAATGTTAAAATGATTTTGGCGGAACAGGCTGTTGCCATGGTTAAGGAAGTATACCTTGCCGTTACTTTCAATCCTGTGACTGCAAAAGCCATGTTTATTGCCTGCGCTGAAGGCGGCGTTGAAATTGAGATTTTGGCTAAAAACAGCCCTGAAAAACTGGTAAAAGTGGAAGTGGATATTACAGAGGGACTTGGCGCTTATCATATCAATAACTTGCTTTTCGGCTTGGGTATCAGCGGTGATTTAGGAAAGAAATTTGGTGCGCTTGCCCGCAATTTGTATAAAACATTCAGAGCCTGTGATGCGTCCTTAGCAGAAATTAACCCTGTTTTCATTACAAAAGATGAAGAGGTTATTGCCGGTGACGGAAAATTGATTATTGATGACAACTCCGTTTCCCGTCAGCCCAATTATCAGCTCAGCCGCGACTATTTTGATTCCGATGTTGAATATGAAGCTGCCATGGAAGGTATCCCTTATCTGCAATTTACCGGTGATATTGCACTGATGTGTGCAGGCGCAGGGCTTACCACAACAGTTTTTGACATTATCCACGACTTTGGCGGAACTGTTGCTACCTATACGGAATTTGGCGGTGCAAACTATACAAAAGCTGTACGGACAATGGAATTATGCCTGAAAACACCGAGCAAAGTTATTCTTGTGGTAACCTTTGGAACTATCGCACGGGCGGATGTTATGGCGCAAGGTCTTGCAGAAGCTATCAAAACCCATAAACCTTCAATGCCTATTGTAACGTGTATCCGTGGAACCAATGAAGAAGAAGCGTTTAAAATTCTTCGTGAAATCGGTCTTGAACCGCTTACGAATACTGAAGAAGCCGTACAGCGTGCTGTTGATATTGCAGCAGGGAGGAAATAATGAGTATTTTTGTCAATAGCAATTCAAAAGTTCTTGTGCAGGGAGTTACGGGCAAAGAAGGCTCATTTTGGGCAAAACATATGAAGGATATGGGCACAAAAGTTGTTTTTGGTGTTACACCCGGCAAAGAAGGGCAAGACGTTGACGGTATTCCCGTTTATCATACGGTAAGACGGGGTATAGCCGAACATGATGCCGATATTTCCATGCTTTTTGTTCCTCCAAAATTTACAAAAGACGCTGTATTTGAAGCCTTGGATGCCGGCATAAAAAAGATTTGCACCATTGCTGACGGTATTCCCCTGCATGATGCCGTTCAAATCAGAAAAGCGGCACTTTCCTGCGGCGCCATGGTTATCGGCGGAAACACCTCCGGGATTATTTCCATTGGTGAAGCCATGTTAGGCACTATTCCTTACTGGATTGAGCGTGTGTATAAAAAAGGACATATTGGGGTCATGACCCGCAGCGGCTCTTTGACGAATGAAGTGACAGCCGAAATTGTCGGCGGCGGTTTTGGTGTTTCAACACTTATCGGCGTTGGCGGCGACCCTGTTCCGGGAACTCGTTTTGCTGAATTACTGCCCATGTATGAAGCTGATCCTGATACAAAAGCTCTTGTTATCATTGGAGAACTTGGCGGAACAATGGAAGAGGAAGTTGCAGAGCTCATGCAGGAAAAGAAATTTACCAAACCGCTTGTTGCATTCCTTGGCGGCAGAACCGCACCTGAAGGAAAACGCATGGGACATGCCGGTGCCATTGTCAGCGGCGGCAAAGGCACAGTAAAGGGAAAAACTGAAGCCCTGACAAAGGCAGGAGGTAAGGTAGCCCGGCGTCCCAGTATGGTTCCTTTACTATTAAAAGAATTTTTAGGATAAGTTGAGAGAGCATATGTTTTAACCTCCTTGTTAAAATGTGTGGACAGCAACAGGGCAATACGTACTGTATTGCCCTGTCTTTTAATGATACTGTTCTGCAAAGCAGAGGGGAAAAGCTGCTGCAGAAAAAAAGGAAAACTGTCATAGGAAAAGAAAAACAGGAACATATGTTTTATAGGTGATTGATTATCAACCGCTTTCTATAACAAAGCGTATTTTTTCTTTTTTTCCAAAATATAAATCGGATGGGAAATTTTCCTTTCATGTAAAAAAAGCAGGCATAGTTGTTTAAAAATATACCTGCTTTTTGTTCCGGATTTATATATTATTTTGCCACAGTGGCAAAAACAAGCCGTTTTCCTATACCGTTCAATGCGCTGCTGTAGAGAACAAAGAGGGCTTTTCCCTTTATTCTGTGGGCAGTCAGGAAGGTCAGGCTGCGCGTATCCTGCATTTCAAACTGTTCATCTCTGCGGACAGTCAAATCCTTTTCTTTGTCATGCTGAATAAGAAGCAACGTATCGGGAACAATGAACTTGGTAATGGGAAAAGAGGCAATTTTAGCCAATTCATTACCGTTTCTGAATAAGGTTCCGTCTTTAAATTCCAGAACATCACCGGCAACGGCTTTGACAATGCCAAGACGTTCCTCAAAATTATCCGTATAAAAAATAACGGAATCATTGTAATGGTGCCCGATGAGCGGGATTTTTTCCTGCACAACCAAAATATCATTGGCACGGACTTGTTCAAAATCCTGCTCGACCTTATAAAAACTAACGGGTACATTTATAATCAGTAAAATAGTTAAAATAAGGAAAACAAGATAGAAAAAAACATCAGCGCAAATATCCTGTATGGCAATATTTTTTCTGGGCTGACGCGCTGCAAACAGACCTGCAATGAGCCCGTAGGTCAGGGCAATAAAATGGACTATAATATAAAGAAAAAGCGTAAGAACAATGAAGCGAACAGGCATGAATGCGAGGAAAAAGGCATAAAAAACAAGTAAAAAGCCAATCAAAAGTGCCAGTTTTGATTTTCCTGCACAGAGCAGTGACGCTCCGGGCCAGCATAAGCCCAGCAAAAAAGCCCAAATTGTGCCTATTTGTCTTTGTTCTTGCATGAAATCTCCTTAGTACAGCCTTTCAGTGTATCACTCTCTTTTGCTTTTGCACCATGGCTTTGCACAATTTTTTCACCGGGAGCAACACTTTTTGTCAGCCAGACATTACCGCCGATAACAGCACCTTTGCCAATGGTGATACGTCCCAAAATAGAAGCTCCTGCATAGACAGTGACATTGTCTTCTAAAATCGGGTGACGGGCAATGCCTTTGACCAAGCTTCCGTCTGCGGCTTTGTCAAAAGATAATGCACCTAAGGTTACCCCCTGATAAAGGCGGCAGTTTGCCCCAATAATGCATGTTTCGCCAATAACAACGCCTGTGCCGTGGTCAATAAAGAAGCGTTCGCCAATGGTTGCTCCGGGGTGGATATCAATACCTGTATGGGAATGTGCCATTTCTGAAATCATGCGAGGGATAATGGGAACATTTAATTTATACAGCTCATGGGCAATGCGGTGATGGGTCATAACAAGCATGGAAGGATAACAAAAAATTGTTTCACCGGGGCTAATGGCAGCAGGGTCGCCTTCGTAGGCGGCTTGGGCGTCAAGGGAAAGCAAACGGCGTATTTCCGGCAGTTTTTTCATAAATTGCATGGCAATTTCCGCAGAAGCTTTTTCACATCCCCGTCTGTCCTGAGAGTATTCTGCACAGGCAAAACAGCCTCCGCGGCGTATTTGTTCCGTCAAAAGCCTGTACGTACTGTCCAGACTCGCTGTGATATGGTAGCTGATAGATTCCATGTGAACTTGTGATGGACCAAAATATCCCGGAAAAATAATAGCCTTGAGGCGGCTGAGAATTTCTTTTAATGCTTCATGGGAGGGCATGGGATGTTCACATTCACCGCAGTGAAGAACATTTTTTAATGAATCGACATTGCATAACTGTTTTGCAATGTCATCAATGTTGGATATTCTTGTTGCTTTTATGGGTTTCATCGTTATTCCTTTTTTTGAAATCCTTGTAATACATTCAGGGAAAGTGTAGCCTATTGCACAAAAAAAATCAAGAAGCTATCTTGGCAATTTTGTTTACAATTTTATTGGCACAGGCAAGGGCAAAATGGATATTGTAGCCCCCAAGCAGTCCTGTTATGTCAAGACATTCTCCTGCAAAAAAAAGATTTTTGTGAAGCGTGCTTTCCAGATCGGGAGAAATTGTGTCAAGGGCTATGCCGCCAAGGCAGGCTTCTGCTTTTTTCAAAGTATCAGTACCTGCGGGGACACATGGAAACCGATGAACGGCTTTGACGAGTTCTTCCCGCTCTTTTTTGGAAAGTTCCGCAATTTTTCTGTTCTGCAGGGCTTTTGGCATCAGGGCATACGCAAGTCTGTCGGGCAGAAGAGGCAAAATCAAATTTTTTACTAGTTTCTTGCCATGGGCAGTGTCATGCATTTTTTCCAGCAAATTATCAGAGGGAAGAAAATCAATGCTCAGCCTTTCCCCGTCTTGCCATAGGCAGGAAATAACAAGGCTTGCAGGTCCGCTTATGCCGGTATGGGTAAAAAGAAGCGGACGTATGCCGCAGGGATCTTTTTTTTCTTGTCCGTTATTTTGTAAAACTTTTATGCAAACAGGAATACTTATCCCCTCTAATCCAAGCAGCGGAGAGTGCTTTGGCAAAAGGAGCGGAACGAGAGCCGGGCGAAAGGAAAATATGCTGTGTCCCCATTTTTGGGCTAAACGCAAAGCAAAGTCGCTGGCGCCAATTTGCGGGCAGGCAGGTGAGCCCGTGGCTATCAGAAGTTTTTTACAGGTAATTTCATGCGTTTGTGTTTTTATGGTGTACTGTTTTTGCCCCTCTTCTTCATGGTAAAAATAGCTGAGGATTTTTTGCGAAAGGAGGATTTTTGTTTTTGTCAGGGACCGGACAAGGTTTTCAATGAGATTTTTAACAGGCTTTTTGCAAAAAATCTGTCCGTATTCCCGCTCTTCAAAATCCATATCCATGGCTTGCATAAAAGCGAGTGTTTGTTCTGTCTGCCATGTTTTAAAAAGCGAGTGCAGCAGTTTTTTCGCTTGTTTGGGATTGTGGCTGACATAGTGATCCGGGTTTATGGTTCTATTGGTCATATTGCCCATGGCACCGCCTGCAAGACGCCATTTTTTGCCTAAAATTTCCTGTGAATCCAAAAGGGTGACAGTCATTTTATCCTGACAGCGCAAGGCTGTGAAAAGTCCAGCCACACCGCCGCCGATAATCAGCAAATCAGTATTAATTTTTGGCATAAAATGCCTTCATGGTACGGATAATTTCGTCCATTCTGTGAGTCCATGTATGACATTTTAAAACCCGTTCCCGCCCTTTGTGGATAATCTGCTCCCGCTCTGTGTCATGGCTCAAATAGTACTTGATAAGCTCGGGAATTTCCTCTTTTGTTTTATAGCAAATAATTTCTTCACCAATATCAAACATGTTTTCCATTTGTTCCCGATAATCAGTGAGCACGAAGGCTCCCACTGCAGGAACATCTAAAATCCGCTGATTGGAAGCTCCTTTCATTTGCATGCTGGTGCAGTTGAAATTGATAGTGGAATGAGGATAAAAATAGGGCAGTTTATCATAATAATTGATTGGTTTGTGCCAGCGCCACGGTCTTTTTTCGTTTTGCAAAAAAACATTCCAGCCGTTATCACCCACAAGCAGGGGATTAAAATCAAGAATTTGCTTGACGCAGTCAAGGCGGTACACCCGTGTCGCTTCCCATGTCATGCCGGTTTCAAAGGCGAGTTTTTCTTCTGTGTCAAATACTTCTTGGTAATGCCCGATAAGTTCGGGGAAATTCATTTTTCCGTCTTCGAGAATATATTTTTCCGCAATACGTTTCGGGGACCGGATAAAGTTTTTTGCCAAAGCAAAAAAATCGGAATAGAATTTTTGCGGAAGACTGCATGCGTCAAGGCGTTTTTGCACCTTGTCGATCATGGAGTTTCCCACAAAGGAAACATTGCTTTTCCATGAAGGGGAAAGGAGTTTTTTTCTGTTGTTCGGGTGAAAACGGGCAGCGTCAGTTCCCAGCGGCAAATAATAGACATTGCTGAAACCACGGGATTTGAGGCTTGGTACATTGTCCAAATCCCACGTGAAGATATGCAAAAACGGAGACGTCAAGCCTTCATAGGAATAAAGGATTAAATGCGGATTATCCACAAACCATGAAATAAAGGGCAGTTCCAGTTTGTTGATCAAGTCCATTAATACACCTTCACGGTCAACGCCTAAATGGTTAAGCGTAATGAGCGCATCAGGCTTAAAGGAAATGATTTCTTCCAGCAGCTGCTTGACAAAATCGGAATGGGCAATTTCTTCATTCCCAAGTAAAATATAATGATAGTCCAGTCCTAAATTTTTACAGGCGTTTTCCACTTCACCCATGAGAAAATATTTTGAGGAAATGAGGAGGAGTTTTGTTTGTGGAGTTTGGAATTTTGTGTATTTTGCTTTTTCCCAAAAATTGAATTTTTGGCTTGCCGCGGTGTTTTCGCGCAAATATCCGTAGTACTCTTTGTCTAAACGCTGATAACAAGGATTGACAATGGGATACAGGGCTTTATTCCGGTGCTGTTCCTGCCATTTTGTCAGTTTTTTGAGTGCGGCATTTTTGTCTTGTTCGTTGATGAAAAAAACAGTTTCAGGACAGGAAAAATGCAGCGTTTCCAAAATATCGTTTTCTTTATCAATAAGAGCAATACGGGCATGGGGAAATTGTTTTTGAAATGCTGCTAAGGCAATTCCCATTCCATAGCCAAGAAAAACAGCAAGATGTTTTGTTTCGTTAAAATCTTTCGGCAGTATGGCAAGTTCACGGTTTTTTCCGCCGGAACCGAGGAGAGTTAAAGGCAGAGCATTTTCTCGTGTTATTTCAATATCAACGCAAACATTGTTTTCATACTTTGCTGTTAACCTACTCATATTGCCTCTATTCCCTCATTTTTTGCCTGCAGCCGAACAAGATTAAACGCGTATAAATTAAACACTGTCAATGCTGTGTATGGAAAAAGCCCTGCATGTCTGCAAGGCTTTTTCTCATATACGACAAGCTTAGTCTAAAGTTGCAGCTTCTTCAATCATTTCAAAACATTCTAAGACATCGTTTACTTTTATATCATTGAAGTTTTCCAGTCCAATACCACATTCAAAGCCTTTGGCAACTTCCTTGACATCGTCTTTCATGCGGCGCAGGGAGGCAATTTTACCTGTGTAGACAACCACACCGTCACGAAGAAGTCTGATGCCGCCGTTGCGCTGCATTTTACCGTCTGTAACCATACAGCCGGCAATAACGCCCACTTTCGGCACACTGAATGTCTGGCGGATTTCAGCCTGACCTAAGTATACTTCCTTGCTTACAGGAGCAAGCATACCGGCCATGGCACTCTTGATTTCTTCCACAAGCTTGTAAATAATGTCATAGAAACGAATATCCACACCTTCCCGTTCCGCAACTTCCTTGACTTTTGCTGTCGGGCGGACGTTGAAGCCCAAAATAATGGCACCGGATGCCGCAGCAAGCATAATATCTGTTTCCGTGATAGCGCCTGCACCGCTGTGGATAACAGAAATACGGACTTTATCCGTGCTCAGTTTGACAAGGGCGTCGGTAATGGCTTCCAGAGAGCCCTGAACGTCAGCTTTCAGCACAAGGTTGAGAACTTTTGCTTCATTGTCATTCGGTGTGCTTGCAAGGAATGTTTCCAAGGTAACACGGGATTGTTTTGCAAGTTCCTTTTCCCGCTGTTTAATGGCACGGGATTCGGCAATACGGCGGGCAGCTTTTTCATCAGACAAACAAATAAACTCTTCACCTGCTTCCGGAACACCGTCAAAACCTTGGATTTCAACAGGAATGGAAGGTCCTGCCTCTTTTACTTTCTTTCCCTGGTCATTGAAGAACGCACGGACACGTCCTGCAAAAACACCGCAGACAAAGGCATCGCCCTGTTTGAGTGTTCCTTCCTGAATAAGCACGGTAGCCACAGGACCGCGTCCCTTATCAAGCTTAGCTTCTACAACACGTCCGCGGGCAGGTTTATTGGGATTGGCTTTTAATTCCAGAATTTCAGCCTGCAAGGCAATAAGTTCTAAAAGTTCATCAAGTCCCTGTCTTGTTTTTGCGGAAACATAGCCGACAACCGTATCTCCGCCCCATGATTCTGCTTGTAAACCAAGAGCCGCAAGTTCCTGCAGGACGCGGTCAGGGTTGGCGGCTTCCTTATCGATTTTGTTAACAGCAACAAGAATGGGAACACCGGCAGCTTTTGAGTGGTTGATAGCTTCACGGGTTTGTTCCATAACGCCGTCGTCTGCTGCGACAACAAGAACAACAAGGTCAGTAACCTGTGCACCGCGGGCACGCATAGCAGTAAAAGCTTCGTGACCAGGGGTGTCAAGGAAAACAATATCGCCGCGTTTTGTTTTTACGTGGTATGCGCCGATATGCTGGGTAATGCCTCCGGCTTCGCCGCTGGTAACGCTTGTTTTGCGGATAGCGTCAAGCAAAGATGTTTTACCATGGTCAACGTGTCCCATAATAGTAACGACAGGAGGACGGGGAAGCAGGCTTTCGGGGCTGTCTGTTTCCTGCGGCACAAGATAGTTTTCTTCAGAGAAACCAACTTTTTCCACTTCATACCCAAATTCGGAAGCAACAAGGGTGGCAGTGTCAAGGTCAAGGGAGCTGTTAATAGTCGCCATAACTCCAAGATTGAACAAAACCTTGATGATTTCACCGGATTTTAAGCTCATTTGGTGAGCTAAATCAGCAACGCGAATAGCCTCTTCAAAGCGGACTTTTCGTTTTGTTGCTTTCATTGGCTGGGTTGTGGCTTGTACAGCCTGCTGTTTATTTTTATTCTTTTTAGAACGGTTGCGGTAACGGACAGTTTCTTCGTCGTCCAGCATATAGGCGTTGGCATTGTTATTGCGGCGGCGGAAATTATCGCTTTGTTCCGATTGTCCGAATTCAACAGTACGGCGGTTTTTATTCTTTTTCTTCCGGCTTTGTTCATTGTCCTGCGGCATAAATGCATCGCTGATTCTGAAAGAAGAGGAAGGTTTGCTTTGCCGCTGCGGACGGGGAGCCTGACTTGCGTCTTTATCCTTGTCCATGCCTTGGAAACGGGGATTATCACGTCTTTGGCCACTGCCGTCTTTACTGCGTGGTCTGTCGTCATTGGGACGGCGGTCGCCGCGGTTTTTGTCATTCCTGTCTGTGCGGGGTCTGTCGGAACGCGGTCTGTCGCCTCTGCCTTCCCTGTTGCCTTCTTTGTTGTCAGGACGGCTGTCGTTTCTGTCACGATAGGGGCGTTCTGCCCGTTCTACAACACGGGCAGTATTTTCAGGACGGGAAATGACACGGATTTGTGCCGTTTCTGTCTTTGTTTCAGGACTGTCAATTTTTTTTGCATTGATAGGGGGCAAAATGCTTTTTGCCGTATTCGTATCAGGCGCTGCAGAAATAAGAGGCGTTTTCTTTGCTTCTTTTGGCTGCATATCCTCTTTTTTAACAAGCTGTTCCGTTTTCTTTTCTGCTTTGTCAGCTTTTGCTTCCTGTTTAACTTCTGTTTTTGGCTCGGGTTTTACAGCTTCTGCTGTTTTAGGGGCAGCGTCTTGTTTTGTTTCTGCTTTTTGTTCTTCCGTTTTTACAGGAGTAATAATTTTAGCCGGAGTATCAATAACTTTTTTACTTTTTGCCGCTTTAGGAGCTTTTGGTGTTTCCTTGGCTGCTTGTTCCGCTTCCGGTGCTTTTTTCGCTTTTTTGGCAGGAGCTTCTTTTTCCGCAGCTTGAATTTCAGCGTCTTTTGCAGTTTTTACAGTTTTGTCGGAAACAGCTTTTTCAGACACGACTTTTTCTGCTGCCGTTTTTTTGCTTGCAGAGGCTTTCTTTTCTGCTGTTTTTGTTTCAGCAGGTTTTGCGTCTTTTTTCTCTTCTGTTTTTACTGCTTCTGTCTTTGTTTCTGTTTTGCGGCGGCGAACAATGACACCGGATTCCGTTTCGCGCTGTTCAATTTTATCATTGGCATGTGCTTTTCTGTATTCACGGATTTTTTGCACATCACTGTCTTCAAGAAGATTGGTTTTTGTGATTTCAATATTGAGTTTACTGCAATCTTTTTGTAAATCTCTGACACTTACGCCAAGTTCTTGTGCTAAATCTTTTATCTTCATTTTTTCACTCATACTTGTTATGCCCCTTTACGTTTGTGACGGATAGAGCCTTTTTGGGTAATTTTTTGTTGGCATTCTTGAGAGGAACATACATAATAACCACGCCCTTCTTTTGTCTGGGCTATATCCACCTCAAGTGTTTCCCCATACTGTTCCTCATTTTTTCGGGAAAACACGTAACGTATGATATCTTTTTTAGCAAATTTCTTTCTGCAAAATACGCACATCCGCATGGGGACATGTTTTGCTTTTTGTGTTTTGCTATTGATATCGTCGACCATTATTCTTCATTACCCTCAATGACGGGAGTAAGAAAGCTGATTGCAGAACGCAGTTCCGCAATACGGGTTTGGGTTAATGATAATTTTTCAGCTATTTCGTCATCTGTCGCATCGCGCAAATCATCTAAATTTTGGAAGCCTGCTTTGATTAATTGGTCGACGCTGATTTCTGCAACACTTGCGATTTGTTCAAGTCCCCGTCCGATACCGTTTGCTTCTTTGTAACGGGATTCGGAGAAAATATCAATTTTCCAGCCAAGGAGCTTGGCAGCAAGTTTGACGTTTTGTCCTTTGCGTCCGATGGCATTGGTCAGCTGTTCATCAGGAACAGTCACTTCCAAGAGATTTTCAGCTTCGTCAACAACAATTTTGGTAATAACGGCCGGAGCCAAAGCATTTTTGGCATATACGGTAATGTCCTGATTCCAGACGACAATGTCAATGCGTTCGCCGTGCAGTTCCTGAACAATATTTTGGATACGGGATCCGCGCACCCCTACGCAGGCGCCTACAGGGTCAACATCTCTGTCACGGGTAAGAACGGCAACTTTAGCACGGGAACCGGGATCACGGGCAACACCCATAATTTGAACGGTGCCGTCATCAACTTCCGGTACTTCCAGACGGAACAGCGCAGCAAGATAGTCCCTGTGAGAGCGGGAAATAATGACCTGCGGACCTCTTCCGTCTTTTTTCACATCAATAATAAGAGCTTGGGTGCGTTCGCCGCGTTTTTGGTGTTCCTTGGGGATTTGTTCATCTTTAGGAAGCAGCGCTTCGGTTCTGCCAAGGTTGACAATCCAGCCGCCCTTGTCACGGCGCTGGGTAATACCGCTGACAATTTCTCCGATACGGTCTTTGTATTCGTTGTAAATTTGTTCTTGTTCAGCGTCACGCATACGCTGAATAATAACCTGTTTGGCGGATTGGGCAGCAATTCTGCCAAGGTCGTCGATTTTCATGCGAAAGCCCATTTCGTCGTCCAAACCGACAGAAGGGTCATGTTCACGTGCTTCTTCCAGCGTAATTTGGGTGAGTTCGTTTTCAACTTCTTCCACAACAATTTTAAATTGATAAATATCAATTTCTCCTGTTTCTTCATTGAAGCGGACTTCAACATCCAGATCATCACCGTATCTTCTTTCCACAGAAGTTCTGACAGCGTCTTCCAGTGTTGTAATCAGTTGAGCTCGATCAATGCCTTTGTCTTTGCTGATTTGATCAATTGCTTTTTTTAATTCCAAATTCATGTGTTAGCCTCCGCATTTATTTGCGTGAATTTGTTTTAGAAAAGGTTGTTTCAGGAAAAATATGGACTAAATGGGCTTTTTTTACCGTATCCCAATCAAGAGTACATTCCTGTCCTTCAGGATTATCTAAGATTAATGTAAAGGTATTTGCCGTTACTTCTTTGAGTGTTCCCCGAAATTTTTTTCTGTCGGCAAAATCAGGGCGGGAATTTTCCAGCGTGACATCAAGAGGATGTCCAAGATAGGGGCGAAGCTGGCTTATTTCATAAAAATTGCGTTCAAGCCCCGGAGAAGAAACTTCCAATATCCATGCATTGGCAAAAATATCTTCAACTTCCAGACTAAGCCCGATCAGCCGAGAAATTTCCGCACAAACATCAACACTTACCCCTGATTCTTCTGACATTTCGGAAAAATCTTCTTCCCTGTCTTCTTGATTTTCCATTTGTTTTTTTGCCATGGGATGAATGGATTTTTGTTTGCTTTTTTCTTCACGGGTAAGGGGTTTGACAAAAGGAACAACCTTATTTTCCCATGGAGTATCCACAAAAATTCTGACAACAGGACGGGTTCCGCTTCCTAAAAGTTCAATGCCCCAGATGTGCAGATTGAAACTTTTTGCAGCAACAGCGGCAATGTCACGGACTATGCCGAGAAGTTTCGTTTTCCCTATATTTTTTCCTTGTTCGTTCATGTATAACCTTGATTTTTAGCAATAAAAAAGGGGAGGTCTGAACCAGACCACCCACTATATACGAAAAAATTGTCTGTATATAACAGGTTGCATAAAGCAACATTAAAAAGCAGTAAAAATAAATACTTATTTGTTTCTGCTTGTTAACGACATAAAATATATTGGAAAATTTTTATTTTGTCAAGTTTTTTCTAAGGGCTGAGCTTTTTGTTTTTATAAACCGAAAAAAACGTGGGGCAGAGTAAAAAAGTGTTTTTATCAAGAATGGTATGGCTCAGATCACAGTTTTAAATGCAGCAGCGGGAAATGATTGCCTAACTCATCATATTCGCTGCGTCCGAATGGGGTGAAGCCCATTTTTTGGTAAAAACGGAGGGCATCCGGATTTTGTTCATTCACATCAACATATTGGATATGATAGGCATTTTGAGCATGGATGAAAAATTGCCTGCCAAGTCCTTGTTTTTGCGCATGAGGGTGAATGAAAAGCATTTCTATTTTACGTCCTTCAATACCCATAAAACCCTGTATGGCGCCTTGTTCATTTTTTGCCATAAATAAAAAAGGCACATTTTTTAACGCATCAAGAACAAGAGGGTACAATTTTTTCTTATCCTCTTCCGTTAAAAAAAAGTGTGTGCTTGCAACGGCTTCTTTCCAAATTTCCCCCAGTTCACGGAGAATGTTTCGGGGGCGTTCATGGAGTGCAATAATTTGAAACATTGCTAAAAAGGAGTGCCTGTTTCAATGAGTTTCCGGTAAATGAGTTTCTGCAGTTTTTTGGCATTTTCCATAGGGACGCCGTCAGCAATTTTTTTCCCTTCATAATGGGTAATGGCAACACATTGTGAACCTGTACCAAAGAGCAGAAATTCTTTTGCCTCAAAAATTTCTTCTTCGCGGATATTGCGGCTTTCCGTTTTCATATGGAGATCTGTTTCCGCAATACTTTTTGCAAGGAGAGCCGTTGTTCCGGCAAGCGCGCGTTTAAAGTAAGGAAGAACAAAAACGCCGTTTTTATCAATAATACCGACATTGGCAATAGCAGCTTCCGCCATGCAGCCGTCTTCATCAAAAGAAATGCTGACACTGACGCCCTTTGCCTCTGCTTCCTGTGCCATAAACACATTGGGTAAATAGTTGGTGGATTTGATTTGGGCTAAAAAGGGCTGTTTTGCAGGGATTTCGCTTTTGCAGGCGGTAATGCCCTTTTCCCAGTAACCGGGTGCAGGGGGATTTCCTTTTGTGGCAACACAATAAAAACTGGCTACAGGACATTCTTTGGGGCTGATTCCAAGACCGCCTTCGCCCCGTCCCATCAATAATTTCAGGGAACCATGGGAAGCATTGCCGACTTTTGCCGTATCAATAATAATTTGTTTGAGTTCGGAATAGGGCAGGGGAGCTTTTATGCCTAAGCGTGTGGCAGAATGTTCCAGACGGGCAACATGGGCGTCAAGTTCCAGTATTCTGCGTTCGGCTATGGTTAATGATTCAAAACAACCGTCCCCTCTGTGCACTAAATGGTCGTCTAAGGGAATACGAAGTAATTTTGCGTCCGTGCAAATTGCCCCTATGCTGTATTCGTAAAAGGCTGTAACAAAATCTTCCGCTTTACGAGGGGTATTTTGTACTTTTGCAATCCATTCCAAGCTGCTGATAACTGGTGTTGCCATATTAAAATCCTCACCGCTATATGTTATAAAAGCTCAATTTCTCCGGAAAAAACTTCACGGGCAGGTCCTGTCATATAGACAATGCCGTCCTCAGCCCATTCAATAACCAGTTCTCCTCCGCGAAGTTCAATGCATGCTTTTTTATCGGTGTAGTCATTGAGAGCACAGGCAACCAAAACGGCACAGGCACCCGTTCCGCAGGCAAGCGTTTCGCCTGAACCGCGTTCCCATACCCGCATGCGTACTCTTTGCCGGCTGACTACCTCAATAAATTCTGTATTCACCCGTTCAGGGAAGATTTCGTGGTGCTCAAAGAAAGGTCCGATTTGAGGCAAATCAAGACTGGCAATATCGGGCATGGGCACAACAAAATGGGGGTTACCCATGGAAACGCCTGTTCCTTTCACTTTTTGCCCATTGATGATAATTTCCTTGCTGATAAAGGTATCCCCGTCAGCTTTCATGGGAATGTCGGCGGGTTTGATAATGGGTTTGCCCATGTCTACGGTCACGCTTTTAACTTTGCCCTTTTCCACTGTGAGAAGAAGGGTGCGGATACCGCTTTTTGTTTCAAGGGTAATGGCCGTTTTATCCGTGTGCTTGTGCTCAAAGAGATATTTTCCCACACAGCGGGAGGCATTGCCGCACATATTTCCTTCTGAACCGTCATTATTAAACATTCTCATTCTGAAGTCGGCTTTTTTGGATTTGCCGATAAGCACAAGTCCGTCCCCGCCGACACCATAATTTCTGTCAGCCATAAAAACGGCGAGCGGCGCAGGGTCGGTCAGGGG